>ERZ1284728.1-NODE-1-length-39751-cov-22.986573_pt1 | contig 39751 bp, 37 predicted proteins | sample MGYA00454601_ERZ1284728 | MGnify/ENA primary metagenome ERZ1284728 (study PRJEB36292, sample SAMEA5787382) | metagenome | biome: Arctic soil; feature: perennial spring outflow channel; material: sediment | place: Canada | collected 2017-07-08 | depth 0.05 m ...
GGCTACAATATTGCCCATATCAACTTTATTCTTTTATTAATGTGCAAAAATAGCGTTTTTTCTTTGAATTTGATTCTTGCCTCAACGGGAATTTTAGAAGGCTGTTTCAGCTTGTATTTACAGAAGAAAAATTTCTACATATACTTATGTTTCAGCTGTTAAAACTCAGATATTTCATATTCAGGATCATAAATGTCCGGTAAAGAGCCAAGATCGTTCCGCCTTCGGCGTAACTGCAAGAACAAAGAAAAAAGACTTGACTTTAATTAACTGATAAGCATTTAGTTTTCATTTCTGTTTTTTCAAAAACACTTTATTATCGATATAATAGAAAAATTCAGAAAAGTAAGGTTTGTTAATTCAAAATACCATTGGAATGCCCAATGAATGTGTGGTTTAAGCTTTCATAAAAATGTTTTCCGGACAACAATGATTCAGGACAAATGAATGGAGCAGAAAAAAATATATTAAAAACCCCGGAGCAAGCCCGCGTGGTATGTCCCGATACTTCGGGAGGAAAAACTTTTATAAATCCGAGAAAAGCTTCGGGGAATTAAACCCTCAATGAGGGATTTGAGTTATCTTTAAGATGCTTAATTTCAGAAATTATGAGTAACAGACGAACTTTTATCAAAAAATCCGGCTTGTTCCTGGCTGCAACTGCTATTCCGTCTTATAGTTTTCTGCTTTCCGGCAGAAACAGAAAATTAGGTGTTGCCCTGGTTGGTTTGGGAAATTACAGCAGTACTCAGCTTGCTCCTGCCCTGTTGAAAACCAAACATTGTGAACTTCGGGGAATCGTTACGGGAAGTCCCGGAAAAACACCTGTTTGGCAAAAAAAGTATGGGATTAAAGACTCCAATATTTACAACTATGAAAATATGGATGCCATAGCCAACAATCCGGAAATCGATGTTATTTACATCGTTCTGCCTACAGGTTTACACGCAAAATATGCCATTAAAGCTGCCAATACAGGAAAACATGTTTGGTGTGAGAAACCAATGGCCAGAACTGCAGAGGAATGCAGGCAAATCATCCAAGCTTGCGAGCAGAATAAGGTGAAACTTTCCATAGGCTACCGGATGCAGCATGAGGATAACACCCAAACCATTATGAAATGGGCAAAAACCAAACCTTTTGGCAACATAAAATATCTAAAGGCCGAAGCCGGGTATTATGGCAACCCAATGAATCCATGGAAATTGAAAAAGGAAATGGGAGGTGGTGCTATGTATGATATGGGGGTTTATCCCCTGAATGCTGCACGCTATTCCACCGGGCTGGAGCCTATAGCTGTAAGTGCTACCCATACCACCAACAGGCCGGAAGTATTTACTGAAGTTGATGAAACCACCATCTTCAAACTCGAATTTCCGGAAGGGATTGTTGCCAATTGCAAAACAAGTTTTGGAGAAAACCTTAATACTCTTGAGATAAATTGCAGGAATGGATGGTATTATTTACGCCCGTTTCAATCCTACTCCGGAGTTAAGGGGAAAGCCAGCGACGGAACTGTTTTGGAACCTTTTGGAAAGAATCAGCAATCGGTTCAGATGGATGACGATGCGTTGGCTATTCTTAATGACACACCGGTTTTGGTTCCCGGAACCGACGGATTGAAGGACATTGTGATTTTGGAAAAAATATACGAATCGGCAGCAAAAGGGGGAAAACGAATTTCGCTGGTATGAGAATATGTTTTGAAAAACCAGGAATTATACCTAAGTTTTTATCAGCTAATTAAAATCAAGTCTTGATTCTTTCAGTTACGCCAAAGGCGGAACGATCTTGATTCTTTTCCGGTCATTACTGACTGTTTTTATAAAAATTGTCAGGTTTGCTTTCTTTAAGTAATTTAGCGATAAATCAGGCTTATGAAATTACCGCTTTATCAAATTGATGCTTTTACAGATGAACTGTTTTCCGGGAATCCCGCTTGTGTTGTTCCACTTCCCGAATGGCTCCCAGATGAATTACTTCTGAAAATAGCCAGGGAAAATGCAGTGGCAGAAACTGCCTTTTTTGTCACGGCAGGTAACAAAATCCATTTGAGATGGTTCACCCCTGAAACCGAAATGGATCTTTGTGGCCATGCAACCCTTGCCGCAGCCCATGCGCTACATTCCATTCACGACTATCCTAAGAGAAATTTAGTTTTTACCACCAAAAGTGGCGATTTGAAGGTCTTCATAGAAAATGATACATATACCCTGGATTTCCCTTCCAGAAAACCAATCCCAGCACCCTTGCCGGAACTTATGGAAAAGGTAATAAATATAAAACCTGTTGAAGTGCTTAAGGCTCGGGATTTTGTTTTGGTTTACCCAAAGGAGGAAGATATTCGGAATATAGTGATCAACAGGTTGTATTTTGATCAACTGGATCTTGGAACCGGAGGAGTGATCTTTACAGCCAAAGGAACCGACTGTGATTTTGTTTCCAGATTTTTCACGCCGGGAGCTTCTGTTTTTGAAGATCCGGTAACCGGATCGGCACATTGTTCGCTCATTCCGTACTGGAGTGAAAATCTGAATAAAACCGAAATGAAAGCAAAACAAATTTCAGATCGGGGCGGGAGTCTTTTTTGTGAAAATAAAGGGGATCGTGTCCTTATCAGCGGAAAAGCAAGAACCTATTCAAAAGGATTCCTTTGGACTGATTAGGATTGTTTTCAATTCTTATAACAGCATCGCTCCGTAAAGTGCAGCGCCATAGGTTGCTGTTTTCTCATTGAGGATAGCTTTAACCGGCATAAGCTCCAGGAGGTGCTCCATCCTGTCCGATTTAATAAAATTTTGGTTAAAAACCTCCTTATCAATAGTTTTAATAATTTTTGGAACAATTCCGCCACCTATAAAAATTCCGCCGGTAGCTTTTGTTTTTAATGCAAATTGATTGGCTTCCGTGGCCAGATATCTCACAAAAAGATCTATGGTTTCTTTACAAACAGGGTAATTTCCCTCCATAGCAGCAGCACTTATAAGGGCTGCCGGATCTTTATGTAAAATTCGCTCTTTAAACCAGGTTGGTTCCTTTATTCCCCTGCTATGAATCAGGAATTGGTAGATATCATAAATTCCAGAACCGGAGAGGATCCTTTCCCAGCTTACCAATCCGTATTTTTTGTGCAAGAAGTGCCATAAATCAGCATCGAATTGATTCCGGGGGCTAAATTCAGAGTGTCCACCTTCGGTTGCAAATGGATGATACGCCTTTCCATCCCAAAATAATCCTGCTTCGCCAAGTCCTGTACCCGGTGAAATAATGATGGCATTCCCGGCTACTTCTGCACCTTTTCTAATTTCCTCGAAATCGGAATCTTCCAGCGCGCCCAATCCAAAGGCATTGGCTTCCATATCGTTTATAATCGCAACATTTTTAATATCAAGTGCCCTACGGATTACCTTTTCATCGATTATCCAGGGAAAATTTGTCCCCTTTACAACCCCTTTATTAACCGGCCCGGCAACACCAAGACATAAACTATTTATTTCCGGAAGATCTTTATTTTTAAATTTCGTAACAATTTCCTGAAAAGAGGAGTGCTCTTTAGTGATATAGGATTTTTGTTTTATGGGTTGGAGCTCGCCATGACCTATTTGATAAAGCGATAAATTGGTCTTTGTACCGCCAACATCTGCAGCCAACACATGACCTGTTAATTCTTTGAGATCTTGCTGCTTCGAAAAAGCGAGTGGAAACTTATAATTTCCTTGAGGGTTAGTTTTAAAACCTATAGATCGTTCCATAATTACTGACTAAAATTTCAGGGAATAGCTATTAAATATACAATAAAATCAGCTTATCAGTGAAAACCATCATGGATAGTTGGGGTAGGATAACTTGAAGATAAATCGCAAAAAACAATAATCGATTTGTAAATATGCTTCGGAAAAACCAGAAATAAATTGAAATCACAATTCAATAAGATGATAAATATCAGCTCTTTAAGGATTAAGTACTACTGATATTTTAGTATCTTTAAAAGGTTTAAAGTGTTTTAAAAATTAATTATATGCGAGTTACTGTAACACGAAAAAACATCAAATTTCTTCCGGATTCCAGCCGGATCATTGCCAGGTTTTTTATGAGTGGGGATCTAAGAACCCAGCAACTTATTATGAGAGTTATCAACCTTGAGGATGACATAGTGAACATGGCCCTGGAACAAACCTTAAGGGAATTTGCAAACCGGCACCGGAACATCACCAAAATTTTCATGAATCATGTAATTGAAATACAGGACATCATTGAGGAAATGGGAATTAATTTTAAAGAGTTATCCTTAGAACGTAAATTATTATTAGGGGCATACTGTACAAGTGAATATGCCATAGAATCTGCCGCTATTTTTAATCCTTCCATAGTAGAGGATTTTGATCAAACTTATTTGAAACCAGGGGAAAAGAGAGTGATTATTTCCTTTCGTGCTACCGGAGAAGGCCATATCTCGTCATTGGTTTTTAGAAGAGCTCTCCTGGACATTAATAATGACTTAATAATTAGCCGGGTTGGTGAAAACATCGATGTACCGGTGATCTCCCATGAAAAATTATACGATAATAAACGATTTTGTGAGAAACTGAAGGAAATGAATATTCCTGAGAAATACTCACACAGTATCATGAATGATCTTCCGGATAAATTTGAACATCACTTATTGAAGGATGAAGTAGAAAAAGTTTTGCAAAATAGCTCCTTATCCACAGACAAAAAGATTGCCCTTGAAGAGATGACCTGGCTTGTAGATTCATTCTACAATATTAAATTCAATAAGGATTCCGATCTTACTGAACGGGTGATTTTCCCTATCTCGAGTACTGAAAAGAACGGGATAGAAGATGCGAGGTTTGTGCATTTCACTGATGATGACAATAGCGTTAAAATATTTGCAACCTATACCGCTTTTAATAGCAAAACCATCCTTCCAAAGCTGATTTCTACAGAAGATTTTTATACATTCAGGGTCATGCCGTTGCACGGAAATGGTGCCAGAGATAAGAATTTAGCATTATTTCCAAGAAAGATCAAAGGCAAATACGCCATGCTTGCCAGGGTGGATGGCGTAAATAATTATATCATGTTTTCAGACAGGCCAACGCTTTGGAATAATCCTGAAATTCTCCAACAACCTAAACATCCCTGGGAGTTTACCCAGTTAGGGAATTGCGGTTCCCCCTTATGGACAGAAGAAGGTTGGTTAATAATCACTCATGGAGTTGGAACCATGCGCCGTTATTGTATTGGGGCTTCATTGTTTGATCTGGATAACCCTACAAAGGAAATAGGGCGCCTGGAAGAACCACTGCTCACACCTATGGAACATGAAAGGGAAGGCTACGTGCCTAATGTGGTTTACTCTTGCGGATCGCTTATTCATAACAACAAGCTTATTCTTCCCTATGCCGTATCCGATTATTCTTCCACTTATGGTGTTGTGGATATGACTGAATTACTGGATGTTCTAAAAAGATCGAAAAAGGCCAAATAATTGGGCTGGGGATACTTAATTTTTACAGCCGAAATTGATCACAAATCAAAAATATCGGGAAAAACCTTGTGGGTTTTCCCGATATTATCTGAAGGAAAATATTTTTAAAAATTTAAGGCAGGCCCGCCTGAATGATTCGGGCAGGCCTTTGGGAATTTAGCTTTCAATGAGGGATTAAAGGGAATATTTTCTCATGTCTTCAAAATAGGGTGTGCTTTTTTCTTCTACACACTTAGCAGCATACAGGTAAAGGGCAGCACTCCAGGTTTGCCAATCCTGTCCTTCAGGTTTTCCATTCTCCGGCCTATGCCACTCATTAAAGCCGAATTCAAGATTCTTCCTATTGGAGCGTGTCACAAGTTTAGTGAGCGCAATAAGTTTTTCTTCGGCAAGACTGAAGTTTTTCGAGGCAACCAATGCAGCTATATAAATACCACATACAAAAGGCCAGATTCCACCATTATGATATTCCCCTGGTTTATTATAAAGTTCATACCTTTCATTCCAATCGGAATCTTCAGGCTTTACAAAAGGAAAGAAGTTTGGGGGCAGGTCCACTTTTAGCACATTTTTTTCTTTCATTGCCAGGCACTCTTTTTCTATCCAGTCAATTATTTCCTCTGACCGTTCCTGGGAAGAAATTCCAGAGAGAATAGCCAGGCTATTGCCCAAAAGATCAAAACGTTCACTACATAATATTTTATAAGACCACAACGCGTAATATGGTTTATTCTTTAATAACAATCCTTCGTGCACATGCCTATGCATTTTTTTCTCGGTTATGGCAAATCGATCCATCTCCACGCGAACATTTTCTGCTCTTTTGTTTTGACCCAACATTCTTAAATACGTATACACAAGGCTATTCACAAACAAGCCATAACCCAGGACCCATTGTTCATCCCTCCAATCGCTGGTAGGTTGTTGTGCAACCAAATATTGATTTGTTGGGCTTTGGTATTCCATCCACAACAGCGCCTTGTTTACCGCAGTTTCTAAAAATTCAGGATCATCAATTAACTGCCTGAAAATACCTACTCCTACCAAAAATAAGGGAGTAGTATCACTTGCTCCCCTATCTTCCTTGTCATGAACCAATGAGGTAATATGTCCTTTTTCAGATTGAGTTTCAGCAAGCTTTTCAAGAACATTTCGGATACTGCTTATAAGAACAGGATTATTTGTTACTGCTATCCCAAATATGGAAAACATCAAATCCCGGGTATAGGGCTCCGGATATCCCCAGGCTGCTGTCCTGGGAAGTCCATGAAATGTACCCTCAGAATTATAAAGAAGTACTTCCAGGGCTGCTTTTTTTGCAGATTCTATCAAAAGGAGATTTTCTGAATTCATTGGTAGATCCTTAATTAATTCCGAGTTTATCCTGAATAATATCCAAAAACCGCTTTGCCACAATCTTGTAATTGAAATTTTTTTCAACATGTTGGCGTGCTTCCTTCCCCATTTTATCCCTTAGATCTACATCCTGCATAAGCCTAAGAAGATCTTTGGCAATATCCTGAACATCTGCCCGGTAATCTACAGTTCTTGGAATGTCAAATGTAATTTGGTGATTTTTTTCGTAGCCGGATTCTTTTCCAAGAATGACGTGGTCTACATCAATTTTCTTTGCTATGCCGGCTAGCAATGCGGTTTTGTCATGAATAAGTGTATCTTTCATTCCCATGGCGTTTATCCCGATCACAGGCCTTCCGCAGGCTCCTGCCTCCACCTGGGGCATTCCAAAACCCTCCAGCCTGGATGGACCTGCATATATATCGCAGGCTCCAATGAGATATGGCATAAAATTGCGGGATACGGTATTAGTGGCATAAAATATTTTCTCTTTTATACCCAACTGCCGCGCCAACTCTAGATCTTTACTGTTTTGCAATAATGTGCGGCGTTGGGGCCAAACTTTACAAATATATTTCCAGTTGGGTGTTTTCGCATCAATAATTGCAAGTGCCTGCATAACCTCCTGAGCGCCCTTAGATGCGGCATCGCCACCAACCGTTAAGAGCATGACCTGGTCTGGAGTGATTCCCAATGCATCACGCACCGCCATAATTTTGGGATCTGCTTTTTCAAATGGACGAAAAGACGCTGTATCGCAACCAACGGGCAATACCACAATATTGTCTTCCTTAATACCGTCACGAACATACATTTCCTTAACCCAATTGGAAGTCACCAAAATAAGTGGAAGTTCATTTAAAACTTTCTGATAATTGGCAATATATCCATCTGCCACTAACCAGGGCACAGGTTGTATTCCAAAGCTCTGAGGATGAAGAATGAGATCCGGGGTGTGACCCCAATATCCAACTCCCACTACTACGTCCGGCTTAAACCAACGGTAATACCATTCCTTTTCCTGGGAAGATTCAAAATGAGCTGCGTGGGCTTCTACTCCCAATTCCCGTAAACCTCTATATAAGAGATCTCCCTGGGTAGCTAAACCGCCTGGAGAAGGTGGATAATCATAAAGTACCAATACTTTCATATGTAGATATTTATTATTTCGACTTCGCTCAATACAAGCGTATTTTATTGGTCACCCGATAGATATCGGGAGTAATTCACATATCCCTGGCCGATGGCAGGCGGGTTCATCGGTGTTTGCACCGTGTTTCCGTTGTGCTCATTCCATAGTTTTTCAGACCCGTGTTTCTCAAAAACATTAATTTATATACTGCTTTGACAATCCCAGATTCCCTTTTTTTAGAAGCCAGCGATATGCTTCTGCAGGATTCCTGAATTTCCTGAATGCTTCGGCTTTTGGAGTAGTTTCAGCCTCAAAACCACCAGGAGGAAAACCATAAACCTTTGTAATTATATCATATTTCTGCTTCCAGATATTATGATGAAGTCTGTTTAGAATAGATGAATCCTCCACGGGCTTTGGATAATATTTTTTATTTCCGTCCTCATAAGCAAAGGTCCAGAGTTCACCTGCATGGATCTTTTCAAAATACCATAATTTTATCACCGCCCGGCTTACTTCTTCATGCCGTCTGTGCCGGGTATATTCTCCCTGTGGATCGTGAGTTATTATCACATCGAAATAATCTTCTGGCAAAAGCTCCAACACCATTTTTTCAACAACTGCTTCCTTCAGTGGAAATTGTTCCGGACCATCATCCATGGTCCCCATAATCCCTTTTGCATGGAAAAGTTCAACGGCCTTATAAAATTTAGGTGCTCGGTCCTGGTCTTTTTTTCTGGAAAGAGAAATAATAAACCAGTCATAGGAAGGATGCATCAAAATAGTTCCACCACTCCACAAGGTTTCGTCATCCGGATGTGCGACTATAACCGCTACTTTTTTAGTCATTTTTTTTTGTGCTTTCTTCAACATCCTGGTTTATATCTTAATTTAAATAGGAACTTCGCTTAGCTTTCCAATACCATTAAGCTTGGAATTTTAAGGATTCAGAAATAAATTTACTGCCTAGGCCTTTGATTAACAATGATAAATATCAACCCGAATTTATTTTTTTTAATTTAACATCAGTTTAAACTGCTTATAATTCAGCAATTCCACAATCCAAATATTTTATGGGAAACGATCGTTTATTTTAAAAAATGTAAGCTGATCAAAATCATTTTTTCAAAAACCTATATGCCTTAATTTTAAGTTGGTCCAAAATTCAGACAGATGGAAAAAATAATTTATGCAACCAACTTATCCAAGGATTCTGTTGCCGCTTTAAAGTATAGCTATTGTATCCGGAAACTCTATAATGCAGAAGTGATCGTTTTGCACGTTTTTGATGCCGGATCTGGTTCAGATGGAAAAAATAAAATAGTAAGCAAAAGAAAAGAACTGGAGGATTTCTGTAGCCTGCATCTTGGCCAAAAATACGATGATCTCGATCTGTCAGCGTCTGTTATCAACGGTAGCGATGTGGTTCACGAAATCATCAATTTTGTGCGTGATCTGGATGTAAAGCTTTTACTGATGGGTGCTTGCAAACCAAATCCTTTGAATGAATTACTGCTGATGGACACTACCAAGGAAATGATCTCTGAAGCGCCTTTTCCGGTTTTGGCAGTACCTCATGGATTCCAATTTAAAATTCCAGAAAAAATTCTGTATTCTACTGATTTTGATGAAGAAGACATTTTCCATATTAAGGAACTTGCAAAAATTATGGCTCCTTTTTCCGCCCAAATCACCATTTTACATGTATCTGATGAAAAAGAAGAAAAAACAAATAGCCTTTTGGTTTGGTTTAAAAATCTTATCGCAGAAAAAGTCAACTATGATAAAATTCACTACAAAATCATTTATTCTGACGATATTGTTGATTCAATAAAAACTTATGTGGAGGAGATCGATATAGACATTGTTGCTATGCTGGAACGCGGTAAAAAAACCAAATTGACAAAAATATTACACCGGGATCTGGTTAAACGAATGCAAGCAGGCCTGAAAGTTCCTTTATTAAGTTTTAAAAAGAAGTATTAAAATTCTTGGCAAAAATGGGATGAAAAATTAAATGAGGATAAATTTAGACCTCACGAGGTTTCAAAAACTGTGAGGTATAGTTGGAAAAAACTTCATGAATTTTACTCAGAATGATAAAGTAAATTTAAAAAAACTAATATGTATTGATTTTTTATTTTTAATAGTTCAAAAAAAACCTCAATTTGTGGTTTCCCGTAAAGCATATCACCGAGGTTAGTGTATTTTTATAATCCAAAATTTTCCAATGGTAAACTTAATATATGGAATCCTTATTATCCTGGTCGCTGCTTTCCTGCTAATACTGCTTAGGAACAACAGGAAACAACAGAAATTCATCAAAAAGCAACTGGAAGATATAAAAATAATTAGGGAAAAGAATTCCAAAACCCTATAATCTAAGAATCTTCAATTTTTAGATTTATCATCGCTCTCCAAAATTCAGAATATTTACGATATTAAAATCCTGACGAAAGAAGTTCAAATGAGAAACTTTATATTGCACCAATAAAACAAGGACAACAATCCGAAAAAATGGCAATGAGGTTTGATAACGAAATGAAATTCATACTTCCCACCATTGTATTCGCACAGTTCTGTTGTACCTCATTATGGTTTGCCGGGAACGGCGTTATGAGTAATCTACTGCAAACCTATGGACTGGACCTTTTAGCACTGGGTCACTTAACTTCGGCAGTACAAATAGGTTTTATAGCAGGCACGCTCCTATTTGCATTTCTTAATCTGGCTGACAGATTTCCTCCATCTAAAGTATTTTTTGTTTGTGCGCTGTTTGGGGCCGTTTTTAACCTGGGAGTGATCCTGGATAACAATTCCCTGGGCAGTTTGCTTTTGTGGCGGTTTCTAACCGGATTTTCCCTGGCCGGTATTTACCCGGTAGGAATGAAAATTGCCGCCGATTATTATCAAAAGGATCTTGGGAAATCTCTTGGATTCCTTGTGGGAGCCCTTGTTTTGGGAACCGCTTTTCCACATTTGCTTAAAAGTTTTACCGGAGCTGAAAATCTTCCCTGGAAAATGGTGATTATAATAACTTCACTAATGGCGACTTTAGGAGGCTTTTTAATCCTGCTGGCAGTTCCCGAAGGCCCCTTTAGAAAACCCCAAACCAAAAAAGATTTTTTCAGATTTTTAAAAGTCTTTAAAAACAGGGAGTTCCGTGCGGCCGCTTTTGGATATTTTGGACATATGTGGGAGTTGTATACATTCTGGGCTTTTGTTCCGGTTGTTTTAAGCAGTTATAATCTGCTTCACCCGGGAACCGATCTAAATGTCCCGTTGAACTCATTTCTTATTATTGGACTCGGCGGATTGGCCTGTGCAGCAGGAGGATATCTATCACTAAAATGGGGTGCGAAAAAGCTCGCTACTGCCTCCCTGTTTCTTTCGGGTTGCTGTTGTGTTATTTCTCCCCTCATTTTTTTACAGGATTCTGAAGTTTTCCTCCTTTGCTTCCTGATCTTCTGGGGACTTATGGTGGTGGCAGATTCTCCCCTGTTTTCTACCCTGGTAGCTGAAAATGCTTCCGCAGAATCCAGAGGTACAGCACTTACAATTGTAAACTCCATAGGTTTTGCAATCACGATCCTCAGCATACAATTGGTTACATTTTTAATAACCCTGTTTAATCCATTTTATGTCCTCACCGTCCTTGCCCTTGGGCCTGCTTTAGGATTGTATAATTTGTATTTTGTTTCAGGTTCCAAAATCAAGATTTAAAATTCAGGATAAAGATGAAAATCCTGAATTATATCAGAAAAAAAGAATCATCTAAAACTTTTCTTTATTTTAAGGAAATATTTCGAGCAACAAACCACGACATTCCTAACTTTCATTATAATTTTACCAAATACAGAATTTCAATGAAAAACCTCAGCCTGACCATTATTTTTGCGACCCTTCTTTTTCAATCCTGCATGAAAGGAGATGATGAAAATGCGTGTTCCGGAATATGTACCGAAGAATTCAGGACTATTACCATAGAAATAAAAGATTCGGAAGGCAATCCAGTTGCTTTGGATTCTTTCAGGGTTATCAATACAGCAAATGGCAATGAACTTAACATGAGAATAGATGAATCAGAATTTCAATATCTCAGAGAGAATGGAACCTATCCAATCTTTAGCGATTTGTTCTCCGGAGAATTCCGACAGAGGGAAATAACTATCAATTTTAAAGGGTTTATAGATGAAGTAGAAGTTGTAAGTTCAAATTACGAGGTAGGTGCAGATTGTTGCCATGTATATTACATCTCGGGAGAACTGGAATTACAAATCGAGCTATAAAATTGATTTTTTAAGGATTTTTTTATCGTACACTTAATCCAGTTTAGGTAATTCAAAATCACCCAAAACACTTTTTTCTTTCATAAGTTTTTCGATCTCTTCTGATTTTCGCGGCGCTTCTCCCGATAAGTTTACGGGACCGTTTTTGGTTATTAAAATGTCGTCCTCAATCCTTACTGCAATTCCGTGCCATTTTGGATCGCAATTACTGCCTTCGGGAATATAAATTCCGGGTTCCACGGTAATTACCATATTGGCTTCAAAAGGACCTCCCAGTCCGGGATCGTGAACATCTAAACCTATGTGATGTGAAGTTCCATGTGGAAAATATTGGCGTGCTTCCTCCTCCGTTTCAACAATTCCCAATTTAACAAGGCCTTCGTTAATAACTTTTCGTGCAGCGGCATCGGGTGATCCAAACTCATTTCCCACAACCGAAGCTGCAATTCCCGCTTCCTGAGCTTCATAAACCAGATCGTAAATAGCCTTTTGTTCCGGTGTGAATTTTCCGTTTGCAGGTATGGTCCGGGTTACATCTGCAGTGTAACCGTGGTATTCAGCACCAAGATCCATCAAGACAAGGTCATTTTCCACCTTCATTTTATTGTTCTCAATATAATGTAACACACAGCCGTTATTACCCGCTCCAACTATTGATGGATAGCCTTCATACTCGCTGCCATATTTTTTATAAATATATTCGTGAATTCCCTGTATTTCAGCTTCCGACATTCCGGGGTGCATGGCTTTCATGATCTCACGTTGTCCCATTGCCGAAATACGAACAGCTTTGGTAAGCAAGGCCATTTCTTCTTCAGTTTTTATTTGGCGTAGACCGGCCATAAAAGTCCTGAGTGTTCTGGTATCGGTTTTGGCTTTTGGTGATGAAATGGTGTTTTTTACGTTGAGTTCATTGTTTAAAGGATCATTTTCCTGCACTTCCTCCTCCAGATAGTACCCAACCTGAACCTTAAATGTTTCAACCAAACTGTAAAGATCTGCTGGATCCCTTTTATTATCCCGGTAGTCATCCTGAAAATCCTTGAAGAACACCTTATCAAAACCGGTATAATCAATTCCCGAGTTCAAAAATTCTTTTCCGTTCATAGCCATTTCAAATTCAAGTTTTGATTTTGCGCCTTCAACACCCAATCTGTACCCTGTCCATTGCTCTGCCCTCTGATTTTTTTCCTGAACGTATAAAAGCTCGTTAAAAGATTTCCCATCAGCATTGATCTGGTCTTCAGAAAAAATAACCAAAACCGAATGTGGCTCCTTGTATCCCGTCAAATAATAAAAATCTGGATCCTGGTGATAAATATAATCCACATCATTTGCACGGTTCCGTACCGCATTTGCGAAAAATACCGCTACACTATTCTCAGGCATTTTTGCGCGAAGGGCCTCACGTCTTTCTTTGTGGAATTCTGCCGATAAATAATCGGTGGGGGTACCATTCTGCGCGTTGCTGAAGGAGATAAAAAAGATGGTAATAATAAGGCTAAGAACGGCTTTCATAACTTCTGGATTTTTGAAGCTGAAAAATAAGAATAAATTACCGGTACTAAAAATCAAAATCTTTGGGGCAAGCATTCCTGGTATGAACTAAAAAAAAGTAAAAAGCTCCCTCTTTCCCAAGGAGTGGTGGCCAATGGCCGGGATAGTTCCAGTTATAATCTAATTCCGTATCCTTTCCGTCTTAATTGGAAGAAGGATTCTGTTAAATTAAAAACATCCTGGTTCCGATTAATCCACCCCGCCGTACCATTCGGGTAGGCTTATCTTTAAAGGGAAGGAGCCCTTTGTTTTTTCTTATTATTTTAACTAAGCCTAAATTTTAAAAAAAATTAAAAGCTCCAAAAATTTTCTATTAGTTAAATTGAATCTCAGACTGAGGTTCAATAGTTGCTACCGATTTTTTTCCAAATCTATATGAAATTCCGAGGTTGATAAGATAATCTGCAAAGGCGGCATCACCTTGTCGAAAATTCCCGGTGATTTCCTGGGTTTGAAGATCGGTGACGCTCTGCGGGCGTTCTCTTCTCAAAGCAACCGGAACGTTTAAATTAATCGAAAAATTCTTTTTCATATAGGCAATCCCCGGATCTATAGAAAGCACATTGCCCGGCCTTCTGAAACCTTCACTTCCACCCAAAACATCTTCTATGGGCACACCTTCAAATCTTGCTCCTAAAGATGCAGAAAACTCATTGGAGATACTGAAACCAAATCCACCGCGTAACGCAAATTGATCGGGTACAGACATGATGGATTCATTTTCAAGGATTGGGCTCAATGTTTCACGAAAAGTGCGAATGCCGTTTGTTTCCCTGGGGTTGAAAAGGTAAAAACCTCCACCATAGGCAAAAAGATCTTCGGCAACTTTCTGGTAAAATTGGAAATCCACCGTTAGCCCAAAACCACCATCTCCCGGTTGGATGGATTGATCTACAGGGCGCACCTGAGGCGAGCCTTCAGGCCCAACATTGTAAAAAATATCGGAAGCATTATAATTACCGGTGGGAAGTTTTAATCCCAGCCCAAATGCAACATTTCCATTGAGATGTTCAATAGGATCAAAAAGCCAATAGCCAACGCCCACTCTAATATCTGCCAGGCCTCTTGAAAAAGAGGTATGCCTTTCTTCCCTGCCGTGCTCATATAAAGACGAACGAACATTAAGAACAGTAGGAATGGTGATTCCAGCATAGAATCTGTCGGTAATACCATAATTCAAACTGAAATCCCAGGAATGCGAATCATTGATCACTTCGGTATTGTTTGAAACCCTATCCGGCTCTTCTTCGGTTCCTTTAAAATGCCGAAAAGAATTGAAATACCTGTAATTCATCCCAAGTTGAAAATCACCCTGACCAAGCAGGTTGCTCTCCAGGTTAGTTCCTACGCTGCATGAAAAATGCCTAATGGCAACACAACCCTGGGCCTGCACATAGCTGTTTGTAAGAAATAGCGCGATAATAAAAAACGCCGGTAACGGATTTTTTAGTTTCATAAAAAAATGTTTTAAAAATGGTTTGGTTAATAGTGATTAGTTAATTGAAGCCGCCAAAGTAAAATTAAAACCTGCCGTAAACCGATAATGAAAAAACAAGGAATATTAATGAAAGATTAATTGAATTAATAAAGTGTATTTATAGTTTTTTAAAGAGATTTTTCTGTAATATAGGGCCTGCAATTGTGAGAAGAAAAAATTTATATATAGGTGTTTTTATAGTTTCGGTGCTCGGCCTGTTCGTTGTGCAGTACCAATTCTTAAGGGTTGGGCTCAATTTGGCAAAGGTTCAGTTTGACAGGAAAATGGCCACGGCTGGAAGGGATATTCAGGATGATCTTAATTCTGAAAACCAGCTCACCTTTTTAGTTGCCAAAGCCATAACGGGAGAAGATTATTTTAAATTAAGCCTTGACAGCGTTGAAGATGCATCCCGCTTTTTTCTGAATGATTTTCTCGAGCAACGCTTGGTATCAAATGGGATAGATACCGATTTTTCCTATCGGCTTTACACCCGGGATAGCACCGATTATTTAAAATCCCCCACTGTTTTTAAAAAGGATGAATCCCTTATAAACTATCCAATCGAACTGAAGGGATATTTACCTCAGTCCATTGAAAAACCGCTTATCCTGGAATTACAATTCCAGGACCTTAACAAGTATTTCCTTTTCCAGCTTAACGGGCTTACCATTCCGGCATTGATATTTATTATTGCTATTATCTTTGTTGTGATCTGGATTTTAAGATCTTTTTATTGGCAAAGCAATGTAATTACCACCACAAATGAGTTTATAAACAATCTCACGCACGAGCTTAAAACCCCCGTTTTTTCTATTGGATTGGCCACAAAAATCCTGGAGGATGATCTTGATGAACGCCAAAAACCAATAGTTCATCTAATTCGAAAGCAGGTGGAGCGTTTAAAAAAACATATTGATCAGGTTCTGGATCTTGCAAGTCTGGAATCTGGAAAAAAAATATTCGATTTTAAAGAAACCGATCTCCATCCGGTACTGCTTCAGCTGTGTGCAGATTTCAGTTTGCTGGCACAAATGGAGGATATAAAATTTTCCTGCGAGCTACAGGAAGGGAAATACCCTGTTAAAGCTGAAGTTTCCCATTTGGAAAACGCGATCAATAACCTGTTGGATAATGCAAAAAAATATTCCGATTATCCAGAAATTAGTCTGAAAGCATCTCTTCAGAATAAAAAATTGGTCATCAGTATTAAGGATAACGGGATTGGCATATCTGCCAAAGAAAAAGAGCGAATCTTCAAGAAATTCTACCGGGTTCCCAACGGGAATTTGCATAAAGTAAAAGGCTACGGACTTGGTTTAAGTTATGTGAAAGAGATCGTTAAAAAACATCGCGGAACAATCACCATTGAAAGCGAACAAAACAAGGGAACTATTGTTTCTGTCCATATACCATTACTCAAATGAAAAACAGCAGTTATAAAATTTTACTTGTAGAGGACGATGCTTCCCTGGGATATTTACTATCCGAATATCTGGGGATGAAGAATTTTGAGATTACCTGGGCAAAGAACAGCAAGGAAGCCATGGAGGCAATAGAAAAATTATCACATGACCTCGCAATTCTGGACGTAATGCTGCCGGATATGGACGGATTTACTTTGGCGGGCAGGATTCAGTTTACGAATCCCGATTTGCCCTTCCTTTTTCTTACCGCAAGATCCCTGAAAACTGATGTTTTGAAAGGTTTTTCCCTGGGTGCAGTAGATTACCTTAAAAAACCTATTGATGAAGAAGAACTTGTAGCACGCATCAATGCGTTATTATCCCGAATCATGAAACCCGAAATACCAGAAGTTGAACCCGGAGAAAATAAAATTGGCGGCTACGAATTCAATAGTAAAATCCATGAGCTGAAATTTCAAAATGAAGTAATTCCATTAACCTTAAGGGAAAATGAGTTGCTTGATTTCCTTAACAAAAACAGAAACAACCTGTGCAGTCACAAAGATATTTTGATTCATATTTGGGGAGAAAACGATTATTTTAACCGAAAGAGCCTGAATGTATTTATATCTCATCTCCGGAAATACTTAAACCGGGATCCTTCGGTAAAAATCGAAAATTTACATAAACGGGGGTTTGTCCTAAAAGTGAATGAAGACTGATTAAAATCAAATCTCTTACCCTTAAATATTCACAAAACCAAAAATAATCACTTTACACCTGCTGTCTTAAGCAACCACCCTATCGTCAAAAAACAATATTTTTGGTGCTCCCTTTTTCCGCAGATAATTGCTCAGAATTTTATGGGTATGGTACGTGGCTTCCTGCAAGGTTAAAAAAGGCTCATAATCATCTATGGAAGTTATGGGAACATCGGTATCCACATATCCAAATCCCTGGTACCTTCCATCCTTAACCAGCACAAAAGCCTCTTCCTTAAAATGCCGGCCTTTTTCACGGATCACATAAGTTGGGGTTTCCTCGCCCAGGGAAGCAATCGCTTCTTCGACCTTAGCATTATAATGTTCTATAGATTCTGAACCTTCACAAATCCCTTCACAATTCTGAATCCGGTAATGGGAACATACATTCACCTTGGTTTGAAGGGTACAATATCTTGGGCAAAGTTTAAAAAACTCACAAAGCTGTTCCAGTTTTTCGGCAGCTGCTGCCCTATTGTAAAAAGTGCCTACAGAATCCATCGTCAATTTGGTTTTTCCCAAAGCAAGCTGGATGATCCCACGCTGATTGATGTAACTTATAATTTGATAAACCAGCCCGGGACGCTTCTGGGCCTGATTATATTTTGGGTAGTGCCTGCGGATATGATCTGCTTCCAGCAGCAGGGCTGTAAGTTCATTTCCCGTAGTTTCGTGATCTATATAATAGGTTTCCTGTCCAAGCCGGTATTCCTTGGTCATTTTATCGTAAAAATGTGATAGTACACGTTTTTTTATATTGATGGCTTTCCCTGCGTAAAGCACCTTATGATATTTATCTTTGAACAGGTAAATCCCGGGAGAATCCGGTAAATCGTTGATTTGATCGGCAGACAGATGCGGCGGCAGGGTGGCCTCTTTGGAATGCGCGTGCAGGAAAGTCCGCATGACTTTATAATCCTCATCCAGAGTTAGAAGACGCTGAAAAAGGATCACGGTGGCATCGGTATCACCTTCGGCACGATGGTGGTCGATAATAGGAATATTTATGGAATCACATAAACGGCCAAGGCTGTAGGAAAACAATCCGGGAATGAGTTTTCGGGAGAGTCGTACGGTACAAAGTTTTTTTCGGGTGAATTCAAATCCCAGATCTTTAAATTCATTTCGAAGCACATTGTAATCGAAGCTAACGTTATGGGCGACAAAGATCGCATCCCTGGTCATTTCTTCTATCTTTCTGGCAACTTCGTGAAATTTAGGAGCCTTGGCCACCAAATCATTATCTATCCCGGTGAGTGCGGTGATTTGCAATGGAATATTCTTTTCGGGGTTGATAAGCGTGGTATATTTATCCAGGATTACCGAACCCTTAAGGCTCACAATGCATATTTCGGTTAGGCGGTTCCCATTGATCCCTCCCCCGGTGGTTTCCACATCAACAATTGCAAATAACTGATCTTCCATATTGAATTTTTCTAATTCTCCTACACAGCAATACTATTCAAATTTTGGATTATTTCCTAGCAAACGGAAAGAATCCTAACTTAAATTTTAAAAAAATATTTTGGAACCAGTAATGTCCGGAAAAGAGCCAAGATCGGTCCGCCTTCGGCGTACCTGCAAGAACCAAGAAAAAAGACTTGATTTTAATTAACTGATAAACATTTAGTTATACCATTTTTTTTCAGAGCACTTTAATGATCAGTATAAATTAAAAAAGCAAGGTCTGTTTTTAAAAATCTCCTTGGAATGCCCACAGGAGGTGTGGTTTCAGCTTTTACAAAAATGTTTACCGGTCAACAATGTTTTGGAACCATAAAACGGAAGTTTCCTGTGAAAACAACCTGAATTATGAAAATAGGGTTTCCTTTTAATTTTATGAAATTACCAACACGCGAGAACCGCTATTTTATCTAAATTGGCCTACATTTTTAAACAGGAAATCTATGAAATGGCAAGGCAGAAGACAAAGCACCAATGTTGATGACAGAAGGGGGAAATCCACCGGCGGAAAAATTGCTGTAGGAGGAGGAATAATTGGGCTCATCTTTTTGGCGATACAAATTTTTAGCGGGGGAGATACTTCTGAAATTCTTAACCAGCTACAGAATCAAATTCCTGCAACTACCGAAGAAAGGGAATTAACCACAGCAGAATTAGAACTGGGGGATTTTGCTGCTACCGTGCTGGCAGACACGGAGGATATCTGGAATGAGATCTTCACCCAAAATTCTGCAGATTACCGGGAACCTGGAATGGTTTTATTTTCAGATGCCGTAAATACAGCCTGTGGAAGCGCTTCATCTGCTTCCGGCCCATTTTATTGCCCGGGCGATGAAAAAGTTTATATGGATCTTAGGTTTTTTGAGGAATTGCGCACCCGTTTTGGAGCTCAGGGCGGTGATTTTGCAATTGCCTATGTAATTGCTCATGAAGTAGGACACCACGTGCAACATTTGACGGGAACCGCCGGGGAAGTGAGAAACCTTCAGCAGGGAATGAATCAGAAAGAAGCCAACGAATTGTCGGTTGCACTGGAGCTACAAGCCGATTTTTACGCCGGAGTATGGGCGCATCACAATCGGGAATATTTAGAGGAAGGGGATATTCAGGAAGCATTAAGCGCTGCAAGTGCTGTGGGCGATGATGCTATACAAAAGCAAACTTCCGGCAGGGTAGTTCCCGATTCCTTTACCCACGGAACTTCGCAACAACGCATGGATTGGTTCATGAAGGGCTATAATTCCGGGGATATCAGTTTGGGAAATACGTTTGGTTCACGCTAAAAAGCTAAGCTTTATTAAAAATCGTGTAGGATTTTAAAAAATAGTCTTAAGTAGTGATTTCTTCCTCAATGCCATAAAATTGCTATTCCCTGATTTTTTTCACTTCGGAAAGCCACTATAATTTCATTAAGATTATAGAAAAATGGCAAAGGTTTCTATTTCGGGTTTAAATTTCTATCTTAGAAACCGGAATTAACCCAGTAAACCTACTTTTTTGGCCCCAACCCTACCCCAACGCAACTTAGGTGCAAAACTGTTCCTGAAGTATGGCAGCCTGCTGTTTTTATGTCTTTTTGCAATTCAGATAAATGCACAGAATTCCTACCAGGCAGAACCGCTTTCTGAAGCTATTTCCCTTCATGAATATGCCGTTTTTGCCAATGCCGGACAGGAAACTTACACTCTTGAAGAAATTCGGAACAATCCGGAAAATCTTGATTTTCAGCCTATGGGATCTGAAAATCCGAATATTGGTTTTACCAAAGACCAGTATTGGGTAAAGTTCAGAATAACAAACAATACTGCGGAAAATTTCACCTACTATCTTGAAACTGCCCGACCTATTACAGACAGAATTGACCTTTTCAGCATTGATACTTCGGGAGAAATTCTAAAGCAGCAGAGCGGGGATAAAATGGCTTTTTCGGAACGCAGTTTCGACCACCGGAAAACAATATTTGAATTACAACTTCCTTCCGAAGAAACCCTGGAAATCTATATACACTATGAAAATGATGGGGAAGTTTTAAATCTGCCCCTGGTTTTACATAATGCTTCCAGCCTTTTAAAGATCACTTATATCGAGCAATTGGTATTTGGTATCTTTTTCGGGATTTTATTGATCGCGGCAATTATTTACCTGTTTTTCTTTTTTGCCCTTGGGGAACGAAGTTTTTTGTATTACAGTATTTATGTAATCACTGTGGGCTTTTTGCAATTCTCTCTGGATGGCTACTTTTACCAATATTTAGGATCCGGTGGAGGCTGGTTCTCCAATCACGCCGTAGTGCTGTTCGCCATTATTTCAGCGGCATTCCTTGGCAAGTATTCCGAGGTATATTTAAACATTAAGCAGCACAGTAGTTTTCTACCTAAGCTTTTTACCGGAATCTACATTTGCCTGGCGCTTTTACTGGTGGCCGTAATATTTGTGCCGGATTTTCTGGCATTTTCCTATCCTTCGGTGAATGTTTTGGGCCTCGGAGTTTTAGTGGCCATCCTGGTATCTGTAATCCGCCTGTTTTCAAAAAAAATAAAAGTTGACAAATTCTTCCTCACAGGGATATTTTTCCTGATTCTGGGATTTGTTATTTTTATTCTGAACAACCTGAGTGTTTTACCAAATACCTTCCTCACCCAAAACAGTGCGAAGCTGGGAACCGGACTGGAAATTATCTTCCTCTCGCTTTCCATGGCCAACCGAATTAAAAAACTAAAAAGTGAGAAGGAGGAATTACAACAACTGTCGCTGATTCGCTTACAGGAAATGAATGAGCTTAAATCCTATTTCCTGTCTAATTTAAGCCACGAACTGCGAACTCCCCTCAATGCAATAATGGGGCTTGCAGATTCTATGGCACTTGAAGCTGATAATCAAAAAGTAAGAAATACGTCCAATGTGATTAAGGCTTCTTCGGTTAGCCTTCTCAATCTTATTAACGACATTCTCGATTTTTCAAAAATAGAGAAAGGGGAATTGAAGCTTGAAAATGAGGTTTTTGATCCATTGGAAATATTGGAAGAATTACAAATAAACTATAAAAATTCCGCAGAAGAAAAAGGCCTTTCTTTTGAATTTACTTTAAAAAATCAAGTTTCGGAACCTGTTATTGGCGATGCAAACCGGCTGGCACAAATCGTTAACAATATCCTGGATAATGCTGTAAAATTTACCCCGGAAGGTGAAATACTGGTAGATCTTGAAACCATTCAGAATAAAAATGAAAGCATGGAGCTTATCCTCCGGGTTTCCGATACAGGAATTGGGATCCCAAAAGAAAAGATGGAGACTATCTTTGATTCGCTTACCCAGGAAAGCATCAATAATAAACGAAAATACGGTGGACTTGGCCTGGGCTTATACATTATAAAAGTATTGGTAGATATGCATCAGGGAAAGATACACATGGAAAGTAATCAGGGATTGGGAACTACCTGCACCCTGAAACTTTCTTATCCCCTGGCACCAAAACCTAAAGCAAAGGAAAAACAATTTCCTACAGAAAGTTACGATTTGCTGGGAAGTAACATTTTGGTTGTTGAAGATGACCCTATCAACCAAATGGTCCTGAAAATGATCCTTAAAAAATGGGAAGGCACCGAGATCTCTTTCGCCAATAATGGTGCAGAAGGGCTGGAAAAATTAAAAGAAGCATCATTTGACCTTGTTTTGATGGATTTACAAATGCCGGTTATGGATGGATATGAAGCCTGTATCGCGATACGAAAGGGCGATGCCGGAATTGAAAATAAAAACATACCTATAATTGCCGTAACTGCAGATGTTATGGAAAGTACCAAACAGCGGGTGATAAGCATTGGAATGGACGATTATCTTGCCAAACCAGTTCATAGAGACAGGTTGTATGCTAAAATGATCCGGTTGCTTGAGGGAACAGCAAAACTAAAGATTTGAGATGAGAGATGTGAGATGTGAGATGTGAGATGTGAGATGTGAGATATGAGAAAATAGAGAAGAGAAAAAAGACAATAGAGAAGTGTACGGAAATTAAGTTGGAAGCTAAGATTCAAGAACCAGGAGACAAGACAAATAGATATGAGATATGAGATATGAGATATGAGAAAATAGAGAAGAGAAAATAGAAAAAAGACAATAGAGACGGAAATTAAGTTGGAAGCTAAGATTCAAGAGCCAGGAGACAAGACAAATAGATATGAGATATGAGATATGAGATATGAGAAAATAGAGAAGAGAAAATAGAAAAAAGACAATAGAGACGGAAATTAAGTTGGAAGCTAAGATTCAAGAGCCAGGAGACAAGAGAAACATTCGCGCATTCGTGGCAAAAAAATGGAAGATTAAATTTCTGCGAAAATCAGCGAGATCAGCGGGAGATAAATTACAAGTACCATTGAAAATTAATGTTTAAAATTTTAGATGTGAGATATGAGAGAAGAGAAAATAGAAAAATGACAATAGAGAAGGACGAAAATTAGGTTGGAAGCTAAGATTCAAGAGCCAGGAGATAAGAAAAACATTCGTGTATTCGTGGCAAAAAAATGGAAGATTAATTTCTGCGAAAATCAGCGAGATCAGCGGGAAATAAATTACAAGTACCATTGAAAATTAATGTTTAAAATTTTAGATGTGAGATATGAGTATTGAGTATTGAGAAAAAAAGTAGAGAGTAAAGATTCAAGAGCCAGGAGACAAGACAAATAGATATGATATATGAGAAAATAGAGAAGAGAAAATAGAAAATAGAGACGGAAATTAGGTTGGAAGCTAAGATTCAAGAGCCAGGAGACAAGAAAAACATTCGTGTATTCGTGGCAAAAAAATGGAAGATTGGTTTCTGCGAAAATCAGCGAGATCAGGGGGAGGTAAATTACAAGTACAATTGAAAATTAATGTTTAAAAACTGGCAACACGAATGCCGTGCAAAAGGGGATTAAACCCTGTGGATTTAAAAAAAGGTGACCCGGAACCGGATCACCTTTTATAATAAATATTGAGCTTAAAAAGACCAGAAAAATTAAGCCAGATCGAAGCGGTCAAGATCCATCACCTTATTCCAGGCTGCAACAAAGTCTTTCACGAACTTCTCCTGTGCATCCTTACATCCATAAACTTCGGCGAGTGCACGAAGCTCTGAATTCGAGCCGAAGATAAGATCGACACGGGTTCCGGTCCATTTTATTTCACCGTTGCTGCGGTCACTTCCCACAAATACATTTTGAGAATCGGAAGTTGCCTTCCAGGTCGTACCCATATCGAGCAGATTCACAAAAAAGTCGTTGGTAAGTTGCCCTGGACGTTTTGTAAATACTCCATGTTGTGACTCATTGAAATTTGTATTAAGAACGCGCATACCGCCTATCAATACTGTCATTTCCGGGGGAGTAAGCGTTAGCAGTTGAGCCCTGTCTACCAACATCTCCTCTGCAGATGTCGAAAATTCGTTGTTTTTCTTTACAAAATTTCTGAAACCATCTGCATTGGGTTCGAGGGCGTCAAATGCTTCCACATCGGTTTGCTCTTCCAGTGCATCTGCACGTCCCGGAGAAAAAGGAACGTTAATCTCAAACCCTGCATCTTTAGCCGCTTTCTCGATTCCCGCACATCCACCAAGTACGATTAGATCTGCCAGGGACACTTTTTTATCACCTGACTGTGCATTATTGAATTCTTCCTGAATATTCTCAAGCTTTCTAATTACTTTTTGCAATTGTGCCGGATTGTTCACTTCCCAATGTCTTTGGGGTGCAAAACGAATACGTGCGCCATTTGCCCCTCCGCGTTTATCAGAACCACGGAATGTGGAAGCCGATGCCCAGGCGGTAACTACCAATTTGGAAACTGAAAGTCCTGAGGCAAGTATTGTATTTTTCAATTCAGTGATATCATGATTGTTGATCACTTCATGATTTACAGCCGGAATTGGATCCTGCCATATCAATTCTTCTGAAGGTACTTCAGGTCCCAAGTATCGGGAAAGTGGTCCCATATCACGGTGGGTTAATTTAAACCAGGCCCTTGAGAATGCATCTGCAAGCTCATCGGGATTCTCGTGAAAGTGTTTTGAAATTTTCCCATAGGCTTTGTCTTCGCGCAACGCCAAATCTGTAGTTAACATAAATGGCGCATGGCTTATAGATGGATCAAATGCATCGGGAACTGTTCCGGCACCTGCATTATTTTTCGGTTTCCATTGATAAGCACCTCCCGGCCCTTTATGACATTCCCATTCAAAGCCGAACAAATTGTCAAAAAAGCTGTTGCTCCATTTAATAGGTGTTTGAGTCCACGCACCTTCGATTCCGCTGGTGATTGTGCTTCCTGCATTTCCGGTACCAAACTTGTTTTTCCAGCCAAGGCCCATCTCTTCTATCCCAGCTCCTGCAGGTTCTACACCTACATTTTCTTCTGGATCTGCAGCGCCATGGGTTTTTCCAAAGGTATGTCCACCGGCGATAAGTGCAACCGTTTCGTAATCATTCATAGCCATACGGCCAAAGGTTTCACGAATGTCACGTGCAGCTCCAATAGGATCTGGATTTCCGTCAGGCCCTTCCGGATTCACATAGATGAGACCCATATGAGAGGCTCCAAGAGGATTTTCTAACTCGTGTTTACGGGAATAACGTTCTTTATTTCCCAACCATTCGCCTTCCGACCCCCAGTAAATATCTTCTTCTGTTTCCCAAATATCTTCCCGACCGCCGGCAAATCCGAAGGTTTTTAAATCCATTGACTCAAGAGCGCAATTTCCCGCGAGGATCATTAAATCTGCCCAGGAAATTTTCCTTCCATATTTCTGCTTGATTGGCCAAAGTAATAATCGTGCTTTGTCAAGGTTTGCATTATCCGGCCAACTGTTTAAGGGTGCAAAGCGTTGTGAGCCCGAACTTGCTCCCCCTCGACCATCGCCAATACGGTAAGTTCCAGCACTGTGCCAGGCCATACGAATAAAAAGTGGTCCATAATGACCATAATCTGCCGGCCACCATTCCTGGGAATCTGTCATAAGTGCATAGAGATCCTGCTTAACTGCATTCAGGTCAAGGCTTTTGAATTCCTCGGCATAGTTGAAATCTTCACCCATCGGGTTAGACAAATTAGAGTGTTGACGTAGAATCCTTAAATTTAATTGATTTGGCCACCAGTCTCTGTTTGATGTACCCGACCCAGCCGTGGCCTTTACCGCTCCGCCCATAAATGGGCATTTGCTTGACTCATTTACTTCCCAGACTTTGTGGCTATCTGAACTGCCTGAATGTGTTTTATTTTCCATAAAAAAATTGATTTTTGATTTATTATCACGAATTTAAGATAAGTGTCTATTATGTTTAATATTTTTTAATAGATAATATCTATATAAGCTTATTGAAAGCTGATATGCAACAAGATATAGAAAAAGTATCGATTTTAAAAGTCGTACCAGAAGAAGGTGGTATTTGAAACAAAGACTATTTCCTTGAAATTTGAACCTTATAGCTTTTGAAGTATTGCACTAAATTGAAATGCCTCCGGATCTTTTCAAAATGCAGGTAATAGAAAAAGACGACGGGATTTCCATAAATCCTGTCGTCTTTGTTTTTGTGAATGCCTGCTGCATAGCAATGCATTGGAGTATTAAATCCAATGGTAAAAATCAATAACCCGGGGCAAGCCCATAAGGTATGTCCCGATAATACCGGTAGGAAAATGCTTTTAACAGTTCGAGGTAAGCCCGCCTCAATGATTCGGGCAGGCCCAGATAGGAATCAAAATCTGTTATTTTTTAGGCGGAAGATCGAAAGCCACAGCTTCGTGTTCAAAATGGCCTTTATGGGATCCATCGCAAAAGGGTTTATTTTTGGATAAACCACATCGGCAAAGCGTGACTGCTTCCCGGCCTCCCAGGTCATAGATGTTTCCGTTTTTGTCCATCATTTCAAAATCACCTGCAATTATAAGCGATCCATTATTGTTAACTGTAATTTTTGTTTTAGCCATCTTTAATTTTTTTATAGGTTGGTATTAAATCATTTTCAGATATTGAGATTTATAAAAGAACGAATTATCCAGAACTTCAATGAATTTATCGGGGAGTTTAACAAAATTTATCCTTCTGCAAGAATACTGTAAAGTTTTCCATATCGTTCTTTTTATTGAACTTTTCTAGTGAAGAAAAAGGGTTAAACATTAAAATGCCTGATCAATGTCAAGTATGCAGGTAATTTAAATTGTTTAATTATCCTTTTGGAATTCTCACAATAGTTTCTACTCCATTTCCATCAGATTTATTCCTGATCTCGAAAGAATAATCTTTTCCATAAAGGTTCTTAAGCCGGTCATTGATATTTGCAAGCCCTACGCCCTTGAGCATGAGTTCCGCAGAACTCTCGCTCAAGGCTGCACCATTGTTATCCACTTTTATCAGTAGTTGCCCGCCTTCCTCCTTAACAGAAATAAGCACTTCCAGCTCCGGGTGGTCGTAGGAATATCCATGTTTTATACTATTCTCAATAAGGGGTTGCAACAATAAAGCAGGAACCTTATCATGCAATAATTTTTCATCGATTTCTTTTCTGATTTTAAGATCGTTTGAAAACCGCACGGTAAGGATATTGAGATAGTACTCCAGGGTGCGCAGTTCTTTCTCCAGGGAAATCTCATTGGTGTCGCTGCTGTACAGTATCTCCCTTAAAAAGTCGCTGAGATCGGCTATAGTATCCTTGGCTTTCCGGGGGTCAAGATCTGCCAGTACCGCTATACTGTTAAGTGTATTGAATAAAAAATGCGGCTGTAACTGTGAGGAGAGCATTTTCATTCGGGTGTTCACCAATTGCGTTTCCAGGAGATTTCGTTGCGCCTCTGCCTCTTTCACCTGCTTCAGGTAATAATAGGTATAGATAATAAAAACCATCGCGAAATAGATGAGAAAATTGAGGTCAACCACATTCATGAATCTATGTATGCTCTCCTGAAATTGATAATCTGAAGCATCCATATGGCCCGAAAGTATGCTATGAAGATCAAAGATTAGCCTGATGATAATGCCTATAAAAATTGAAAGCATTGTATGAATGCTTATAATCTTTACCCAGGAGTAATTTTTATTGAGCAAGCGCCTGGTACTTATAGCAATAAGTGTCATATAAGTAACCACAACTATCCAGTCTATCAAAATATTATACAGGAGGATGTCCTTCCAGGTTTCCATATACGGCCTGGGAAACCAGTACCTGAAATAGGCCAATTTATTTATATATACCACATTAAACATAGTATAAAACCCGGCTAAAAGCAATACAAGTTTTAAGTCTATGTTTCTTTTAATTGTAGAAGTGTTCATTTGCAGGTATTTTTAGATCCCAATTTTTTCCAAAAACTGTTTCTTGTTGGCTTTGCTAACATGCAGCAGCGTATCATCAATCATCCTGGCGTCTATCTCAGAAAATTCTGAATGTACAATTTCTTTTACCTGATCCATATTTATAATGGCCGACCTGTGGATTCTGAAAAAATGATGGCCCTCCAGTAATTTGTCCAGATTATGCAGTGATTCCCGTAACACATATTTTTTATCTTTGGTAAAGATCTCGGCATAGTAGCCTGAGGCGGTGATGTATAAGATATTTACGGGATCGAGAAGCACCGTTTTATTCCCTTGTTTCACGGGGATTTTGAACGGTGGTGCTTTTAATTTGGCTTCCTCGCTATAAATCCTGAACAATTCCCGTATCCGGTTCTCAAAATTAGTGTTTGCCTCGTCTTTTGAAATATTCAGCACCTTAGTGATAGTCTTAAAAAACCGCTGATCCTTAAAGGGTTTCAGAAGAAAGTCAAAAGCATCCACATCAAAAGCCCTGCTCGCATAATTATCATAGGCGGTCACAAAGATCACGATGGGTTTGGGGGTGATAGTGACCTTTTGCAGCACCTCAAAACCATTCATATCCTTCATATTTATATCCAGGAAAATGAGATCTGGTTTAAGGTCGTTTATCTGTTTAATTGCGGTCTTTCCATTGGAACATTCCCCCAAAACATCAATTTCGGGAACTTCTTCTAGGAGGTTCACAACGCGCTTTCGGGCCAGTTCCTCATCGTCTATCACTAATGCTTTCATAATGAATCAATTGGTTTCTATCGGGTCTTTTCCTTCGCTAAATTTTTTTCAGTGGAATGCTCTATGAAGTTAGGAAAAATAGTGTTTCAAATTTCGATTTTTGATCTAAATGACTTCAGAAGTGGGTTGAAAATGTTCAATCCAGCTTTTAATACCATTTTTACTTTTGAAGTATTCCCTTCCGCAGAAATCCGGACAACAAAAAACCATCAAGTGGAAGGCCTGATGGTTCATTCTTAAAAAATCTTTAGTTACTAACCATCGCAGTGCGAATATCTTTGCGCGAATCTATTTTAAGATTTTTCTTTTGATTACCGTAGGTCATTGTTATGCGGTAAAGGTCCTTTTTCACCTCCCCTTTCCTACTGCTGGCAATATGAACATTTTTCACCATTGCCCAGCCTTTATGTTCCCGGTAAAGCTGATGGCTAATATCCCGTGGCAGTAAAATATTTGTGAATTTCAGGTTGGTGTTTAGCAATTTTCCAACCTTGTCAAATTCGGCACGGAGTTCTCCTTTTCTGCTTCGGAAACTAACCAAATAAGATTCATAATCCTCACTTTGCACCTGTGAGATGAATTCCTTTATATCAAAGTTATTCTTCATAAATGCAAGTGGGTCTTTTTCAAATTCACCCACATAATTTTCCTGAACATTCACCTTATAATGATTGCCATTATACAGGGACACCGGACTAAAGCTTACACGGGCTTCATCAAGTTCAGTAATTTGTGCCTGGCTGAAACCTGCACATAGCACGAGTACGAAAGAAAAAATTAGAGTTTTCATAATAATTGTTTTTTAGGTTTACACTTTTTTTGTTTGTCTTCAATTGTAATAAACTGGTTTAAAACGTTTTACAGATATAAAAATACCCCAGATATACTCCCTTTTTCTTCATAAAGATGTGAACAGCAACTAAATAGTAACAAACTGTATTTTTTATTTGGTAAAGCCCATAAAGAACATAATCTCTTTTAAAATTTTAGATTAAAACCCCTTCCCTTCAAATTCTGCATAGTTGATATAGCTAAATTGGAAGTTGAGTGCAAGGAAACTTAACCAACAAATATCAACCTGGGTTTTGGGAGATTAATGATTTGCTATTGAATAAAAAATGATTTCAAATAATTTCGGCTTATTCCATATTTGGATCAAACAACCTGAAAATCAAACACAATGCTTATATTTATGGAAATACTGAAAGATCCATTTAAAAACAGATCTGACTTAAATTCAAAGATTATGAAATCTTACTTTTTATTTGGCTTAATGATAGCTACAGCCGCCGGAATGGCACAGGATGCAACCGTTGAAATCCCAGCTCCTGAAATTCAGCTAAAAACAGCGCTCCTTGCTGCTCCTGCCGATCAACGGAGTGAGGCTATGGTTTATGCATATAATTCCAAGGGGGAATTACAGGTGCTTCAGGAAGGCACCAACAACCTGGTATGTATTGCCGACGACCCGAATAGGGAAGGAATTAGTGTTTCCTGTTACAATAAAAAACTGGAGCCTTTTATGGCACGTGGAAGGGAATTAACCGCTGAAGGAAAATCGGAAATGGAAAAAAGGGAGATTCGCAAACAAGAGGCGGAATCCGGGATACTGCAATTAACAGATACCCCAAGTATGCTTTACATTTTAAGCGGAACCAAAGAGAATTATGACAAAACCACCGGTGCGCTAATCGATGGAAAATTCAGATATGTGATCTATATGCCGTATGCTACCACCGAATCTACGGGTCTGCCTTCAAAACCCGAAGTTCCGGGAATGCCGTGGCTTATGGATCCCGGAACACACCGTGCTCATATTATGATTACTCCTGAGAATAAATAAATTATGATATTTTATTTCTAAACCTTTGCTTTAAAAGTTATTCTAAAAAAGCACCCTGAAACGAATTGTATGTTCAATATCCTTTAATTCCTTAATTACCTCAGCTCCATATACTTTATCGATATCTGTTATTACGTAACCGATTGTTTCATTGGTTTTTAGGTGTTGACCAACAATATTGATATCGTAGGAAGCAAGGATTTTATTGATCTTTGCAATGATGCCCGGTTTATTGAGGTGAATATGAATAAGCCTGTGGGCATTTTCAAGTATGGGAAGTTGCAGGTTTGGGAAATTCACACTGTTGGTAGTACTTCCTGTATTAATATATTCCATGATCTTGCCGGGGACAAAATTTCCGATATTTTCCTGAGCTTCTTCTGTGCTGCCTCCAATATGCGGAGTTAAGATCACATTTGGTAAATTGCGAAGCGGAGAATTAAAAGTCTCCTTATTGGTTTTTGGTTCTTCAGGAAAAACATCTATTCCTGCACCTATCACTTTTCCGGAAGAAATATTCTTAACCAGCGCATCGATATCAACAACGTGACCCCTGCTCAAATTCAGGAAAATCACCCCGTCTTTCATTTGCTCAAATTCCTTTTCGCCTATAAAATTCTTGTTATCCTTTCTTCCATCCACATGTAGGCTTATGATGTCCACTTTTCCCAAAAGCTCTTTCAAACTGTTGCATTTAGTGGCATTTCCTAACGCAAGCTTTTCTGTTACGTCATAATAATATACATCAAAACCTATGGCCTCTGCTACTACAGATAATTGAGAACCAATATTACCGTACCCTATAATCCCTATTTTTCTTGCCCGGACCTCATGGCTGTTATTAGATGATTTATCCCAATTTCCCTGATGCATTTTCATCATTTTATCGGGTAAATTTCTGGTGAGGAGAATGATCTCCCCAATAACCAATTCCACTACAGACCGCGTATTGCTATACGGGGCGTTAAATACCGCCACTCCCTTTTTAAGGCATTCTTCAAGGTCGATTTGATTGGTCCCTATACAAAAAGCTCCTACAGCGATAAGCCTTGGTGCATTGTCCAGTACTTTTTTGGTGAGCTGTGTTTTGGATCGGATTCCAAGAACAGAAACATCCTTTATTTTTTCCGCCAGCTCATCTTCATCCATAGCCCCGGAATAGGTGGAAACATTATAACCCTCCAGTTTAAGTATACCCAGCGCATCCGGATGAACATTTTCCAGAAGAAGTACTTTAATCCGGTTCTTAGGGTAAGAAATAGCTTTATTCATATTAAAAAGGTATAAAAATTCATCCATACTTGGCGTGACATGATCTGCTTTTTCCAAAACATTACCACGCTCCACATTTTCGGTAAAGGCATAAAATTTATTGGCTAGGCCAGCGGCACGTACTTCATAATCTGTATAACCATCACCAATCATATATACATCCCCTTTTAAATCCAGGGTTTTTAGGGTGGCAACTTTTCCATTATTGGAGGAAAGCACATTTTCCCTGTCAAAACCTACTATTTTACCTGTTGCATCAAATTCAAAGGAATTAGCAAATACATTTTCCTCCTTAATTCCCAGTTCCATTACAATTGGAATTATAAACTCCTTAAAACCATTTGAGATGATATAAATATCCTCCCGGTATTCATGAAAAAAGGCTTTATTTCTCACAAAAGATGTAGATATTTTTCTTTTCAGAATTTCTACCAGTATCGGAAGGTGCTTTTCTTCAGCATTTAATAATTCCAGGCGCTGGATAAGAGATTCCCTGAATGATAATTCGCCGGCCATCCCCTGGTTGGTTAAAGCTTCCAGTTTTGCCAGTTTTAATTCCTTGTCTGCTTCATTTGCCAGTGAGATCTCCCCTAATACATCCAGGGCTTCAACCTGGGTGAATGTACTGTCAAAATCTATCACATAACTTTTGTTGGGTTGCATACTTTTTATTTAATAAAGAGGATTCAAAATTAAGTTTTTTGAAATACAAAACAGTACACCAATCGCTAAACTTATTGGCGGTAGTGGTTTCATAATTTAATGACCTTATTTGAGGCAAAAATTGAGTTTTTATAAATTTAGGGTAGCTTTTTTTAAACATACAACATAAATCAACCACTTCCCTGCAAGCTCATAAGCATAGCCAACGCAAGAAATATCCGAAATTTCCGGGAAATCCCGGCAGAACGGGACAGGGGTATTAAAAATTTGGAACATTAAATTGCTGTCAAAATTTGTTTTCAACCATTTCTTTCTTTTAATGGGGGTTTTCCCCCATTTTTAACCTTTTGTTTACTAATCTCATTTCACCCATCAACCCTCAAAACACCTATTTATTTCACTCGAAATAATAAAGCAGGTTTAAATGATTTGATTTAGGAAACAGCCCTTATTGGTAAAAACCATCTATCACAATATGCTTTTATGGTTCCTCAACAATTTAATTCAGGTTATACTGAAACTCTTTTAAAGTGAAAATTGGTTTTTATAGAAAAGATAATTTCTGTATCTTTATATATATAAAATTATCAGTAAGATGATAACTTCCAGTTCTTTACCCGCCTGGAATCATCAAAAGAAAAGCAACTTCCCCCTCTTGCTGGATTAAGGATATCAATATAAACCTTATGGATTATTGATCGCCAGATATATAAAACTCCGAATGAATTTGCTTTAATATTTTCCTCATTCTTAAGATTATGTTTGAGGCAAAAACAGCTAAAATAGATCCTGATAAACTAGGGATTATGTTAAGTAATAATTTAAAACAATCGATCATGAATACATTTAAAACCCTAGGAATTTTATTTTTATTCCTTATACATTCATTTAATCTTCCTGCTCAGGATAACGAGGACTCTCAAATGTACTGGATCCATGAAGACAGAACCAAACCCGCTATGTCGAACAAACAAGAAAGCGTGGACAAGGAACTTATAGCGGCTCTCAAGCAACACGATATCACTGATATTAGCTGGTTTACTCTGGTTTCACATGATTACCGGTATTTTTATATTTCCCCTATTGAAAATATGGCAGCTTTTGATGAAAATCCTTTCAGAAGCCTTTCTGAAAAGATGGGACAAAGGGAAACCACCCGAATCTTTGATAAGTACAATGACTGCTATGAAACTCACGGGGATTATGTAATCATCCTTGATAAAGATTTATCCTATCAACCGGATGGTATAAACGTAACTCCGGTTGGTAAAAATTTTAGAAACAATACCATTTATTATTTCACACCAGATAACGCTAAAAAGGCCGAAGAACTTGCAAGAAAATTCAAAGAACTATATAGCAAAAAAGATTCAAAACTTAATTATAGAGTATATCGCAGTGGTTTTGGTGTTATGGGATCCTATTTTATGGTAGCTGCAGCGGCTGAAAGTCCCGAACATTATGAACGAATGATTGTAGATAACAGGCTGCTTCTTGGGGAAGAAGGTGCCCAACTTTTTCGCGAACTTGAAGAGATTATTTCCGATTTAGAGATTATAAGAGGGTATATTCGGCCGGATCTTTCTTATACAAGAAGGAATTAGTTAGTGCGTGAAAATCTATATTTTAGGTTCTAAGGCCTTCTGCGCTTGTATTAAATGCCGTTGATTGTGGTAAACAAGAACCCGAAACGTATCTCCCAATTTTAATTTTATAAATCTGGAAATGCTTATCGCTGTTTTTGTTTTATTCAGGCTTACATTTTTTGAAAGTTCCAACAGTTCCAACAATGCTTTTTGTTGTTCTAAAAATCGCTTTAACGTGCTCAGTTCAAGCTGACTTCCAATTGGATCTTTATCCTTAAACGTCTTCATTTTTTTCAAATTTTCCTTAGGGAGCATGCTTTTGGAAAAATAATTACCAAGCAGCCCGCTGTAAAAAAATTCCTCCGGCTGATATTTGCTCTTTTTTATCCGGTTACGAATTTCAGGCAAATAAAAGTCCCCGTATAGATTGAGATGTTCCAAACATTCCAGTGCGCTCCAACTTTCAGCTGAAGGTCTCGAGTTCAGTTTTTTAATGGAAACAGATTTAAGTCTTTCGGCTTTATTAAAATTAAGTTTTGTTCTCTCGATAAGATCAAAAATCAATTCCTCTGTTTTTATTTTCATAAACATTCTGTTAAAAATTTTTGATTGATTTATGAAAGAATTTTATCTTCCTCTGCCAATTCTTTCAGCTTTTGCAAAGCCGATGGCCAGGTTTTTTTAAAATAATCTTTATAATTATCCGCTACATCCATTTCTATACTTACTTCTGTTCCTCCATTCACAGATCTCAGATAATAATTTTCCAAAGTACCAGCCCAGGCTTTTACCTGGTCACTTTCTGTATCCTCATTTCCATCTTTATCTACCATTCCCAAATGTTGGAAGGACATGAATTCGTTGTCTTTTTTCGCCAGGATCTTAGATACCATACCCTCGTTCTCCCCATTCAGAAACAATACTTTGCTCCCTTCCTTCCAAGTTGTTTCAACACGGGATCCCGGAGAAAAAATAGCAGTCCAAATTCGATAGGTAGTATCATTCCATAAGGTTTCCCAAACCTTTTCTTTGGCCGCATCAATACTGATTTTAAATTTCATTTTTTCCATTTTGAAGATGTTTAATTTTTTCTGAAAATCTAATTTATAAAAGAGGGGAAATATTTTGATAGGTTACGTTTTTGGCAATCCCAATATTTTTGAAAAACCACCGTGCTTTAATTATTGAATCAATCCCCGGGAAGCACATAGTAATAAATAGCGATGAAATGGGAGAAACTTCCAAACAATACAAACACGTGAAAAATCGCATGATTAAATTTTATTCTGTTCAAACTAAAGATCACTGCTCCCAGGGTATAGGAAATTCCGCCTGAAAGAAGCCACAAAAGCCCTGTATCAGGTAAGTTTTCCAACAGCGGTTTTATTGCAAATACCACCACCCATCCCATGATGACATACATGATGGTAGACAGGGTTTGATATTTTCCCGTATAAAAAAGTTTTAAAATTACTCCGCATAGAGCCATTGCCCAAATCACTCCAAAGATTATCCAGCCTAAAGTTCCGTTAAGGGTAACCACCGCAAATGGAGTATAAGTACCTGCTATCAGGACATAGATAGCAGCATGGTCCAGTATATTCAGCCGGTAGCGTAACACATGGGATTTAGCGCTATGATAAAAGGTTGAAGCGGCATAAAGCACTACCATACTCGCCCCAAAAACACTAAAACTTATAAGGTGTTTAATTTCACCTAACTCATTTGCCCGTAAAACAAGCATTATAAGCCCCAATATGCTCAATATAAAACCAAAGCCGTGAGTATAAATATTTAGCTTTTCTTCCAGTGGAGGGTAAAATTCCGGGTTTTTGCTAAGTTCCATGCCGCTATCTTGTCTCTTATAAAAATAAGCACAATAGATGAAAAAAAGAAGATTTAAAACGCTATAATTTGCAGATGATGAATTTATTTTTGCCTGTTTTAAAACTACCTTTTTTCCCAACGTTTAAGTATGCGACGCTTTTTGGTTGAATTTAGGGAACATCATTCATCTTTTATTTTGTAAATTCATACTAAATTTCAATGGAATCCCTCCAAACGAGACGAGAGGACATCTTAGAACTAAGCCCACTGAAGAAATTAAAAACAATACTTATGAAAACTGCTTCTTTAATAAAGGATCTTGAATACAACCAAAATAAACCTGCTGTGCAGATATTACTAACTACCGAAAGCAGCAAGGAAATAAGAATTGCAATGAAAAGGGATCAGGTGATGAAAGAGCATAAAACCCCTTACCCCATAGTTGTAGAGATTTTTGAAGGTAAGATTGCTTTTGGCGTCAACGGTGTAATACATAATTTGGAAAAAGGTGATCTGGTAGCATTGGAAGGCCATGTACCGCATGATTTGCTGGCTTTGGAAGATAGTACTGTAAGACTCTCCTTATCAATAGCCGATACTGCCGGAAGAGTTAAGGAGGTGGCAGACAAATCCTGAAAAAGAGAATTTATATTCAACATTAAAAAGGACTGAATTGATACCTATTTAGTTTTGCCTATGCCAAATTTGAAGGTATCATTCTTTATTTAGCGTAGATCCCAACGGAAGGTTAAAAGCCAAAACCCATTGTTGTAAAATCATACCTTACCGGTATAAACAGGAAATTTGACAAATGTTATATATTATTCACACTTCTGCAGATATTGAGGAGATAAAAGAAAAAATTATTCCCTTGCTTGAAAACAGGGATTATACTTTGGTTCCTTATCCCTTAATTGCAGATTTTAGTCCGCAGGAAAATGCTGATTTTCTCACCTTCTTAGGGGATGAATTTCTTGCAGAATTTTTACCCAGAGCGGCAAATAATCAATGGGTGGTAGGGATTTTACCTCATCCTGATATTACATATACCATCCAGGGTTTGGGAATCTCCCAAGACCTGGAAGAATCGGTAAAAGAGATTTTTGAAACTGAAGAACCCTATAAACTTGATCTTCTTTTTTGCAACGACCAACCCGTTTTCCTGTCGGTTAATATTGGGGATGTTTTTGCAATTACAAAGGATACTAAAAAGAATAATTTTTTTTCAGAGATTTTAAATTTTATAAGGAATATCCGGCAATTGCCCTCTCTTTCTCACAAGCCCTTTGTTTTAAGCATTGATGGTGAAAAAATAATCAGCACTTCCGCTCTGGGGATAGTGGTTATTGAGCATGCGATGAGTTCTATAATTTCAAAAAGGCTCATTTCAGAAAGTTCTATTAATGATGGGCAGTTTGATACCGTGATCCTTTCTCCCCAGAATATCTTTGAGTTTTTTTGGTTTTTATTCCGAAGTTTGTTACCAAGAAATACCTTCAGCAATCCACCTTCGTTTATAGGTCAAATTAAAGCCTCAAATTTAACCATAGAAAACCAGTCAGGAGTTGAATTTACTATAGACGGTAAAATCCGATCAGCCAAAAATATCAATATTGAAGTGGTAAAAGATGCGCTTTTCATCAAACAAAAAAGTTCCTACATCTCGGAAGGTGACGGTGCAAATGAAAAAAATAGTTTACAAATTGATCACCTTCCCACCGGTGAAAAGAAGATAGAACTCACAAAACGTAAACTTCCATTATTACCGCGGGCTACCGCCGAAGAGTTCGCAGATCTCTTTAAGGTCTTACGCGAAAATGCAGAGGTAACTTCTATTTATGTGGTAATGATGATACTCTCCACGCTAATTGCAAGCTTTGGATTGTTTGGAAATTCCTCTCCTGTAATAATTGGAGCTATGATCCTTGCCCCAATTATTTCACCCATAGTTTCTTTCTCTATGGGTATGGTGCGATATGATATAGATATGCTAAAAACCGGAGTGGTTACAATAGTAATAGGGACACTTGTTTCACTGGTTTTTGCTGCCGGGGTGAGTTTAATAATTCCCTTAAAGGTATTGACCCCGGAGATTAATGCAAGGCTTTCTCCTACCCTGCTTGATATGGGAATTGCCATTGCATCCGGGGTTGCCGCTGCGTATGCACATGCCAAAGCCGGAATAGCCAAAAGCCTTGCAGGAGTAGCAATTGCAGTTGCCTTGGTGCCTCCTCTTGCTGTTGCCGGAATTGGAATTGGCTGGTGGGATTGGGAGGTTTTTTCCGGAGCTTTCTTACTATATTCAACCAATCTTGCCGGAATAATTATGTTTGCCGGCATTACCTTTTTACTTTTAGGTTTTGCTCCTTTTAAAAGAGCAAAAATGGGTCTTATTTATACCTTTATAATAATTGCCATTGTGATGGTTCCATTATCCCTATCGTTTAACCGAATTAAGGAGGAAGCAAGAATTACAAGTCAACTGGAAGGCTCCGTGATAGAGAATGTTGTTCTAAAAGAGGTGAAAGTTCGTTTCGGAAAAACACTGTTGGTCTCCGTGAAGGTAGTAAGCGGGGAACCTATCAGCTCCATAGAAATGAAGCGGGTTAAAGCTGAAATAGAGGACCGGATTGGAAGACCTATAACCCTGGAAGTGGTTTCGGCCATAGAATTTTAAAACCCACTGGTGAAATAACACTGAAAAAATGAACTCAAAAGCGAATAGCCCTGAAGAATATATTCAGGAATTACCTGAAGAAAGGAAGGCGATCATCCAAAAATTAAGAAAAACAATACTCGATAATTTACCGGATGGTTTTCAGGAAACCATGAGTTACGGAATGATAGGATATGTTATTCCCCATTCGGTCTACCCAAATGGATATCATTGCACACCTGAATTGCCTTTGCCTTTTCTAAATATCGCCTCACAAAAAAATTTCGTAGCGTTATATCATATGGGTATTTATGCAGATAAAGATCTTTTAAATTGGTTCACTTCGGCTTATAAAAAATTTTCCGCAAGAAAATTGGATATAGGAAAAAGTTGTATCCGTTTTAAAAAACCTGAAGACATCCCCTATGATCTTATAGCAAAGCTGGTTTCAAAAATCACCCCTCAGGATTGGATTCAAACCTATGAGGGAACTTTCAAACTAAAGTAAAAAATAGTTCCAACTCCATCTTATTGAATACCAAACCGAACTAATTCTTACTTATTTTATCATTGTTGACCGGTGCCATTTTTGTGAAAGCTGAAACTACATTCATTGGGCACTCCAATGAGATTTTTAATTAACAAACCTTGCTTTTGTGAATTTATCAATGATCGATAATAAAGTTTTCTGAAAAAATAAATCATAACTTAATGTTTGTCAGCCAATTATAATCAAAGAACTTCCCGGATTGGTGTTGACCGTTTTAAACATTAATTTTCAATGGTACTTGTATTTTATCTCCCCCTGATCTCGCTGATCTTCCCAGAAATTAATCTTCATTGTTTTTTAGCCACGAATACAAGAACAATTTTGTCTTTTTTTTCTC
>ERZ1284728.2-NODE-2-length-33135-cov-26.645617_pt1 | contig 33135 bp, 22 predicted proteins | sample MGYA00454601_ERZ1284728 | MGnify/ENA primary metagenome ERZ1284728 (study PRJEB36292, sample SAMEA5787382) | metagenome | biome: Arctic soil; feature: perennial spring outflow channel; material: sediment | place: Canada | collected 2017-07-08 | depth 0.05 m ...
CGGTTATCGCCATCAATAAATTTTACAGCGACAGCGATGAGGAGATACAGGTGATCTTTGATCTGGCCAGGAAACTAAAAGTAAAAGTGGCCCTTTCTGATGGTTGGGCTAAAGGAGGTGAAGGGGCTCTTGACCTCGCTGCCAAAGTGCTGTTAGCCATTGAAGAGAATAATTCTGATTTTAAACCCCTTTACCGATGGGAGCAGGATGTGGTGACAAAAATAGAAACTGTTGCGAAAAAGATATATGGTGCAGAAAAAGTAGAATTTTCTCCTAAAGCCATAAAAGATCTTAAAACCATTTTGGACCTGGGTCTGGAAGGCTTGCCGGTTTGTATTGCCAAAACTCAGAAATCTTTGTCTGATGATCCTCTTCTTTTAGGAAGACCAACAGGATTCACGCTAAATGTGAGGGAAATTGAAATAGCTGCCGGTGCCGGATTTCTTATCCCTATAACCGGAGATATGATGCGAATGCCGGGATTGCCAGCGCACCCTGCTTCAGAAAATATAACAGTAGATTTGGACGGAAATATTTATGGGCTAATTTAAGGGCAGGATCTGTTTACTATCATAGTTGTCCGGTAAACAAGAATTTTTCAATTATATCGATACTTAAAGTGTTCTGAAAAAATAGAAATCATACCTAAATGTTTATAAGTTAGTTAAAATCAGGTCTTTTTTCTAGGTTCTTGCAGTTATGCCGAAGGCGGAACGATCTTGGCTCCCTTTAATCAAAAATTCGCGAATTAAAATATTAGTACTTTCAATTTCTTCGATTAGAATAGACCCTTCTCATTTTCTATCTTTTATCATACTTCTCCAGCAATAACGGAAGTAGGATAAGATTGCTAAAAAGGGCACCCAATATGGCGATGGCTGTTAAGAGACCAAATAGGAAAACGGTTTTTAAGGAGGCGAAAAGCATCAGTGAAAATCCAGCGAAAAGAATAAGGCTTGTTAATACAATCGCTTTCCCTACCCTATTCAAGCTAAGAATGCGAGACTCTTCAGGGGATTTTCCTGAATCCCGGTGCTTCTTGTAGTGGTACATAAAATGCAGCGTGTCATCAATACAAAAGCTCAGCGCGATTGCACTAATGCTGGCAGTGGCAATGTCCAAATCTATTTTGAACCATCCCATAACCCCCAATATCAACAGCACGGGAAAAAGATTGGGTACAATGGCAAGACTGGCCATTTTGAAGCTTCCAATAAATAGCCATACCAGTAGAAATACCAAAGCAAATGCAAGCAACAGACTGTAAATTTGTGATTGGGCCGCGTAATTCACAATTTCTGAATACATGGGTAAATAGCCCGCAGGAGTGATTTTCGCATAATCCCCGAAAATGGAATTTCCCATTTCAAGTAAAGCCTCTTTCTTTTCAGTAAGTGCTACTGCCGAACTCATCTCCCCAAAAACCGAAATCCTTCCTGTCCCGGATTCGCTGTGAATATAATAACCACTCAACTTTGGGTACTGCATTTGCAGCACCTTATTTGTTTGCGACAGGCCAGATTTGCCTTTTAACATCCTATCTGCATTTTTACCGTAAGTGTTTTGAAGCCCCGCATAATAAAGATCAGGAAATCCGAAGGAGGATCCAATTCCGGGAATTTTCTTTATGGAATCGGAAAAAGCAAGACCTGCCTGCACGATTTCCGGCGAGTGAAGTTGGTATCCCTGTGTCGGATTTATAACAAGGTCAAAAGGAATGTAGGCTCCCCAGGTTCGTTCCATTTCTTCGTGATCAAGTACGACCCCGTGGTCTTTGGGAAAATAGCCCAGGGTATAGGTGTCATTTTTCAACTGTAAAAAACCTGCTATGCAAAAGGTGATAAGAATAAAAGAAAGACCAAAGAATAAAGTTTTGCGCGATAGCACGTAACTATGCAGCTTCACTAATTTGAAGGAGGAACTGTTCTCTCTTTTGGAGCTAATAAGTGGAAGAAAAATCAATCCCAAAAAGAAACTGAAAATCAAACATAAAAAAATACCCAAAGCCGAATATATTCCGAAATTCCTAAGGATTGCCATCGGGCTGCTGAGTAATGAAAGAAAGCCCGCCATAGTGGTAAGGCTGGTGTACAGGCAGGGTCTAAAAACCTTTTTTAGGCTAAGGATGGAAGCCGTTTTAGGATTGACTTCCCCGTTGGTTTTAGTGCGCTGGTTAAGAATGTGAACAACGTCCAGGATACCCAATAAAACCAGAATAGTGGGTATTAAAGTCGTCATTAAGTTGAGTTGATGTCCCATATAACCATATACTCCCAGGCAAACATACGTGGCAAAGGCGATTGTTGAAAAAGTATATGCGAGGACGTAGAAACTTCTATAAATAAAAAGGATCAATAAAAACATAAGCAAATATGCCAGTCCTAAAAAAAATCCAAAATCTGCCGTGGAAATCTGGTTCAAACCGGAAAAAATGACCCCAATTCCCCCAATAAAGCTGTTATCGTCGGGGAATTCTTCCGCTACTCTTTCCCGTATTTCCAGGATGAGTTCATCGCGTTTCTCATCAAAATTTTCAATGGGTTTAAATACCACGATAAGTCGCGCTGCTTTATAATCGGGCGTAAAAAATTGATCATTTATGTATGGATAATCCTGGAGATCTGATTGAACCTTTACGGGATCAGAATTTTTGTTGATGAGGTTTCTTCCACCAGGGCCTAGCAAGGTTTTTATGGGCACCTGTACATTTCCCGGCCCCAGTACTGCATCAACTTCCGGAATAGACTCCAAAGAATTGGTAATATCGATGAAGGAGTGAAAATATTTTTTGCTTAGAACAGTCTCTGAATCCTTGATGAGGATGACCACACTTTCATCATTGCCAAAATGTTGTTTGTATTCCTGGTACTCGAGCAGGGCAGGGTCGTCTTCTAAAAACCAAACCTCCAGGCTGTTGTCTACCTCAATGGCTGTTTTTACACCGGGCCAAAGGAAAATGCAGGAAAGCAGGAGCGTAAATAAAATATGGTACCGGTAAGGATAGATAATACTCCCTATAAAATTCATTGTGGCATATTTTAGTTAAATTTAGCTAAATTAACCTCGCAGCCAAATATAATAAATGAAACTACGCTATGTCCTGGCTTACTTCGGAGAACGCTTCCCACCCATCAACATGGTCCTTTTTGCCATTTTATTTGTTACCGTACACGCTGTGGCAGTATTTTTTGGGCCAAATATCCTGGAAAAGGAATGGTGGTGGATGCTGATGGGGGTGTTGGCGGTAATTTCGTTTTTCTTCCGGCTCCGGGTATTTGATGAGATAAAGGATTACGAATTAGATGCAAAGAACCACCCGCAAAGAGTGCTGCAGCTGGGACGCGTAACAAAGAAACAGCTAATTTTTATTTCTATTTCAGGCACAGTGGTGGAGTTGCTATGGTCTGTGTTATCCGGATGGCCGGTGGTGATATGTTGGTTTATAGCTGTGGGATATAGTCTGTTAATGCGGTATGAATTTTTTATTGGCAGCTGGCTCAATAAACACCTGTTGCTTTATGCAATAACCCATATGCTCGTAATGCCTCTGTTGATTTTATGGGTTTATACCTCCTTTCAGCCGGAACTAAACATCCTCTTTCCCTTTTACGTTTTAGCCGGCCTTAGCTTGTTTTCCGGGTTTTCATTTGAAATTGCCAGAAAGATACACGCTCCTGTTGCAGAAAAACCGGGAATTGATTCCTATTCCAAAAGCCTTGGTTATGGAGCTTCCATTATGCTGGTTTTATTGGTGATGTTGGGTGGTGTGGCCATTCAAATTTATTTGCTCAACCTAATCAACGCCCGCCTTTGGGCTTTTGTTCTAATTGCGATCATATACTTTCTAAGCATCTTTTTATATATCAAAAATGTATTGAAATCTTCTGAAAAAAGTCTGCGTACTGCGGAAAAATTCGTGTCCCTTTTTATGCTTTGCAGTTACCTTAGCATAATCATTGAAGTTCATTTTAATAAATGATTTGCTTCGGAAAAAAATATCAGAATGGGATTGGTGGCAAAGCCGAAGGACTTTTCTGGCTACAGGAAATAGGTTTGCAAGTGCCTGAATTTTTGGTAATTCCCTATGATAATTTCAAGGACTTTACTCCTTCAGAAAATGAAAAATGGAATTCCGAAGCGGTTAGAAAGAAATTCCTGGAATATCGATTGCCTGATGATGACCGGGAACGGTTGATACAAATATTGGATACATGGGATTTTCCAAAGAATGCAGTAGTGGTACGTTCTTCGGTTTTGGATGAGGATGGTGATAAGAATGCCTTTCCGGGTGTGATGGATTCTTTCTTGAACATCACTTCAATGGAAGACATGGAAGAAGCAGTGGCAAAATGTGCAGCCAGTGCCTGGTCAACAAATGCTGAAGCTTACAGGAGGCAGCATAATTTGGATCTATTGGCTAAACCTGCAGTAATTATTCAGCAACAAATAGAACCGGATGCAAGTGGCGTAATTTTCACCACTTTTCCCCAGTATCCACAGGAAATGGCCATACACGCGGTCCTTGGTTTTGGGGAAGCTTTGATGAATGGAACAGCAGAAGCCGATGAGTTCTACTTCGATAAAAATAAGGGAAAGCTACACAGGCAAAGAATAACATCCAAGACAACGGCTTTTATTAAATCAGAAAAATCCGGACTAAAAGCCACCTCCGTGGAATTAAACCTCCAGGATCGGCCAGGTTTGTCTAATGAGGAATTACAGGAAATTTTTGAAAAGGCTCAGGCTGCTGAAAGAAAAGCCGGCCGGGCGCTGGACATAGAATTTGCAGTACAGCATGGGAAGCTATTTTTTTTACAGGCGCGTCCCATAACTCAGGAAATTCCTGAGGTGGTGGTGTACGACAACTCCAACATCCAGGAAAGTTACTGTGGGGTTACCACGCCTTTAACATTTAGTTTTGCTTCCCGTGCCTATAAGACGGTGTACAGCCAAACGATGCAGGTACTGGGAATTTCGACGGAAGTTATAAAGCAACACGACAATGTGGTCTCCAATTTATTGGGTCTTGTAAAGGGAAGGATTTTTTATAATATCAATAATTGGTATCGCGGACTGCAATTGTTGCCTTCTTTTAAGCAAAACAAAGCCGATATGGAGATGATGATGGGCCTTCAGGAACCGGTTGATTTTGTAGAAGATGTGGAGAAACCCTTCGGACAAAAATTAAAACTCCTGCCTAAATTACTGCTGAATTATTATAGATTATGGCGAAAGTTTCAGAAGTTGCACAAGCATGTTCCCCTGTTTCAGCAGAACTTTAAGCAACATTATTCCGATTTTTATAATGAAAAAATCCAGAATTTAAATGCTTCTGAATTCCTTCAGAAGAAAAAACATTTGGATGAAAAGCTGCTTAATAAATGGGTGGTGCCTATCATCAACGATTTTAACGTTATGATGATCAATGGAAGCGTACTTCGGAATTTAAAAAATGCGGGAATTAGATCACCTGAAGAATTTTTGGGCCGGTTTTTCTCAGGAGATCAGGAAATAGAAAGTACCCAACCAACTTCAGAAATGCTTAAGCTTGCACATAAAGCAGCACAATTTTCAGAATTGAAAAAACTGATCATCGAACTTCCGCAGGATCTGCACGAAAAAGTCAGGGATCTTCAGCCTCAATTTCATCTGGAAGTAGAGACTTTTATTCATCAATACGGCGACAGGACGGTAGGGGAGTTGAAGTTGGAAACGAACACCATGCGTGTGCAGCCTCTAATTTTTTACAAATACCTGCGTAATTTTTTGATTGCTGAAAAATTGCCGGAAATAAATATGAAATCAGTTTCAGCAAAGGCACGTAAAGAATTAGATCTGACATTGATTAGGAAATCCTTTCTGTTCAAACGGAAAATGCGGAAACAACTGGATAAATTGAAAAAAGGAATTCAATACAGGGAAAGTATGCGCCTTGAAAGAACCAGGCTCTTCGGAATGTATCGTAGCATTTATAGGGCACATGCGGAATTTTTGGTACAAAATAATTTGATAGACAAGGTAGAAGACGTCTTTTATCTCACTGAAGAAGAATTGGAAAACATCCTGGAGCTTCCTGATCCTAAAAAGTTAGTCCGGGAGCGGCAAACAGAATTTTCACGTTATAAACAAGTTGAGGTACCATCCCGGGTAACTGTTCCCTCTCCTCCATTGATGCAAGAATCGACGCAGGAAGAACCGGGAGTATTAAGAGGCCAGGGCTGCTATCCCGGTAAAATAAGCGGGGAAGTGGTCGTGATAATGGACCCTGGGGATGATTTGGACGTAAACGGTAAAATTATTTGCGCCCTGCGTACAGATCCCGGTTGGGCTGCGCTTTTTCCTACCTGTAAGGCAGTATTAATTGAAAAAGGTTCTTCGCTTTCCCATTCGGTTATTTTATTGAGGGAATTGGGGATTCCAGGTATAATTAATATTCCCGGCTTAACCCGAAGGATGAAAAATGGTGATCAAATAAGCATTGACGGTGAAAGCGGTGAAATATTTATGGAGAATGAGCGAACCAATGTAAATGAAATTTAATGTATAGCATAAAACGAATAGAATATTCAGGCACCTTTCCAAAAGGGTTTTTCTCCATCCCGAAGAAGATATATTCAGGCCTGGATTTTTTACCGGAAGAATCAGAAGATTACGTTAAAGAACTTTTTAAAATAAAAAAGGAGGATCACAAGATCATTATATACACAGATCACGAAAATATAAGGCTGGCAGGAATTTTCCCTAAAGCTGAAAATCACTGCTATTTCGGATACTGGGAGAGCATTGATGATTTGGATTTAAACCGGCAGCTTTTTGAAATGTTTCAAAAAGATGTTATTCACTATGGAAGGAGCAAAATCATTGGTCCAATGCATTTTAATACCTTCCACAGGTATAGGTTGCGGTTGGGGGATGTTCCATCATGGGGAATGTTTGAGAGAGAGCCGGTAAATCCTGTATATTACCCCATACTTTTAGAGAGTTTGGGATTTAGAACCAGCCTTACTTATGAAAGCAGGTTCATACCTGCACCAGATATCGAAAAAATATACCGGGATAAAGGGAGGTTTGTTGCTACGGTGAAAAAAATCCCGTTCGAAATTATTCCACTAAATTCAGAAAATTGGAAAACATACGAAGATGAGATTTTTAAACTGGTGGAAAAGATCTTTGCAGAAAATCCCGGCTATAAACCAATTAATTTTCCTGAATTCCACCTTCTTTACAATCAGGATTTTGCCGATAAACTTTGTCCGCATACTGCCTGCTTGTTCAGGGATAAAGAGACCGGAAAACTGGTATCTCTTTCCTTTTGCCTTCCAAATTACAAGGATTTAAAGATTGAAAACCCCAGGTTTAAAACCGATTTTTCTAAATTGAAAAATCCGACTTTATTGGCAAAAACCTCCGGTGTACATCCTCATTACAGGAATATGAACCTAATGAATTATTCCGGTGCATATGGGATGTTAAAGTTCCGGGAGTTTTATGAAGACATCATTTTTTGCCTGATGAAAACCGATAACCATTCCTTGCATTTTACTGAAGGTGTTCCTTGTGAACAGGCCTTTTATGCTTTGTATGAAAAGCACTTAGGGGAGTAAATGCTTTACTTGTTGTAAAGTATTAAAATAACTATGCAAAACTCTGGGCAAGAAAGGATACGGGCTCACGCTGTGCGCCATAACATACATTCCCAGGCGGTGCATACCAAAATCCAAAGCTGCATAGGCAAAACCTTTTTGGAATTCCTCCTGGTTCGAAAATTTCCCTGTTAATCGGTTCAATTCTTTCCTGTATATTTCTAAATAATTTAGGCGGCTCTCGTAATTTTCGGGAATGAGAACAAAGGAAAGGAATTCTACAACATCGTACTGCGGCACGTGAAAAGTGGCCAGTTCCCAATCATAAAGGCACAATTGAAGATCACCATTTTTCCTGCTAAAACAAATGTTGCGCGGATTAAAGTCGTTGTGGATCAAAGTCTTTGGCATTTTTTCCAATTCGCTCCAGTAGAAAGGGATTTTTTCAATGCCCCGCTCCAGGATTGCTTTGTTCTCTGGAGTATACAATTCGGGCAAGGTTGTCGAGGCGTGTTGAAGCAAAGATTTCCATAAGGGTTGCAGTTGCTCCATATAATCTTTTCCGGGAACATCTTCTTTCCAAAATTCCAAATTTAAACCTTCAGAAAGATTTAAATTGGAGGCGTGCCAGGCTGCCATTTGCAGCAGGGCAACTTCAATGTGTTCCCGGGTCCACTTCTCCGGATTCATTACAGAATTTAATAACTCCACGTCTTCCAGATATTCCATCAGGATGATGAAAATCTCATTTTCAGTATCCACACTCAAACCAAATATTTCCGGCTGAATTGGTGATGGTTTCTTTTTGTAAACCTCCAACTCCCGTATATGGGAGTTGCTGAAACCGGTTAATTTTTCGTGTTTCTGGTAGACGTCATTTAAGGGTTTTCCACAAAAGTCAGCTAATCCGGTTAACATTGAAGCGGTTACTTTTCCGTGTGGTTTTACCTTCATCACCATTTTCCTTTGCTGTGGTTTGTTATCTTTGATAAAGCTCACCTCGAGTCCAAAATGTCCTATTTCCTGCCCGGTTGTGCTGGCATTGAGGGTAGAAAGGATGCTGGCAGAATTATCCACTGGAAATTCTTCAATTTTGGTAACCTTTATCCTGGATCCCGGTTCTTGGTCTTGCATCATTTTTTCCACAAAACTTGCTGTAAAATAGTCGGATGTTTTCACGGGTTTTTTATGTTAAAAGGTTCTTCGGAATTATTTCCATTAGCCTCACGTTTTGAAAATAAAAACAATCTTCCATGGCAGACAATTCTCTCGATTTGGATTGGTGAATGAATTCGGAGCAATCCGTCTCACCCTGAGATTGCAGAAGGTTCCAATAAATGATATGTAAAGATTCGCTTCTTTCGTTTAAAAGTTTGGTGATTACCTCTGCAAAACTTTCTTCATCAACATATTCAAAAATATTTGAAAGTGCGGCTTTGTTAATTTGGTTCCCTGCAGGTGACATCAAAAATTCCATTGCCTCGCCCGTTACCACTTTCAATGAGCCAAGCTCATTTTTTAACCGGGAAAAATTTTCCCGGCGATAACAAGGTGGTAAAAGTGCTTCGGAAATTTCTTCCGGCCCGAACATGAAAAATTGTAGGTGGAAGTTATTTTTTAAAAGACGTGTTTCAACAAAATTCTTTAATCGGGAATAAAAAATTTGACCTGCGGAAGCCTTTACATATTTAAACAATTTTGGATCCCGCCCCTTGCTCAGGTTTTGTTGGTCAAAATAATCTATGAAATTTTCCTCAAATCTTGTCCCGTGCAGTTCCTTCAGAAAAAATTCGTACTGTTTTTTGATATCTTTAAATTTGAACAATTTCTTCACTTTCTGCTGAACTTCTTCAGGTAATCCAGGAAAAAAACCAAGAATATAGGATTCCAGTTTTCCTGAACTTAAAATTCCTTTTGGATGCTTTTCAAAAAAAGATTCCCAATGTTCCCGCAAAACAGGTTCCAATTCCTGATCTATTTTTTGCCAGGCTTCTTCAACTTTATGTCTTCCGTGGAAACCCATAATTGAAGAAAAAATCTCGTAACCATGATGCTCGATCACATTCTTCTTGAATAAAAGCAATCGGTTTTGCTCCGGGTTGAGGTCTATTGCTGTTAAGCTTTTGGGATTTTTTAAAAGTGCGTTAAGAACGTTACAACCGGCAGAAGTGATCATCAATAAGTTATCATTTTCCTCAATGTTCAGGCCATTGTATAGAGTGTCGGCAGATTCCCATACCAACGAATAACGAATTAAATTGAGATCTACCTTTTCAAATTCGGATTGCATAGTTTTTTATATAATATTTTGGAATGATGCCTTTTGTCCATCGGCATTTCCGAAATTTTTTCCACGGAACCTACTATGGTTTCGGGAAATTGTTTTTTTAAAGATATTCTTATTTCTGAAAGATTAGCGCTGCCTTCAACAAAAATTTTAAAAGCCGATGCTTCTGCAATAGCTGCTGCCTGTTCCACTCCGGGCAGGTTCACCAATGTGTGTTCCAGCTGGTAATGACCGAATCCCCGGATTAGAGTTTCATTTCCAGCCCTTGCTGTGAGATACAAATTTCCTATTTCATCCAGATAACCATAATCCCCGGTTATCAGCCATTCCGAATTTTTTTCCGGGACAACGTGATTTCCCTTGACTGCAATAGATCCGGCAGAAATGGTTTTTCCTTCAATGTTCATGGTTTTCGGTTCCCGAATTTCCAGTTCAATGCCGGGATGCAATGTGCCTACAAAATATCCCAGCTTAGGATTTGCCTGCGCTTTTCCAATTTTTCTAATTGCAATAGGCTCCGCCTGTGTGGATCCATAGATGATATAAATGTTTGCATTTACGAAATGCTTTTTCAACAAGTGCGGCAGGTATTCAGGCACCGGGGAGCCACCAATTCCCAATTCCTTCACGAGGGGAAGTGTTTCTTTTGAAGACTGCAGGTAAGCCAATATTTTTTTAAAATAAAAAACGTTTCCCGTTAGGCTGTCAATTTGTTCAACCTGCATTTGCTTTACAAGTTTTTCAGGCTGCATGTTACGTACATCGAAATTCGGAATGTCTGGAATTACGGTGGTAATGCCCAAACAGAGGTTGTGCAGTAAGATGTTAGGGAAAAGCGGAAAATCTTTCTGATTTGGAAGTGGGGGGAAACTTGTTTTCAGCGCTATATGTTGTTCCAGGAGTTTTTGGTGATCCCTTAAAACAGCTGTTGGTTTACCCGTAGAGCCCGAGCTAAAGGAAATAAATGCAGCCTGTGTGCCCGGCACCATGTGAGGCTTGAAATCGGTTGTTATTTCAAAATCGAAAATCGCAGTTAACGATTTTACCTGAATTGCTTTTAGTAGAATTGCCGAAATTATTTTTCGTTCCGCAAAAAAAACACTTTTAATTTCGTGCTGTAAAATTAAGGATAAGAGATTGGTTTTGCTGGTTCCTGCAGGCGGCAAAACAGGTATGGCTCCATATGCCATAATTCCGAGGAAAACACAAACGAAGCGAAATGAAAATGGAACTGCTACCAATATTTTACTTCCCTTTTTTATTTTCCTTTTTTCCAGGGAATGACAAACCTGCGCCACTCCTGTAAGAATTTCTCTTCCAGAGTGAAGGCTTGGTTTCCCTTCTCCGGGAAATTTGAGAAAAATTTGGTTGGGTTTTCCAATAAGGCTTTCATAAATAGTTGAATAAAAATTGGAAGTCATAGGCAGGCCTTCTTTAATCGAAGGGATTTTTACTTAAAGGTATTAAAAGTTCGATAAGGAGAAGCATATGAATTTTGAGTTTCTATATTTTCGTTTGGATTATGCCCGGAACCGGCTAAGGCTGGAACCAATGAATTCCCCCCGAAAGGGAAATTATCTTAAAACAGAAATCGATCCTTTTGTTGTGAAGAAGTTAAGTAACCTAATGAGCCAAAAAATCAAAATATTATTTTGTCACCTATTTTGTTAAATAACAGGGTTTAAAGAAGCCCGGTTGCACTTAAATGGAAAATGCCGCTATCACTTCGGGGGTCTAAAAATCTATAAGCCCTTGTTTTATCGGATAGGCACCAAATTATTTCTTATTGCTGAATAGTAAATAATTCAGCAATAAAATTTCAAAATATGAATTGAGGATTTTCCTGCCTTTCAAAAGTTGCTCAAATTATTTATATTGACATCAATGCTTTTGCAGAGCGCTTTAATAGTGAAATATTGCAGTTGATTAGACCCCAATAGCTAATGATTCCCTAAAAAACCGGTTTGGAAAGCCCGATTTATTTTTTATATTTGTGTAATCGATTGCATATCATTAAATCAAGTTACTATGACAAACTCACAATTCCGCTACGCACATCATCCCAATGACGTTAAAAGATATACTACCAAAGAGCTAAGGGAACATTTTCTAATTCCTGAACTTTTTAAGAAAAACGAGATCAATCTAACATACACTATGTACGACAGATTTATCGCCGGGGGAGCATATCCGGTTGATAAGGCGCTGAAGCTGGAAACCATAGATGATTTAAAATCTGAAAATTTTCTTGATCGCAGGGAACTCGGAATCATCAATGTTGGTGGAAAGGGAAAAGTGACAGTAGATGGTGAGGTTTATGAACTAGCCAATAAAGAAGCTTTGTACGTAGGACGTGGCAAAAAAGAAGTTATTTTTGAAACATCCGCAGGGGAGCAACCTTATTTCTATCTCAATTCAGCTCCTGCTCACAAAGCCTATCCCACCAAAAGGGTAGGAAAAGAAGATGCCGAAGTTGTGGAACTTGGTGATGCGAAATCTGCAAACAAGCGTATTCTAAATAAGCTAATAGTAAACAGCATTGTGGAAACCTGCCAGTTGCAAATGGGAATGACAGAGCTGGTAGAAGGAAACGTCTGGAATACGATGCCTCCACATACCCATACCCGCAGGATGGAAGTTTATTTCTATTTTGACCTGGAAGACGGACAAACAATAAGTCACTTTATGGGGCAGCCGGATGAAACCAGACATATCTTCCTGCAAAACCATCAGGCTGTAATTTCACCTGAATGGTCTATTCACGCGGGAGCAGGAACATCTAATTACACTTTTATTTGGGGAATGGCCGGGGAAAACCTGGATTATGGCGATATGGATAAAGTGGCGCCCCACGAACTAAAATAATATTCTAAATTTTGCTATCACCTCTGTTTTTGTTGAGGTGATGGTCAACATTCTGGCGGATGATCGTCCGGGAATGAATAATTATACTAACAATTTGTTTATGAAAATATTTAGCCTTGAAGGAAAAACTGCGTTGGTGACCGGTTGTAAGAGAGGGATAGGATTTGCTATGGCAGAAGCCCTGGCAGAAGCCGGAGCCAATATCTTAGGGGTATCTGCTTCTCTGGAACCTCAGGGTTCTGATATTGAAAAGGCAGTAAAGGCCCTGGGCAGGGATTTCAAAGGTTATCAATGTGATTTTTCAAACAGAAAGGATCTCTATTCCTTTATTGAAAAGGTAAAATCTGAAAATCCCACAATTGATATTCTGGTTAATAACGCAGGTACTATTATGCGGAAACCTGCCGCAGAACATCCTGATGAATATTGGGATAAGGTAATTGAGGTAAATCAAAATTCCCAGTTTATCCTTACCAGGGAATTCGGGAGAGATATGATTGCAAGAGGAAGTGGAAAGGTGATCTTCACGGCCTCATTACTTACTTTTCAGGGTGGAATTACCGTTCCGGGATATGCAGCTTCCAAGGGAGCCATTGGTCAGCTAACAAAAGCTTTTTCCAATGAATGGGCTTCTAAAGGGGTGCAGGTAAATGCTATTGCTCCTGGGTATATCGCAACAGATAATACAAAGGCTTTAAGGAACGATGAGGAGAGAAGTGAATCTATTCTGGCGAGAATTCCTGCAGGACGTTGGGGGCAGCCAGAGGATTTTAAAGGCCCGGTGATCTTCCTTGCTTCAGCAGCGAGCAATTATATGAGCGGAGAAGTCATGGTTGTTGACGGAGGCTGGATGGGCAGATAGGTAACAGTCGTACCAGATTTTCTATCCCTTAATGGAAATAGAGCTGTATTTAAAATATTATAAAATTGTACAATGAAGAACAAAACATTTATTCCTGAAGATTTTTTGCTGCAAAACGAGTATGCTGAGAAATTATATAGAAAATATTCTCAAAACCTGCCTATAATAGACTACCACAATCACTTGTCACCTAAAGAAATAGCAGAAGATCGTGTTTTTGACAATATTACCCAGGTATGGATCGCAGGGGATCACTATAAATGGCGTGCAATGCGAACTATGGGGGTGGATGAGAAATATATTACAGGTGACGGTACAGATAAGGAGAAATTTATGGCCTGGGCCAAAACTGTTCCCAGCACTTTAAGAAATCCGCTCTATCACTGGACACATCTTGAATTAAAACGATATTTTGGTATAGATGAACTCCTTAATGAAGAATCGGCAGAGCGAATCTATGACGAGGTTAACAGGCAGTTGCAACTTCCGGAAAATTCCTGTCGAGGGCTGTTGAAAAAGATGAATGTGGAAACGCTGTGTACAACAGAAGACCCTACAGACACACTTGAATATCACAGGCAATTGGCAGAAAGTGATTTTGATGTTAAGGTAAGCACTGCTTTCCGGCCCGATAAAGCAATTCTTATAGATGCTGAAGGCTTTAATGAATACCTGAATAAGCTGGCAAAAGCTTCAGATGTTACCATAAAAGACTTTAAAGATCTGCAAAAAGCGCTAAAAAATCGTATTGAATATTTTCATCAGAATGGTTGCAGGTTGTGTGACCACGGCTTAAATTTTATTCCTTTTAAAGATTTCACTGAATCTGAAATTGAGGAGATCTTTAAAAAGAAAAGAAATCAGGAAGAAATTTCTGTTCCGGAAGCTGAAAAATTTAAAACAGCAATTTTACTATTTTTAGGAGAAACCTATTATAATTATGGTTGGGTGCAACAGTTCCATCTTGGAGCCCTGCGAAATAACAACAAGAGAATGTTAAAGGAACTCGGCCCCGATACTGGTTGGGATTCTATAGCAGATTATAAGCAGGCAGAAGGTTTATCAAGCTTTCTGGATACTTTGGATGGAAAAGATAAACTCACAAAAACAATTCTCTATAATTTGAACCCGGCAGATAATGAAATTTTTGCCAGCATGATTGGCAATTTCAATGATGGGAGTTTAAAGGGGAAAATTCAGTTAGGCTCAGGATGGTGGTTTCTTGACCAGAAAGACGGAATTATAAAACAATTAAATGCCCTTTCTAATATGGGACTGGTGAGTTGCTTTATTGGAATGCTCACAGATTCCAGAAGCTTCCTTTCCTTTCCCCGCCATGAATATTTTAGAAGAGTTTTATGTAATTTAATGGGCCAGGAAATGGAAACAGGCGAATTGCCAGATGATATGGAACTGGTAGGAAAAACTATTGCTGATATCAGCTATAATAATGCTAAAGAATATTTTAATTTCTAATGCAGAAAAAATCAGGTAACACGGGTAAAGTTGTCACTTTTGGGGAAGTTCTAATGCGTTTATCGCCTTCAGAAAACCGAAAAATGAGGCAATCAAATTCATTGAATTTCTTCTTTGGGGGAACCGAGATGAATGTGGCCGCTTCACTGGCATCTTTTGGTTTAAATGTGCAACATGTTACCAATGTTTCCAACGATCATGTTGGGGATGCAGCTATTTCGAGTATGCGGCAGGTGGGAATAGATGTTTCTGCAGTAAAGAAGGTAGATCATCCATTGGGAATATATTTTCTGGAACCGGGCTCGGGAATGCGGGCCAGTGTAATTGCCTATAACCGGCTGCACGGTTCCTTCGCTAATATTACTCCTGAAGACGTGAATTGGGACGAGGTTTTCCACGAATGCGATTATTTTCACTGGACCGGAATTTCCCCGGCTATTTCTGAAGGTGCATATCAAACTCTTCGAGAAGGACTAAAGCTTGCCCGGGAGAAAGGAATTACTGTTTCGGCCGATCCTGCTTACCGAAGCAACCTTTGGAAATACGGAAAAAACGGAAAAGAAGTTCTTGCTGAATTGACCGGACTTTCTAATATTTTTATTGGAGGGGTGAACGAGATCAATGAGATCCTGGGAACTGATTTTGGTTTTGAAGAAAAAGAATTTATAGCCGCGAGTAAAAAGTTGCAGCAGGAATTTCCGACCATAGAAAAAGTTTTTGATAAAGTGCGTACCGGAGTTAGTGCTTCCTGGCAAAAAGTCTACGGAAGGGCTTGGACAGGTGAAAGGTACCTTACTACCGCAGAACTGGAAATTACAGATGTGGTAGACAGGATAGGGACCGGGGATGCTTACGCAGCCGGAATCCTTTATGGGCTGAGGCATTTTGAAGATCAACATACACTTGATTTTGCAAATGCCGCCTGTGCGTTGAAGCACACAATTTTAGGGGATGCCAATCTGGTAAGCGTTGAAGAAGTGCAGGAAATTGTTGATGGCAGTACCGGCGGAAGAATAAAGAGATAATTTTAAAAACTTTAAGCTGAATAAGCCGGCAACAAACGAAAGATTTTAAATCAAAAACCTCGGGGCAAGCCACGAGGTATGTCCCGATAATTATCGGGAGGAAAATACTTTTAAAAATTCGAGGCAAGCCCTCCTGAATGATTCGGGCAGGCCTCGGGAAGAATTAAACCCTCAATGAGTGATTAAAAAATATAAAATGGCAAAGTACACAAGAATAGAAGCGGCACAGGCCATGAAAGACACAGGAATCGTACCTGTTTTCTATCACAAGGATCCTGAGGTTTGTAAAAAAGTTATCAAAGCCTGCTATGATGGTGGGGCGCGAGTCTTTGAGTTCACAAACAGAGGTGACTTCGCCCATGAAGTTTTTGGGGAGCTCACCAAATATGTAAATAAGGACCTTGACGGGATGATCCTGGGAATAGGATCTGTTTTAGATGCAGGAACTACATCGTTGTACCTGCAATTGGGAGCGAATTTTATAGTGTCCCCAATAGTAAATCCTGAAATGGCAAAAACCTGTAATCGGAGAAAAGTAGCGTGGATGCCAGGTTGCGGATCGGTTACTGAAATTTCCTATGCGGAAGAACTGGGAGCTGAGGTGGTAAAAATATTTCCGGGATCACAGGTGGGAGGCCCGGCCTTTGTAAAAGCTGTAAAAGGACCGCTTCCGTGGGCAAGCATTATGCCTACCGGCGGGGTGAGCCCTACGGAGGAGAGCCTTAAAGAATGGTTTGCTGCCGGGGTACATTGTGTTGGTATTGGATCTAACCTCTTCGTAAAAAAAGAAGATGGAAGTTTCGACCTGGAGGCAATCACTCAAAAGGTGAGGAATTCGCTGGATTTGGTAAAAAAGGTGAAGTCATGAAAATGTGGACAGTTGTAACGAGAATTTCCTGCCTTGTTCTTTTGGCGATACTTCTAATAGGATGTGCTAAGGAAGGAAAGGTGAAGGAGATCAAACTTGGCCACGGGCTGGATATTTCCCACCCGGTACATAAGGCTATGGTTTTTATGAAAGACAGGCTCTACGAAAAGTCCGATGGAACAATGGTCATTGATATTTACCCGAACAACCAGCTGGGCTCCGAAAGGGAGTGCCTGGAACTTCTGCAAATAGGAAGCCTGGGAATGACCAAAGTCTCCACAGGAGTCCTGGAAAATTTTGTGCCAAGCCTGCAGGTTTTTGGTTTGCCGTTTCTGTTCCGGGATAGGGAGCATCGTTTTAAGGTGCTGGAAGGGGAAATAGGAGAATACTTTCTTAACAAAAGCCTTGATAAGCGGCTTAAAGGCCTCACTTTTTACGATGCCGGAAGCCGAAGTTTTTACAGCAAAAAACCTATAGAAACGCCAGAGGACCTCAAAGGTCTTAAGCTTAGGGTTATGGAAAGCAATACCGCAATGAATATGGTAAAACATCTGGGCGGCTCGCCTACTCCCATAGCCTGGGGAGAATTATATACCGCATTACAGCAGGGCATAGTAGACGGGGCAGAGAATAACCTGCCAAGTTTTTACCTCTCCAGGCATTATGAAGTTTGTAAATATTTCGTGATGGATGAACACACAGCACTGCCGGATGAGCTATTGGTAAGCACTCTTGTATGGAACAAACTTTCTCCGCAGGAACAAAGATGGCTTAAGGAGGCGGCCATGGAATCATCTGAACATCAAAAGGAACTTTGGAAGGAAGCAGAGCTAAAAGCGCTGGAGGAAATCCAGAAGGCCGGGGTAGAAGTAAGTTATCCGGATAAGGAAAAATTTCGTGAATTGGTTCAGCCTATGTACGAATCTTTTTCCCGGGATCCCGAAATGAAAAAAATCATTGAAGCCATTCAGGCTGTACAGTAAAATAAATCTAAATAATGAAAAGAAAACTGGACAAAATACTTGGGAGTTTCCTGGTTGCACTCCTTGTCCTGATGGTATTTGCCGTACTATGGCAGGTTTTTTCAAGATATATTGCGAATAATCCCAGTTCCTGGACAGAAGAGGTATCAAGATATTTATTCATCTGGATAGGTATTCTTGGTGCTGCTTATGCATCCGGACAGCAAACACACCTGGCTATAGATATTTTACCTCCCAAACTTAATCCCCCAAACAGAATAAAATTGCGGATTTTCATAAATGTGCTTATTATTTTATTCAGTTTGACCGTGATGGTTATTGGAGGCGGAAATCTGGTGTATGTTAATTACGAATTGGGACAATTTTCTGCCGCTTTAAATATCCCCCTTTCCTTTGTTTATCTCATCGTTCCAATAAGTGGTATGCTGGTTACTTACTACAAAGTAAATGAAATTATGCATCCTAAAACATATTTGGTATGATGTCTGAAGTTTTAATACTGGTACTTTCTTTTGTAATACTTCTGGCTATAGGTGTTCCCGTTGCCTGGTCCATTGGGATCTCGTGCCTGCTCACCATACTTGCTTCCATTGATTCCCTTGCAGCCTTTACAACCGTATCGCAGCGTATGGCAACAGGATTGGATAGTTTTTCCCTTCTTGCCATTCCATTATTTATCCTGGCCGGCCAAATTATGAACCAGGGAGGGATTGCCAACCGACTTATAGATTTTGCAAAAGCGCTTATGGGTGGGCTGCCCGGTGGGCTTATTTATGTAAATGTAATTGCTGCCATGTTATTTGGTGCCATTTCGGGTTCTGCTGTGGCAGCTACTTCTGCCATAGGAGGGATATTAGGGCCGCGTATGAAAGAAGAAGGTTACTCCAATGAGTTTGGTGCTGCAGTTAATATCACTGCCTCAACAACAGGGCTGGTGATACCTCCATCCAATGTTCTGATAGTATATTCTCTTGCAAGTGGAGGAGTATCTATTGCCTCCTTATTTCTTGCGGGTTACCTACCAGGGATCCTAATGGGGCTAGCCCTTATGCTCGTTGCTGCAGTATGGATAAAAAAGAAAAAGTATCCTGCCGGGGAGCGCAGTAGCTTTAAATATATCACAAAAACATTTCTTGATGCTCTTCCAAGTTTATTGCTCCTGGTGGTGGTAATTGGAGGAATTGTTACAGGAATTTTCACTGCTACAGAGGCATCTGGTATAGCTGTTTTATATACGCTCATCCTTTCTTTTATAAATAAAGAATTGAAAATAAGCAGTTTACACCAGGTCTTTTTAGGCTCTGTTGGTACCACTGCAATAGTGATGTTGCTTATTGCAACCTCCATGAGTATGTCCTGGGTGATGTCGTATGAAAACATACCACAGGCGGTTAGTGCGGCTTTATTAGGTATAAGCGATAATATTTTTGTAATACTGCTTATTATAAATTTATTGCTTCTTTTTGTTGGAACATTTATGGATATGACCCCTGCTGTGCTCATATTTACTCCAATATTTTTACCGGTTGTGGAAGCACTTGGGGTAGATCCAGTACATTTTGGGATAATGATGGTTATGAATCTTTGTGTGGGGCTTTGCACACCTCCTGTAGGCTCTGTACTCTTTATAGGGGTAAGTGTGGCCAATTCAACAATTGAAAAAGTGATAAAGCCGCTTCTTCCTCTTTATGTTGCCATGTTTATAGTATTGTTACTTGTAACTTTTATACCACAAATAAGCTTATGGCTGCCGGAGCTTTTCGAATAAATTAAACTGAAGATTCAAAATGAAAAAATTAAACAGGAAAAATACAGGATTAACTGAAAAATTACCAATAAAAATTATTCAGTTTGGAGAAGGGAATTTTCTCAGGGCCTTTGTGAATTATATTATAGATAAGCTTAATGAGGAGGCGGATTATAATGCCGGAGTAGCTGTGATACAGCCTATCTCCACCGGCCTTATAGAGATGCTGAATGAGCAGGATGGCCTTTATAATTTATTTATGCGGGGGATAAAGGACAGGAAGGAGATACAGGAAAAACGCCTTATTACATGTATTCAGAAGGGAATAGATCCTTATAAAGATTATAGTTCCTACTTAGATTTGGCAAAAGAAGATGAACTGGAAATTTTGATATCCAATACGACAGAAGCCGGGATAACCTACGATGAAAATGACCGCCTTGATAATCATCCCCATAATAGTTTTCCCGCCAAAGTAACTGCTCTCCTGTGGGAACGGTTCAAGTATTTTAAAGGAAATAAGGATAAAGGACTGGCTATTATTCCCTGCGAGTTGATCAATTATAATGCAGATACTTTAAAAGAAATTATTCTGAAATATTCAGGTCAATGGGATCTGGGAGATGATTTTGTGAATTGGTTACATGAAAGCAACAGTTTTCACAATACCCTTGTAGATCGCATCGTTCCTGGTTATCCAAAAGCTGAAATAAATGATTATCAAAAACAACTGGAGTTTGAAGATAAGTTAATAGTAACTGCCGAAGTTTTTCTGCTTTGGGTTATTGAAGGGGACGAAAAACTCAAACAAAAAATTCCTTTTGCTAAGATTGATGAAAATATAATGGTAGTTAAGGATTTGCAGCCCTACAGGACAAGGAAGGTTAGGATCCTGAATGGGGCGCATACCGCAATGGTTCCTTTTTCACTGATGTATGGGAATGAAACCGTGAAAGAAACTATTGATAATGAATTTACAGGCGACTTCATAAGAAATGCTGTATTTGAAGAGATCAATAAAACTCTGGATCTTTCAGAAGAAGAATTAAACAGTTTTGCTTCAGAAGTATTTGATCGTTTTAGAAACCCTTTTATTAAACACCAGTTATCAAGCATAGCACTTAATTCCGTTTCAAAATTTAAAGTACGGGTGCTGCCAAGTCTGCTTGCTTATAGACAGAAGTACAATGAGCTTCCTCCACACCTTACCTATGCTTTTGCGTGCCTTATTCGGTTTTACAAAGGGGAATATAAGGGCAAGGAGCTTCCGGTGCAGGATGACACTGTAGTAAAAGAATTTTTCAGCAAGATATGGGAAGGATCAGATTATCAAAAAGTGGCCCATGAGGTTCTTCAGAAAAAGGAATATTGGGACAGGGATCTTATCGCAATTCCACAATTGAAAGAGACAATAGCCTTAGCCTTGGAGGAATTGGATCAAAATGGAGTTGAAAAAGGTTTTAAGGCATTTACTGCCAAACAGAATACATAAAAAAATGAGCTATGGAAAGTAAAATAATTAAAGTTCATCCAGAGGATAACGTGGCCGTTGCCCTTATTAATTTGTGGGAAGGAGATATCCTTAAATTGGGAGGTGAAGAAATAAAAGTGGTCACAGATACTTCTGCAAAGCATAAAATAAGTTTAGTAGATCTGGGAATTGGAGATAAAATTTTCATGTATGGGGTTTTGGTTGGGAAAGCCACAAAACCTATTCAAAAGGGGGGAGTTCTTACGGTTGATAATGTTAAGCACGAAAGCAACCAGGCTTATAAGAAAACTGAAGTAACCCCCTGGCAGGCACCGGATATTTCCAGGTGGAAAGATCGTACATTTAATGGTTATCACCGGCCAGACGGGCAGGTGGGGACAAAAAATGTCTGGTTGTTTTTTCCCTTGGTGTTTTGTGAGAATAGAAATATTGAATTATTAAAGGATGTTTTTGAAAAGGAGCTTTCTTCCCATAAATCTTCCCGGCAACGTCTGCTATTGCGCAACTTAATTAGCGGAAATACAGATGCCGCGGTTATGGAAGCAGATGTGGAGGAAAAAGAGGTTTTTGATAATATCGAAGTAAAATTCATCACCCACCAGGGAGGATGTGGAGGGATTAGACAGGATTCCGCGTCCCTTGCCAGATTACTGGCGGGATATGTAAATAATCCAAATGTTGCCGGAGCTACGGTGCTTAGTTTAGGTTGCCAGAACCTGCAAATCGATATTTTTAAAAGCGCCCTTAAACGGATAAATTCTGATATCCAAAAGCCTGTTTTGTTATATGAGCAGCAACAAATAGGAACAGTGGAAGATATGATGAATGCCATTATAAAGGATTCATTTAATGGCATTAAAGAAGCTAATAGGATTGAAAGAAAACCGGCTCCTCTTTCTAAAATTAAGCTTGGGCTGGAATGCGGCGGGAGTGATGGATTTTCAGGAATTTCTGCCAATCCTGCTTTAGGATATGCATCAGATCTTTTATCTGCTTTAAAAGGTTCCCCGATACTCTCGGAGTTTCCTGAATTATGCGGAATAGAGCAGGAACTTGTGAATCGATGTGTAGATGACGAAAAAGCTCAAAGATTTATAGAACTAACCCGTGCCTATGAAAAGGCTGCAATTGCCTCAGGTTCCGGATTTGATATGAACCCTTCTCCCGGAAATATAAAAGACGGTTTAATTACAGATGCAATGAAATCTGCCGGGGCAGCTAAAAAGGGAGGAACCTCTCCCATTGAGGATGTGCTGGACTACGGAGATTATGTTACCAAACCCGGACTTAATTTGTTATGCACCCCGGGAAATGATGTAGAAAGCACCACGGCAATGGTTGGAGCCGGTGCCAATGTGGTGGTTTTCACCACCGGTCTTGGGACTCCCACGGGAAATCCAATAGCACCTGTTATTAAAGTTTCTTCCAATTCCACTTTAGCACGCAGCATGCCAGATATCATAGATATTGATGCGGGTCCTGTAGTAAGAGGGGAAAAATCTATTGAAGAAATGGGAGCGGAAATTCTTGAATTTATAGTAAAAGTGGCCAGTGGGGAAGTAGAGTCTAAGGCAGATGCGCTAAACCAGGATGATTTTATTCCGTGGAAAAGAGGGGTTTCATTATAACCTCTTTTCAGAAAGTAAAATACAGAGAGAGCCTTTAATACTTCGATGTATAGAGGCTCTTTTTGTTTTAAAGTCATAAATATATAATCACCTTCAAAATCCAGATTATGAATAACAAAAAAGAGATCAAAGCAGGAATAATAGGTTCGGGGTTTGCTGCAGAGTTTCATTTTAACGCATTACAACGGGTTTACAGCACCAGGGTGATAGTAGCGGGTGTATATTCCCCAAACCCCGATCACTGCAACCAGTTTGCAGATAAGCACGGGATAAAATCTTTTGAAAATATCAGTGATCTTATAGAAGCGTCAGACGTGCTGCATCTTTGTACCCCGCCTGTAACGCATGAATCCCTGGCTATAATGATCTTAGAACAGGATAAGGAAGTGATTATCGAAAAGCCTCTAACCGGGTATTTTGGTGCCGGGAAAGAGAACTTCAACGGCGATAATTTTTCCCGGAAGGAAGGACTGGCAGAGGCGCTTGATAGCATCAAACGTATTCTTGAAGCGGAGAAGAACAGCAAAGGAACAATTATGTATGCTGAGAACTGGGTTTATGCTCCGGCTATTCAGAAAGAGAAGGAAGTTATGGAAAAAACCGGCGCCCAAATCCTCTGGATCCAGGCACAGCAATCACATTCAGGATCTCATTCTTCAGATTACGGAAAATGGAGTCAATCCGGGGGAGGCTCTTTAATGGGGAAAGGTTGCCATCCATTATCAGCTGCGATATATCTTAAACATGTGGAAGGCAGGGTACGTGATGGAAAACCAATACGGCCCAGAAGCGTTTCCTCGAGAACTCATGCCATTACCCGGCTTGAAAATTTTAAAAATGAAGGCCACTTGCGGGATTCTTATACAGATGTTGAAGATTATGCCTTTACTCATGTCGTCTTTGAGGATGGAACCGTAGCAGATATTGTTGCCAGTGAATTGCTGCAGGGAGGAGTTAAAAATTTTCTTGAGGTGCACGCAAATAATCACAGGACCATCTGCAACCTCACCCCAAACAATGCCATGCAAACCTTTAATCCGGTGGAGGAGAATTTCACTGATATTTATGTGGTAGAGAAAACCGAAACAAAAATGGGCTGGTCAAATATCTCTCCTGATGAAGCCTGGTTTAACGGATATCAGCATGAAATGGAAGCTTTTTACAGGTCTGCGGCTTTTAGTGAGCCGGTAGAAAGTAATAGTGCCCTGGCAGCAGATGTTATTGCCACGATTTATACTGCGTATTTATCTGCAGAGAATAAAGGTTGTGAAACCCTTATCCCGGTAATTTAAAATTTTAAAATTAAAAATTTTTGTTGTCCGGAAAACATTTTTGTGAAAGCTTAAACCATACGTTCATTGGGCATTCCAATGGTAATTTGAATTAACAAACCTTACTTTTCTGAATTTTTCAATTATATCGATAATAAAGTGTTTTTGAAAATACAGAAATCATACCTAAATGTTTATCAGTTAATTAAGGTCAGGTTTTTTTTTCTTTGTTCTTGCAGTTACGACGAAGGCAGAACGATCTTGGATCTTTATCGGTCATTAATGATTAAATATTACACCCCGGAAGTCTTTGCCTTTTCAGCCACAGGTTTCTGAACTTGCTTTTTTCTGTCAGAAGAATTCCGGATGAGAAGTTCCGGGTTAAGAACTACTTTCTTTTCTATGGTGCGGGATTTCTTTCCGTTGATTTGCTCAAGAAATACTTCAGCAGCAATTTGCCCCATTACCAAGGGAGTTTGATCCACAGATGAAATAGGGAGTTCCATATATTTGGTAAAAGGTTCATTGCTAAATCCCACAACACAAACTTCCTCCGGGATCCTGATCTTTCTTCTTTTAAGTTCCTGTATCGCGCCCAATGCATTGTGGTCACCTGCAGAAAAAATGGCATCCGGGCAGTCATCGAGCTTCCATAATTCCTCAACGGCTGAAGCTCCAGCTTCAATCTTGCTGGATACCTGAATTACGTGATCGGGATTAAAAGTTATATCGTAATCCTTTAATGCGGCTTTGTAACCTTCATACCTATTCGTGTAGATCTCCAGGTTTAGATCACCCGAAAAATGGGCTATTTTTTTACAACCCTGTTTTATAAGATGTTCTGTGACAATATAACCACCTTTAAAGTCATCCAGGGTCACAGAACTTACCCCGGTCATTTCTTTTTTCCTGTCAAAGAAAACCAAAGGTGTATTGTTGTCCAGAATCTTCTGTAAATGATCTGTTTGCCTTGTGGTTTTGGAAACAGACATAAAGATGCCATCAATTTGTGTGTCCAAAAGAGCATTTATTTGCTTCTTTTCATTTTCAACGTTTTCATGGGTTTGGCAAATAATCACGTGATAACCGTGGGGTGTAAGCTCTTCTTCAATTCCCCGGATTACCGAAGAAAAGAAGTTCCGGTTTATGTAGGGTACAATTACACCAACGTTGTTGGTTCTTCCGCTTTTTAATGCCTGTGCCAGCCGGTTCTGCTTGTAATTCATCTCTTTGGCAGTCTTTAAAATAAGATCTTTGGTGGCTGAACTTATTTTTGGGCTGTTGTTCAGCGCTCTCGAAACCGTCGCAGCACTAACGTTCAGTTTTTTAGAGATATCATAAATGGTTGTTTTTTCCTTATCCTTCATTCCAAAAAAATTAAGTGTTAAAGATATTGATTGCCGGCTTTAGGAAGAAATTACATTCAATTTTTTGTTCATCATCCCTGACAGGAAAATTCACCTAAAGAATTTGAAGTGATCTCATCGAACTCCGACAATTTTTTATAAATTTAAGTTTTTTTGGGCAATCGATTACAGATTATTAAAATATTTAATGATTTAATAATATTAATCTATTCATGATTCATAGGATCTGATTCTATAAAATGCTGATAATCAATTAATTATAATTAAATTAAAGGTGCTTTTAATTCTCTTTTTCTCTGCTGACTCTGAAATACTTATCAGATTATTTAAAATAAGACAGAAATCTATGTAACTCCTCAAGGAGAATTTGACCTTTTTGCCCAATAGGACACCTTACAAGGTTAGGAATGTATGAAATCTATATCGTTTTAGCTTGATAAATCTCAATGTTAAATCTTCAAATATTGATGATTTAACATTTTTTTTCATTTAAATTTTGGTGGTTGATAATAAATAAATATATTTACGTAATCGATTACACAGATTTTTACCCGCATAGGATTAAGAATTGTTTTGCGGTGTAATTACTTCCGGTTTGGAAAACAGAAAAATGTATATGTACATTAGATTCAGGCGATTGTACATATTTTATTGATCAACCTAAAATTTTGAATTAATTAAATCAATCATTTATGAAAAAAAGTACCCACTACAAATTAAGTGACCTTCTTCAGGTTTTAGGCCGGCAGAAGTTCCACGGCAGTTGGGCTATGTTATTGTTTGTGGCCTGTCTTACAGTGTTCCCGGTTACGGCGGGTTATGCGCAGGGCACAACAGTTACAGGTCAGGTTGTAGATGCAGAAAATGGCAGTTTGTTACCCGGAGTAAATGTATATGAAAAGGAAACCTCCAACGGTACGATTACAGATTTTGACGGAAATTACAGTCTTACTATTTCCAATCCCAACGCGGTTCTGGTTTTTAGCTTTGTTGGATACCAAACCCTTGAGGTTAATGTAAATGGGAGGACCACTGTTAATGCACCTCTTCGAGTGGATTTAAATTCGCTGGATGAAGTAGTAGTTGTAGGATATGGAACTGCGAGAAAATCAGATTTAACGGGTTCTGTAGTTACTATATCAGGAAGCGATTTAGCGGAACAGGCGAAATCCAGTGTGGCTGAAACTTTGACGGGAAGACTTCCCGGAGTCCAGGTTCTGTCTACAGAGGGCTCACCAGATGCCGAAATCAATATTAGAATACGAGGTAGTGGTTCCTTGACCCAGGATAGTTCACCGTTGATTATTGTGGATGGTTTCCCGGTAAATAGCATGGGGGATATAAGCCCTGCCAATATTAAAAGTATTTCAGTATTGAAAGATGCTTCATCTACTGCTATTTATGGTTCAAGGGGCGCGAATGGGGTTATTATAATCACTACGAAAGATGGTAGGGATGGTAAGATAAGCGTGGATTTCAATACGTTTTATGGACTTCAAAAAATCGCAAATACCATTGATGTGCTTGCACCGGAAGATTTCGTTAAATGGCAATACGAGTATGCATTGCTGGATGATCCCGAGAATATTGATTCTTATGAAAGATATTTTGGATTATACCAAGATTACGATCAATATATTGGACAGGAAGGTAATAACTGGCAAAAACAAATTTATGGTAATATGGGCGAGGTCGAGAGCCAGGATTTAGCTATTAGAGGAGGTTCCGAAAAAGCCAGCTTTAATTTCAATTACGCCCGGTATGATTTAAAAACCATTATGGTAGGTTCCGCTTATAAAAGGGATAATTTATCCCTGGCTCTAAAGAGTAAGGCTGGCGAGAAGGTGGATTTATCTTTCACCGTTCGATATTCTGATGCAGAAATTAATGGTGGGGGTACAAATGAGCAAAATGAGGTTTCTTCAGCAGATTCCCGACTGAAACATAGTGTTGGATACTCTCCAATCCCAATCACAGGTCTTACCACTACAAGTACAGAGGAAGCGATTTCAAGCTATCTGGTCAATCCTTTTGTGGCAGTAGATGATAACCAGCGTCAGCAATTAAAGAAAAGCTTAAATATGCTGGGAAGTTTTGGCTGGGAAATAATAGAAGATCTTAGATTTCAATCTGATTTGGGTCTGGATAATCGTACAGATTTGGATTATCGCTACTATGGGCGCTCAACATACTATTCAAACAACAAGCCTTCTGCCCAAAATCAAGGCTTGCCTTCTCTACTCTATAGAAACCGAAACCGTGAGAGTTTTCGGAATGCCAACACCCTTAATTATGATTTTAATAAATTCATAAATGAAGATCATGGCCTTAAATTGCTTTTAGGTCAGGAGATATTAATAACCAAAGATAATCAGGAAACCAAGGAAATTCAGGGATTTCCTAAGGATTTTAATTTCGAGACGACAAGAAAGTTAACTACCCAGGGTACTCCACAATCCGTGGATAATTTCTATTACCCGGATGATAAGTTATTATCCTTCTTTGGGCGTATTAATTATGAGTTTAAAAACCGGTATTTATTTACAGCTACATACCGTGCTGACGGTTCCAGTAAATTTTTGGGAGATAATAAATGGGGGTATTTCCCATCGGCAGCCGTGGCCTGGAAAATTAATGAAGAAGAGTTTTTGAAGGATACGAAGTGGCTTGATGCGCTTAAGCTTAGGTTGAGTTATGGAGAAGCCGGTAATAATAATATTCCATCAGGACAAACTATTCAAAGCTTTCAGTCCAATACAACTTCGTATCTTAATAACATTCCTAACTACTGGTCAGCCTCCAGAACATTGGCAAATCCAGATTTAAGATGGGAAACCACTGTGGTGCAGAATGCCGGTTTGGACTTTGAAATGTTCAATAGAATAATAAACGGTTCGGTTGAGGTCTACAAGAGTGTTACTACAGATTTATTGGTTGATTTTCCTGTTCCTGGAACGGGTTATGGAAGTCAATTTAGAAACCTGGGGGAAATACAAAATACAGGTATTGAGGGTTACTTAAGCGTAAATGCTATTACCCAGGAAAATTATGGACTGAATTTTTCTGTCAATGTTTCAGCGAATAGAAACAAGATCAACTCTTTGGGCGCTTTAGATGATTTTGGTCAAAACACTAATTGGGCCTCAACACAAATAGGGAACGATTATGTTGTTAGAGTAGGAGAGCCTATAGGTTTAATGTACGGTTTCCAAAATGATGGACGCTACGAAGTATCAGATTTTGATTTTGATCCTTCAACCAATTCCTATACATTAAAACCCGGAATTGTGGACAATAGCGATATAGTGGGAAATGTAAGGCCAGGAACATTGAAATTAAAGGATATAAATGACGATGGCGTTGTAGATGTAAATGATAATGCGATAATAGGAGATGCTAATCCAAATTATACCGGAGGTATTGTAATTAATGCTTATGCCTATGGATTTGATTTTTCTTCAGCCTTCAACTTTAGCGTGGGAAATGATGTATATAATGCAAATAAGATCGAGTTTTCTACAGCTAATCAAAATGGTCAGTTCAGGAATTTAAGTACTAATATGGCAGATGGTAATAGGTGGACGAACCTTAATCCGGAAACCGGTCAATTAATAACCAACCCAGATCAACTTGCTGCGGCCAATGCGAACACAACTATGTGGTCTCCTTATATGCAGAATTTTGTATTTAGCGACTGGGCGGTAGAAGATGGTTCGTTTATGAGGTTGAACACGATCACTTTAGGGTATACACTTCCTAATTCCATTATGTCACAGGTTAATATTTCTAAGCTGAGATTTTATGTAACAGGGAATAATGTTTTTGTTTTGACTAATTACTCTGGTCTTGATCCTGAAGTTTCTACCAGAAGAAATACCCCTCTTACCCCGGGAGTTGATTATTCACCATTCCCTAGAAGTAGACAAGTGGTTTTTGGGTTAAACCTTAATTTTTAAAAATTAAATGAAAATGAAAAACTTAATAAAAATCTTTTCGGTATTTATTATATCGGGCCTTTTGGTCTCTTGCGAGGATGACTTTTTGGATGCCCCGGCAAAGTCAACGCTGGATGAATCTATCATTTTTTCAACGGTAGGTTTAGCACAGGGAGCCGTTGATGGTATTCTGGAACCTATGGGCCAGACGAATTCCTACAGGGGGCGTTTTATCCCTTATTATGGGTTCAATACTGATGTAGAATATAATTACAGCTCTGATGCTTCAGGTGGTTCGGATTCCGATCTGGTATATTATGACGCAAAACCGAACAATTCCAGAATGAATTCTGAAAATAACGCCTGGGCAATGATGTATCAGGGTATCGAGAGAGCGAATATTGTGATACGGGGCTTGAGGAATTTTGGTAATCCTGAGCCAGGAACCGATTTTGGTCAGCTTTTGGGCGCGGCGTTAACTTATAGAGCTATTTATTATTCCGATCTTATGAAAGCATGGGGAGACGTTCCGGCGCGTTTTGAACCTATAACAACAGAAACGATTTATTTGGCGAAAACAAGCCGTGACACCATATACAAACGACTTATTAAAGACTTAGGTGAAGCATCTACCCTGGTTGCCTGGCCTAATGAGTCTTCAGCTACTTCTACAGTAGAACGAATCAATAAAGCCTTTGTAAAGGGTTTAAGGGCGCGGCTGGCATTGGTTGCGAGCGGTTTTCAGCAATACCCGGATGGGGTAAGAAGAAGTAATGACCCCGATCTTTCTGTTCAAAAAATGTATCAGTTGGCACTGGATGAGAGTAGATCGGTTATAAATAGCGGTAGAGCTTCTCTCAAGCCTTCTTTTGAAACATTCTGGAGAGAATATAATGCGGAAAATATAAATGCCGGCGGTGAATCGTTATGGGAAATTCCCTTTTCTGATGGTCGTGGACGGGTTTTATTTTCATTTGCTGTACGTCACCGTAGCCCAGACCAATTTACGGAGCAGGCCAGGGGTGGTACAGCCGGTCCTACACCTACCGTTTGGTATGATTTTGACGAAGACGATACCAGAAGAGATGTTACCGCTGTACCCTATCAATGGGGCACAGCAATAAATGGAATAGCCCAGCAGGAACTTCAGGGTATTGGCACCTGGTATTTTGGTAAATATAGATATGAATGGATGGATCGTATTGTGACTTCAACAAACGATGACGGGGTTAACTGGATTTACATGAGATATGCGGAAATTCTACTTACTGCTGCAGAAGCGGCTAATGAACTGGAAGGGCCGGGCGCTGCTGCCCCCTACCTTAAACAGATTCGTAGAAGGGCATTCCCGGCAGCCCAACACGCTGTAAAAGTAGATGCTTACGTAGATGCGCTCTCTTCTAAAGAAGCAATGTTCAATGCCATTGTAGAAGAATATAAATATGAATATACCGGGGAGATGGATCGCAAGATGGATCTCATTCGATGGAATCTTCTAAGTACTAAACTTGATGAGGCAAAGGAAAAATTGACTAATCTACAGAACAGAACGGGAGAATATGCTAATGTTCCTTCCACGCTTTATTTTAAATATGAAGAGGATGGTTATACTTTAGATATATATGGCCTGAATAGGGGTGAAACCTCTAATCCTGGTCCGGAATATTCTGCCTATAACTGGGGCGAACCACTTGATGAAATTATAAACACAATTTACAAACCGGGAGTTAATGTAGATAATAGACAATTTTGGCCAATTTGGCAAGTTTTCATCGATGCCAGCAATGGTGAATTAATCAATGATTACGGGTACTAAAACATAAACAGAATAAATATACTAAATTATGAAAGTGAGATACATCTTTAAGAGTTTACTGATAGTTATTCTACTTGCAGCTACCGTTACGGGCTGCGACTATGATAAAGAGCTTATCGAAGAGCTTCCGGTAAACAGAGAATTTGCTCCGGTAAATCTCAGGGCCTTCGTAAGGAATCAGATAAATGTAGAGCTAAACTGGACGGTGAGTGAAAATGCAAATAGTTATATTGTTGAGTTTGCTAATGATTCAACAAGCTTCGACAATATTGTAAAAACTGTTGAAGTTAATCCAAATGAATTGCCAGTCCTGGTTCCTTTGGAAAGTGAAACATTTTATTCTATAAGAGTAAAGACCATTAGTAACAGGGGGCTTGACGATTCCTCCTGGGCAACTACCAGAGCGCAAACTTTAACCGAGCAAATTTTTATAGAAGGTGAACCCGGTGATATTAAGGCTAAAGAGGCTACTTTTAGATGGATCCCTGATAGTGAGGTCACTGAAATAAGATTAAGCCCGGGTGATATCACTTACACCATTACAGCTGAAGATAAATCCAACGGTATAGCTACCGTACCAGGTCTCACTTCAGAAACTGATTATACCGCTACTTTACTTAACGGTAGTCAAATAAGAGGCGTTAAAACTTTTACAACCGGAATCGATATAGGTACAGGTAAATTGGTAACTACTGAAGATGATTTGTTGCAAATGATCGCAGATGCCAGTGCAGGAGATATTCTGGTTCTGGAACCGGGTGATTATACCGAACAAACTGGTACTATTACCCTTGATAAATCTTTAACCATTAGAGGTTTGAGGAGTTTCGATAAACCACTTCTCAAATTAAATTTTGAACTTGTTGGAGGTGCTACGGATGTTGAATTGATCGATCTGAATTTAGAGGGACTGGGTGAAGGATCATCAGAACTACAAGACGTTGTAAGGTACACAGGTCCTGGAAATTACAATTCCCTACTTATAAGTGGAAGTATCATCCATGATTATGGACGTTCCTTCATTGCCGGTAACGAAACCGATGCGATTTTACAAACGCTAACTGTTGAAAATAGTATCGTGTACAATGTGTTTACCGGAGGAGGAGATTTTATAGATTTCAGGAATTCTGATGTACTTAATATTAACCTATTAAGGAGTACTTTTTATAATTGTGCTCCAGGCCGGGACTTTATAAGGATGGATGCCAGTGGTACCTCCAATGATACTGGTTTAACTTCTAATATTGTTATAGATAGCTGCACTATTTACGCCTGTTCTGATGATGATAGTAGAAGATTATTATATGTTCGATTTGTATCAAATGACGTAACGGTCAAAAATACTTTGATCGCCGAGACTGTATCAGAAGGTTATGCCGATAGAGATGGAATAGATGAATCCCCGTCATTTAGTAATAATAATTACTTTAACGCACCTGGATTCTATGATACGTCTCAAAAAATATTTGATGAAAGTAATTACACCACTTTAGATCCAGGATTTGTAGACCCATCCTCTGGGGATTTTACGATCACAAATCAAACATTAAAAGATAACAATGTGGGTGATCCCCGTTGGAGATAATATGGGATTGAAGTTAAATATAATAAAAGGGTATGCATTGTTATAATAAATACCCTTTCTAGGAATTTCAATGGAATTAGCGACATGAGAGCTTAAAAGGAGGATTAATAATCTTCGTATTAATATATTTTAGAATCAAATTAAATCTTTATGAAATGATGAAAAAACTACATTTCTTAGGCCTAATCCTCTTTCTGGGAATTTTTCAGGGCTATTCACAAGAAACCTCAGAAAACCTTCCCGATGTTTGGGATTTTGGTGCAACACAATTGGATGATGCCAAATACAACAACATATTAACCGAAGACGTAATCAATGCTTGGTATGAAGGTGTAACTCCAGGTA
>ERZ1284728.3-NODE-3-length-30065-cov-9.003665_pt1 | contig 30065 bp, 22 predicted proteins | sample MGYA00454601_ERZ1284728 | MGnify/ENA primary metagenome ERZ1284728 (study PRJEB36292, sample SAMEA5787382) | metagenome | biome: Arctic soil; feature: perennial spring outflow channel; material: sediment | place: Canada | collected 2017-07-08 | depth 0.05 m ...
CATCACTACCCTTTATATTCAGGATGGTGGCGATGGCGACTCTGATCAATTAATCAATGGTAAAATATTGTTTGTTGGCGGCCCTGAAATGACGATTGGTAAGACGGATGATAGCTCAGGAGGAATCTTGTGGTTAGCGCTGCTTTTACCATTATCGCTGGTATTTTTTAGAAGGCTGTAAGCTCGCTTAAGCGAAATATAATATTACTGGACAAGAAAAATGACCGCCACACTACTCGAACAGTCGTTACAACTTGCCAGGCAAAAAAACTACGCCAACAAGCAATAAAAATAGTGGAACAGAACAGATTTACTGAGGCTGAGACTTGCTATGTAAATACCCGCAACTACCTCAAAATCCCTTTCGCCCATACATTTTTAAACAATAACAGTGTGCTCTTAATCATAAAGTTTAAACGGTAATATTTAGCTTCTTAATCAAATCATACAACGTGGGACGACTCACTCCCAGTAATTCTGCAGCAGGTGCAACCTTACCGTTCACGTGTGACAAAGCTCGTAAAATAGCCTGCTTTTCTACTTTTTCTCGAATCTCTCGCAAGTCAAAATTCATTGTTTCTGCCGAAGCTTTATCAAGCTCCAGGTCCGCAGCGGATAACTGCTTGCCATCCGTCATAATCACCGCGCGTTTTATACGATTTTGTAATTCGCGAACATTGCCCGGCCATGAATACGATTCCATCGCACTTAATGCATCCTTGGTAAAACCACGCAATTTACGACCATGATCTTCATTAAACTTATCAAAGAAGAAGCGTGCCAGCACGATGATATCCCCGTCACGATTTCGCAGTGGCGGTATTTCTAGTGGGATTTCGCTGATACGATAAAACAGATCTTCTCTGAATTCACCACGCTCTATTTTTCCGCGTAAATTTTGATGTGTCGCACAAACGACGCGTACATTAACTGGGATAGGTTTATGCCCACCTACACGCTCGACAACGCGCTCCTGCAGGAAACGCAGTAACTTAGCTTGTAACCCAATAGGTAAATCACCCATCTCATCAAGAAACAGCGTGCCACCATCGGCATATTCAATCTTACCAATCGTCTGTTTGTTAGCCCCGGTAAAGGCACCTTTCTCGTAACCGAATAATTCGCTCTCCAGTAATGTATCTGGAATCGCAGCACAGTTTATGGCTACGTAATGACCCGCATGATTACGCCCCAATGTGTGCAATCCTCTGGCGCAAAGCTCCTTACCTGTGCCACTCTCACCCAGTAGCAGGACCGTAGCGTCGGATGGCGCAACTTTTTCAACCGCTTTGCATACACCCTGCATCTGTGTACTACAGGCGATGACGCCAGCAAATGGTTCGTTATGTGTATTAGAGGTTTGTAGGCGTTGATTCTCCTCTTCGAGTTCGAGTAAACGAAAAGCGCGATTCACAATCAAGCTAATGATTTCAGGTTCAAACGGTTTACTGTAAAAGTCGTATGCACCCATCCCTATGGCTTTAACAGCGTTTTCTCGCTCTTCCTGCCCGGTCACAACAACCACTTTTATATTAGGATCAATCTCTAATATCTGCTCAAGGGTAGCAAAACCTTCACTCGGATTATCTTCATGTGGCGGCAAGCCCAGGTCGAGCGTAACAACGGCGGGGCGATTTTTTCTGACCTGAGAAATCGCTGATTCGCGGTCATTTGCCAGTAAAACATCATAATTTTCAAAGCACCAACGGATTTGACTCTGCAAACCGGGGTCATCTTCGACGACAAGTAATTTATTATTATTCATGGGTAGGTTTTAGCATAATTTTTAAGATATGTCGAAATATTTAACAACAACATCATCGTATTTTTAGGCAAACTATTATCAATAAACTTTAAATAGCGCCTGGAATTGTCAATTTAAAACAGGTACCAATATCAATTTCACTTTTGACTTTAATCTGACCACCAATCGCCAGAATAATTTCTCTTGCTTCATACACACCTATACCCATACCTTTACTTCCTTTTGTAGTCTTAAATGGTTTAAACAAATTATTCTTGATGAAGTCTTCGCTCATCCCTGTGCCAGTGTCCTCAATTTCAATAACGACACCTTCTGTAGAACGCTTTTGTGAAATCGTAATCTTACCGTTATCGTCAGTTGCATCCTGGGCGTTTTGAACCAGATGCCCTAAGATTGCTAACAACTGATTTTTGTCCGCTTTCACATAAAACGCTGAAGATTCACACCCTAGTATAGGAACCGGTTTACCCCCGGCAATCTGACGGTTGTGTACCAGCTCTTCCAGAACCGAAATAATATTTACTTTTCTGGACTGACTCTTTGTCTCTTTACCACTTAAGACTTCCATCATTTTATTCATTTTCGAAACCGAATTGTTTACCGTTTTAAACACGTCTTCCATAAACAATGGGTTATCTTTATGTTTTTCTGCATTACTCGATATCAATGAAAGCTGAGCGATAAGATTTTTAATATCATGTACGACATACGTCGATACTTTGTTGAAGCTCTCGAATTGTTTCGCTTGCGCTAACGCCTGCGAGGTATTTTTTTGTTCTATAAAAGCCGCCACTTGACGCGCTGCGGTTTTTAATAGATCGCTATCTTCCCAGTTAAATGATTTTTTACGTGCTGTCGCGTGATCAAGAACAATAAACCCTATCAATAAATCGTTATATATAAGCGGAACAATTAACCAGGGTTGTAATTTTTTCACCCATTCCGGAAGTTCTAAATAACCTAATCGATTATAAACTTCGGGTTGCTCCTGAAATTCATCAATGCTGATGACAAATTCATTTTCTTCCATGAACTTTGGTAGTGAGGTTTCGGTCGGTTCAAGCTCCTTCACCATCGCCATCTCCCAGGCATCGACACAACTATAGAACCCGTTATCCTGCCTCAACCAAAGCATGCCGCCCGGGCTCTCGATGATTTGTGCGATCGATTTTATGGTATTGCGATAGAGCTCTTTCTCTTCACTAGAAATCGACATGGTCTTAATAAAACGCAACCATTCTTCACGATAATCATATTTATAAGGATAGAAATGCTTGTTAACAAGAACGTATAAACGTGCGCGTATGCGACGAGAAGATACGAATAAGGCCAGTACTAATATGGTTATGAATAAGAATATTGCTTGAGCAACAAGACCCCAGGTTCCGCCAAAATCCCGCACATAGTACCCCGCCACACCCATGATCATTAGATAGATTCCGCTCGCTAATAAGGTGGTGGTATGAAATACAACTCGGCGTGAGATGAAAATTTCTGGTGACCACAAGGGGTCACGTGAGATAGATATGCCGAGCAATGGAACAATTAATGCATACACGAAGCCTCTGGCTTGCCACAGAATAGGATCTATACGTTGATACAGGAGCCCATCCGAGTACATATAAAAATCATATATGTACATGCCTAACAGCCCTAAACACAGGTATTTGATTGCCCACTTCCGTTCTGTACGCGTATTTCGGTACACTTGCTCGACAAACACGATACCAATAATTGCAATCAGTAGATTTAATGCGACGAGATACTCTACATCCTGAAGGAAAAACACATCGCCAACAAAGTATTCTATTAAAACAGGTGATATCAGTACACTGACCAATATCAAAACACCATGTTTTATTTTTTTTATGGTGGCATTTTCGAAACGGTCACCGCACGCAACACACAGCAGCTGGGTGAGCAATATCAACCACGAAACACTTTTGAAATATTCAAAAATAGAAAGCTGAATGCCACTAAGATTTATTAATGATTGATAGGCAAGTAAAAAAGACCAGATGCAGTTAACACTTGCTGCGATTAAGAGCGCTTTTTTTGTCGGGCCTTTATGCTTATCCGTTAGCAGAATTGCTAAAAAGATCAGGAAGGTAAAGGCGCTTATCGAATAGCTTATTGCACCTATATTCATATTTAATATAAACCAGAATAAACAATCAGGCCACCGAGAATCACCTCATTGGCCTAATAGTTTTACAAGCTCTTTAATGCATCCTCTGCTAAAGCTTTTTGTAAGAAATCTTTTTTATCCGCAAGACTTTTTTCAAGATATATTTTGGCCTGAGCTTTATCACCTGATAGTTTATAAGCCATGCCTAAGTGATAATTAAATACGTTTACATCCGGTCGTTTTTCCACAACTTGCTTTAAGCTATGAATTGCTTTTTCCGCATTACCAAGTTTGTAATAAACCCAGCCGACAGTATCTAAAAATGACGGATGATTACTGCCTTCCAGCTTGTGAACAAGTGATTTAGCCATTTCCAGGCCGGTATCCCCAGCACCATGGTCTGACAACAATGAAGCCAGATTATTTACAACTACCAGGTTATCTGGATTCAATTGATTTAACTTATAAAAGATATCTATCGCATCATTAAAGTCTCCATCTTGCTCATAAAGACTAGCCAGCTTTAAGGGTATGGTAGTACTAGTGGGAACATTAGCGGCCCCTTTAACTAGTATTGATTTTACCGCTTTTGAGTCTTTATTCATCTCATGAATTTGTGCAAGCAACAAATAAGGTTCTTCTAATCCAGTATTAATTTCTCTTGCTTGATTTAGTAACTCCTCAGCCATACTCATTTTATTATCCAAAATATATACTTTGGCCAGCAATAGCTTTAACTCAGCATCATCTGGTGAGGCGCTGAGCTCAGTTTTAATTCTCTCTGCGACGGTATCAAACCTCTTATCTGACACCTGTAAGTTTGATAACAAAATCAATATCTTTCTATTTTCCTTGGCATTTAAATAGCCTTTTTCTAAAACAGCAATCGCCTCCTGCTTACTCTGCTTCTGAACGTAATATGGAACTACCTGCAAATAACCATTAGGTCGCTCTGGATATAATTCCATTAACTTTTCGCCAATTTTAAAAGCTTCTGCTTGATTTTTATCCTGATTTAGTATTGCCCCTTTTATTGATAATCCATCATAGTCATTCTCTCTAATACTATTATAATCATCAATTATTTTTGACGCTTTATCAATATCACGAGATAGTTGATATTTCGCCAGTTTTAGCAAACTATCAGCATTGGTCTTATTATTGCCATAAGCTGTGTTTAGAATACTTGTTACCTGTTCGTTATTTTTTTGTAATTGATAAACATTAGCTAATAAAAAGTATGCATCAACATTTTCAGGCTTTTCTTTAATAACAATACGTAATGAAATAATAGCTTTTTCCATATCCTTGTCGTTTAAAGCTAGCTTGGCTCGTATAAAATTAACCTCAGGGTTGTTGGGCGAAATTAATATTGCCGCTTCGATAACGTCACGAGCCTTATCATAATCCTTATCACTTATATATATGGAAGTCAGTGCTATACGCGCATCAATGCCAGTCTCTTCATCTGAAAAGTCAGTAATGGCTCGATTACATACTTCAATCGCAGATTTTTTATCATTATCAATAAGATGTAATTCGATAAGAGCGATTCTAAGTTTGCCAATTCCTTTTTGACGTGCAATCAACTTTTTCAACTCATCTATAGCAGCGCTGTTACTTTTTGTGAGCTTGATATACTTGACTAAAGTTAATTGTCTTTCAACATCATTTACATTGTTTTCAACTGATGCACGAAGAATCTCTTCTGCCTTAACTTTATTGCCAGACTGATTATAAAAAGCAGCCAGATTATCATAACCTGCTTTGTTGTCTGGGTTTCTTGTAAGAAAATCCTTATATATGACTTCAGCGCGTTCATATTCTTTGTTACTAATAAGAGCTACAGCTAATAAGCTACTTAGCTTCTCATTGTTTTTATTGTTTTTTAATGATGTATCTAATAGCTCTATTGCTGCCTCAAGATTATCTTCCCTTCCATACAGAGAGGACAAAAACGCAATACTCTCGATATGATTAGGGTCCTTAGCAAGAATACTTTTTACGATATCCATTGCTTGCTTGTTATTGCCTTGCCTTGTTAAAACTGCTGCTTTCAACAATAAACCATCGGTACTTGCCGGATCATTAGCGAGTAACAGATCAATTTTTTCTTGCGCTTTAGCGGCATCATTCATCAATAGTAGATAGAACCGACCTAAACGCGCGTGATTCTCCCACAGCTTCGGAGCTAACTCCTCGGCCTTAAGGTAATAGCCATAAGCTTTTCGGTAATCTTTCTGCTGTTCAAACACACTACCCAGCTGGAAAAAAGCTTCACCGTCTTTAGGATCAATCTGGAGAACATTTTTTAACTCGATTCTGGCTTTATCAAGATCACCCGCTTCTATTGAAGCTTTAGCCTTCTCCATATAAACAGCTTTTCTTTCTTCCGCTCCACCACATGCGACTAGCGTTGTAATTAAAGCAATACTTAGTAGAAATTTAAACTTCATGTTTCACCTGTTATTTAATATATTTATATTTTAAAATTAGTCGTATGATTATTGCGAATGTAACTAACGTCTATAATTATCAATATTTTCCAAAAACCATTTATATGCGTTTTTCAAACCGTCTTCTAGTGATATACTTTCTTGCCAACCCAGGTTGTGTAATTTCGAGACATCCAGTAATTTCCTGGGTGTGCCATCAGGCTTGCTTGTATCATAATTTATTTTCCCGGTAAACCCGGTTGTTTTTTTCACCAACTCTGCAAGCTCACCAATGGAAACATCGACGCCTGTACCAATATTAACTATTTCCGCATCATCATAATTCAGCATTAAAAACACGGCAGCTTCAGCAAGATCTTTTACATCGATAAACTCTCGCTTTGCTTTTCCAGTTCCCCAAACTTCTACCGCATCTGCATTATTTTCTTTCGCATCATGAAATTTTCTTATTAATGCTGGAATAACGTGGGAATTCTCCAGGTGAAAGTTATCGCCTATACCGTATAAATTTGTTGGCATCAACGATATAGCATTGAAGTTATATTGTTTTCTGTACGCCTGACACATCTTGATACCGGCGATTTTAGCAATGGCATACCATTCATTCGTCGGTTCTAATGGGCCGGTTAATAACTGATCTTCCGTTATAGGCTGATTCGCCAATTTTGGATAAATGCATGATGAGCCTAAAAATAATAATTTAGTAACACCGTTTTTATATGCTGCATCAATCACATTGGTCTGTATCAACAGATTATCGCGAATAAATTCGGCAGGGTATGCGTCATTGGCGAATATCCCGCAAACTTTAGCCGCTGACAAAAAAACATAATCTGGTTTTTCTGACTCAAAAAATGCATTAACAGCAGCCTGATTTGTTAGGTCCAGCTCCTTGCTCGTTCTTGAAACAATATTGTTATAGCCAAGCTCGTTTAATCTTTGCGTGATAGCTGAACCAACCATGCCGCGATGACCTGCCACATATATTTTACTTTTTATTTCCATAATTATTTTGTCATCAACTGCCTTATTCAAAATAGCGGTTTGTTCTAAAACCTTCTTTTTCACAAAGCGCATCCCTTTTCGCGATCATGACATCATTATCAACCATCTCTTTAACCATTTCATCTAGCGTGATTTGAGGCACCCAACCTAATTTTTCTTTAGCTTTAGTGGGGTCACCCAAAAGTGTTTCAACTTCTGTTGGTCTAAAGTAACGTTTATCGACTTCGACGAGGCATTTACCTGTCGCTTTATCGTAGCCTTTTTCTTCAACACCTTTGCCTTTCCATTCCATTTCTATGCCAACGGCTATTGCTGCTTTATTGACAAAGTCTCTAACAGAATACTGAATACCTGTAGCAATAACAAAGTCTTCGGGATTGTCCTGTTGCAGCATCAACCACTGCATTTCAACATAATCTTTTGCGTGGCCCCAGTCTCGTTTTGCATCCAGATTACCCAGGTAAACTTTATCCTGTAGATCTAGTTTTATTCTGGCAAATGCACGTGTGATTTTACGGGTTACAAAAGTTTCACCACGAATCGGCGATTCATGATTGAATAAAATACCGTTACACGCATACATACCATAGGCTTCCCTGTAGTTGACGGTAATCCAGTACGCATAAAGTTTTGCAACTGCGTACGGCGAGCGGGGATAAAAAGGCGTTTTCTCTGTCTGGGGTGACTCTTGTACCAAACCATATAATTCAGAAGTAGATGCCTGATAATAACGTGTTTTCTTTTCCAGACCAGCGATACGTATCGCCTCTAGTATTCGTAATGCGCCCATACCCACTGCGTCTGCTGTATATTCAGGACTTTCAAAAGAAACCGCAACATGGCTCATCGCGCCTAAGTTGTAAATTTCGTCAGGCTGAGTTTCCTGAATGATTCGTACCAGATTCATAGAGTCCGTCAAATCACCGTAATGAAGAATAAGGTTCTGCTCTTTCACATGCGGATCCTGATACAGATGGTCGATTCTATCTGTATTAAAGGATGATGCTCGACGTTTAATCCCGTGGACCACATAACCCTTACGTAGCAGAAACTCTGCAAGATAAGCGCCGTCCTGGCCAGTAATACCTGTTATTAATGCAACTTTACTCATTTAAAAAACCCACCTGTTCATTGAAAACAGATTACTTTCCAGTAACCCGCGTTTCTGCCTATAACAATTTTTTATTAGAAAACTTTAAATTTATTTCAGTAATGATAGTACAACTTTTGCTATACCGCACCTGCAGCGCGTCAAATATTTTCACGGCTTGCATGGAGCGGAATAGGTTACAAGGCAGGCAATATACACTGATTTTGTAACAGTTTAAATGACTACCTGTCGTTGCTAATATAGCCTTCGCGAATTAGATATAGATAGATATCCTGTGCTGCCTGCATGGGGCTCACTCCCGTGGTATCAACCTTGATTTCTGGGTTTTCAGGCACATCATATGGATCACTGATACCTGTGAATTCAGGTATTATGCCTTTTCTTGCCTTAGCATATAGCCCTTTTCTATCTCGGCTTTCACATTCTTCGATAGAGGTTGAGACATAAATTTCTATAAAGGAGCCATATTCTTCAATTTTATTACGCACTTCCCTTCTTATTTCTCTGTACGGTGCAATGGGTGCACAGATAGCGATGCCACGATTTTTCGTGATCTCGCTGGCAACATACCCTATTCTGCGTACATTAATATTTCTATCTTTTTTGGAAAACCCTAACTCACTCGATAGATTAAGTCTAACCACATCACCATCAAGCAGCGTCACTGGACGTTTACCTTCTTCGATAAATTTTGCGTATATTATCCTTGCTAGCGTTGATTTCCCCGAACCTGAAAAGCCGGTAAAAAACAAGGTTAATCCCTGTTGAGAACGAGGTGGATATGACCACTTTAAAGCATTGAGGACGTCTGGGTACGTTACCCAGGCAGGAATATCTTCCTGCTTATGTAATGAATTTACAATGCGCGAATTTGAAAACGACTCACTACTGCAAAGCGCCTGCTTAATCGCACCGCCTTCCTGACTTCCTGCAATATACCGTCCATCCCTGGACATATCATCCGTTTTTGTTACAAACCGACCTCTATCTTCGTCATAACAGAGCTCATCGATAGTGATAATTTCGATATCGATGTCTTTCTGGTAACGCTCAACATATTGTTGTGATGCCCCTGTCGCATAAAAACGTTTACCTGAGTCTCTGACATTGGGAGGGCCGGCGTGCTCCGTTCCTACGATGTAGTGAGTACAGCCATAATTTTGGCGAATAATCGCATTCATCAAAGCTTCTCGAGGGCCTGCCATACGCATCGCCATCGGTATCAAAGCCAGTGACACCAGGCTCTTTGGATATTGTTTTAAAATTGCTTCATAACAGTGGACACGTGCGTAATAATGAAGATCGCCGGGTTTTGCCATGCCAACGACAGGATGAATTAATATATGAGCATTTGCCTGTTTAGATGCACGCATTGTCATTTCATAATGCACTGCGTGCATGGGCTTACTGGTATGGAATGCGACGATTGAACGCCAGCCCAACCTGTCAAAATGCTGCCTTAATTCTGCCGGGGTAAATCGCAGTGTTTCAAAATCATAATGAAACGGAAGCTGTACCGCATCGACTTTACCGCCGATATAAACCTCACCGACCGCATTAAATAAATAATCGACGCCGGGATGCTCAACATCATCAGTACCATAAACCTTTTGTGCCTCGACGTTTTTATCGGGTATCCATTTGCTTTCAACCGTAATAATGGCCGGCATAAAACCTTCCACATCACGTAAAGCAATTTTATCCCCAATATTGATATTTTCAGCTTGAGTCGAAGTTATGTCGAGATAATAGGGAATCGGCCAAACGGTACCATTGGCTAGCATCGCATTTTCAATAACTGATTCATAATCCTGTTGATTCATGAAACCCGTTAACGGTGAAAGAGCACCGGTAACGAGTAATTCCAGGTCACATTGCTGACGCTGCATCAGCGTAATTGCCTGGTAAGATTCTGACGCGACTTTTGTACGCTCTATGTCAGCCTCATCAAGCAATAAATTAACTAACTCACCACCATATGGTGAAATCGAACCATCCATATCTAATATTTAGCCTTATTAAGAACTGTTCCCAGTATATTAGTAACAGACATTAGCCCCACGGCTTCTTTAAGTTCTGATTCCTTAGTACTGTCATCTTCTACGACGATAAGTGCGCAATCTATGCATGGTACAAATGATACCGTATCTGCCAAATTCAGTATGGGGGGCATATCAAATATTATTATTCTTTTCGGGTATCTGTTTTTTAACTCGTCAGCCAGAGAACACATCTTAGGTGAACCCAACATCTCTGTAGAATTCATAATCGGTGTACCACCGGGCAATATAACTAGATGTTCAATACCGTCAGGTTTGATAAGGATATCTGCCAGATCAATATCATTTTGCAAATAATCACTTAATCCGAGCTCAGGCGTTATGCCAAAATAATTTTGCAATTCCGGCTTTCTTAGATTGGCATCTACCAGCAAAACCGTATACTCAATCTCTTTCGAAATACTAATACCTAAATTAATGGCGGTAGTCGTCTTGCCTTCATCCTCACCGACGCTGGTAATCACGAGTGTGCGCCACTGATGCTCATCCATACGCTGCATAACCTGCGTACTCAACATCTTAAAAGCGTCGGCATATTCACTATGCTCCATTGCACTCAGAATTCTATTTTCCCGCTGTACATCAGCACTACCTTCGACCGACCTCGTCCGGGTATAGCGGATCGACTGCACATCGTCGGCATGATTTTGTCTCGTGCCGACGTTTTTATTACCCGCGTCTCTTTGTGCTTTTGCCCTTTCTAAAGCTTGCTGTATTTTTTCCATGCATCTATTCTCATCTATATGCGCATTACGACATTACGCTGTTAAAACCTCAAATTTACGCAGTATTCTGAACCACATTACATCTAATGGTGATACGACAAAATGTATAAACAATATCGCAAATACAATAACGGCTATAAACAATAAAATAACACGTTTCTTTATACGTGTGGTCTTGGCCGTATCCTGTAAATTCATCTCATAGGGAATAACCGCAAGAGGTAACACTCCCATTAGGCGCTGGACACCTCGAGCACCTCGAACAGCACCGCTGATCACATCTGCCACCACGGCAAAACCCAAACCACAACCTAGGGCTAAAACAAGCCCCAAAAACACAATTGCCGGCCGATTAGGACTAATTGGTTTTTCTGGTAGTGTAGCGGGATCAATTAAAGTGAAGCGCTCACCTTTACTTTCAGATTCTAACTGTTTAGCGATATCAGCCTGCATCTGTTTGGCTTTTGTTTCCTGATAACGCTTTACTGCATTTTCATAATCTCTTTTAAGTGTTAAATACTCACGCTCTACCTGTGGCGCATCATAAAGGGATTTTTCAAGCTCTTTTATTTTTTGCAGAGCTCCCTGGCGCTGCTGACGCATAGACTTTATCTCACTTATAGCAGCGGCCAATTGTGTTTGAACAGTAATATACAGTGGATTCTCAGGCTGTGCTATATAGTGCTCAACAGCAGGTCGGCTCTTGACTGCTTTCAGTTCTGCATTTAAAGCAGTTATCTTCTCTTCCAGTCTTACAACATCAGGATGATCAGCCGTATATTTCTGTCTTTTTTGCGCCAGCTCTCCATTGTACAATTTCAACTGATCAGCAATGGTATCAGCATCATTGGTTCCACCTGTTTCTTTTTCAAGGGAGTCAATTTCACTTTTTAATCTAACCACATCGGGATGCATATTTGAATATTTCGATTTAACAGAAGCATACTCCGCCTGCAGTGTTTTCAACCGGTCAATTGCTCCAGGTATTGCGGGGTTACCGGGATCGATTGTTGCAAGTTGGCCACTTAAATAGAAGCTCTTTTCATCCAGCGCTCTAAGCGCGTTATCAATTGATGCTACTTCACTCTCTTTTCTTTGTAACACAGACAGATTCAAGCTTTGTAATTCTGGAAGCGTAGTGGAATTATTCTGCTTAAAAACAGCTAATTTTTTCTCCAACTCATCAATTGACTCGCCTAATCTAGCCGATTCTTCTTTAAAAAAGTTATAAGTCTCTGATGCATCCTGGTTACGACTTGTTAGATTTTCATCTAGATATAAAGTGGTTAATTCGTTGGTGACACGCTGCACTTTCTCAGGTGATTCACCCTTAAACGATAATGAGAAGGCAATTGTTGCCGTTGATGGCCTACCCGTTCTAGGGTCTACGACATCCGCACTGATAACATCAAGCGATACATCCTTGCGCATACGTTCCAATATTTCTTCACTAGTCTCAACCTTGAGTTCGTCTATGTACAGATCAAATTTTTCAACGATTCGTAATAAATTTGTTCTCGTCATGATCCTTGCTTGAATCGTCTGAATTCTTTGAGACGCATAACTGGTTACGGTAGACATCACTAACTCGGAGGGGATATCCTGCTGTTCAATCAGTATAGTGGATTGGGACTTATATACAGAGGGCAATAAATAAGCCACTGAAATTGTAATAAATAAAATAACAATAATGATTGCAAATATTGCAGTTTTTCGTTTTCGCACCCCAATAATGTAATCTTGGATGTTTTTTTCTTGTTCTTCCATAATAACCAAACCTTATATAAGACTATTTATAATAGCTTAACAGTATTTAAAATGTTGATAATGCAGGAAAGTTATAGGTCAAACCCATAAATACCCTGTTTGAATGATTCTTGTCGTTGCTGTTTAGGTCGCCATTAAGTTGTCTTTGGGCATAGGTATAAGATACATCTGCATTCCAGTTCGAACTAATATTATAAGAAACTGCTGTCACAAAATACAAGAAATCGCGGTCCGAAATGCTGGCGTTCGAGGTGATAGATTCAATACGGTCGAAACGAGTACCTATCGAGTAATGCCACAATGATGCGAATTTTGTTTCATAGTCGAGCTTAAAACTATCGACCTGATTCAAGCCACCAAAAGAGTTAGAAGAGTCGCTGCGACTAAGACTCGCATTTAAGCTACCGAGTTCAAATCGTTTTTCAACTGCTGCATTCATAACAAGGCCGCGATTTTTTACATCAACTTCTTGTTGCCGAAACCCCGTCTGTCCAAAAAAATCAATAAAAACAGTCTCCAGATTAGTCGATGTCTGTCTTGATACGCCAATTGAAAGATCTGTGCTCCACGTTTCAGAGAACTTATGCCCAAGACCTAATTGCGAAACAAATGTTTGATAAGTCACCTGATTATTTTCACTTTGGTAATCTGTGACCTGCAAACTAAAGGTTAATTTATCTTTCTCTGTTAAATCATAGCTCAATGAACTAGAACCCGTTTCAAGCTTGTAAGGCGTTAAATTTGTGTTATCAGCATCCTCGAAATCCACCTCAGTCATTGTGTAGGAAAGCGAGAAGACCAAACGTTCAGTCAATAACCGGGTATAACCTGGCGTAACACTTTGGGTTACACGATTTATCCTTCGAGTAACAGTACCAAAATCTTCGGAAAGAGAACTAAGGTTGCTGGTCAAATCATATCCCAAAGCCAGAGAAAATATATTACGTTCAGCACCATAGCGCCCAGAAAGAGCGAACCGTTTCCCGATATTATCCGAATCTTTTTCCGGGTCATCATCAGTGTGACTGGAGACTGCGGCATCAAATTTAGTTTGCCAGTTGCTCTCCTTAACAATGCCAGAAATCGAAGGCGTAACAACTATACTTGTAACTTCACGCGGCTGAACAGATATGTAAGGATTACTATTATACCCAGCTCGTGTAGTAATCTTTGACTCAAGCAAATACTCTTCCGAATATGCGTTGGACGCAGACAAAAACAACAGACAAACAACGACTCGTTCAAATATTTTTAGCATTTTATACACAAGAGTTCGGCTAATGAAGAAATAGTGTTGCTTATGGAACAACGACCGTATCACCCGCCTGAAGAATTATATTCATATCAAGACGATCACCACTGATAACGTCATCATAATCAAACAGTTTCATTTTATTACCTGTCTCTGTGCGGCGAATAATTTTTATATCGTCAGAATCCGCATACGCCGTTAGCCCGCCCGCCATGGTCAGTGCTTGCAATACATCCATATAACCTGTTGCAGTAAATTCACCTGGACGATTCACTTTCCCTAAAACATATATTTTATTACTCACCGGTCGCAGAACACTTACTGTCACATTCGGCTGCGGGATATATCGCTTTAATTTTTCAATCAATCTGCTTGACAAAGCACTCGCCGTCAATCCGCCTGCCTGAATCTCTCCAGCTAATGGATAAGTAATACCACCATCGGGGCGCACCAGTACCTCCAGCTGCATGCCTTCCTCTTTCCATACAGAAATTGATAAAACGTCACCCGGGCCTATCAGGTAAGCACCATCGACAACTACTTTATTTGCAGTTTCTTCAGCCTGCACATTAGCAAATAATAATAGGAAAATGAACAAGTAATTTCTATAACAAATATTTTTCATAATGATCTCAATTTAGATAAAATTTTATTAGTTCTAATAACACACTGCATCTATTTTATGCAAGCCCACGATAAGCTATTAACGCTAACGCTAAGACAACAGAACCAGAAAAACGATTCCACCTACTGTGCATATTTTGAATAACCAGTTCACAAATATAAAACAATATAATGATTTGAACGATCATCCATATAATATGTTCTCTGTACTGATCAGAGCCCGGCAAAAACTCTATGAGTAACGCGATTCCAACAACCAGATAATCCAGCGGTGTTATTTTAAATTCGTTACCCGATGCGGCTTTCATTGCAATGAAACCGAATATTGCCATAACAATAAAATAAATAAACACAAGATCTACTTTATTTGATAGCCAGTCAGACGGGAATGATGTTAACAAGTATACTGAAAAACCTATCGTTACAAATAGGATTAATCGATATAACTGATAACCCATAACACCCGTTAAAAGAATCAATATTAACAGAAACAGGAGTACCACAGATGATAAAGCAAAATCTGTTGGCACATTATTAATACTTAAAGCCGATGTTAATACAAATAGTGACAGGCCGTATTCTATTGCATTTATCGGCACACTTCTCATCATAGGGAATTTCTCTAAAATGAGCGAAATAACATCTTTTTTCTTATCGCCATTAACATGTATCTTGAAATTCATGCGTTCCGAGAGCGTCAGAAACACAAACACTGACGAACAGATTATTAAGTAATAAATCAATATCGATATATCGGTTTTATACATTAACGGTATCGCACTAATAACTAATACAAACTGCAAGGTATAAATAAACATCACAGATTCATAATGTAAAAAACCTATATCTAATAGCCGGTGATGTATATGGTTACGGGTTGCCTTAAACAAATTCATCTTGTGTTTAGCCCGTAAAAAAAACACTGCAAGAATATCTACGATAGGCAAACCCAGTAATAAAACTGGCACAGCGGGGCTTAAAGTGGCATTCACCTGCTGCGTTAATATCAACACTAATACCGCTAAGGTGTAACCCAGGAACTGACTACCACCATCGCCCATAAATACTCTGGCGGGATGAGAATTAAATCGAAGAAACCCAAATATGCCCCCAATCGTCGCTACGGAAACAATCAATATCAAAGTACTGTTAGACATGAACCCAAGATACGCAATCACACCAAGACTTATCAGCGACTCCCCGCCAGCAAGACCGTCAAGGCCATCGGAATGATTAATCGCATTAATCATTCCAACAATAGCAATCACTGTAAAAGGACGAGCAATACTCTCAGGTAATGTTTCCAAACCAATGAGCGGAAAATGTACAACGTATAAATCACCGTAGTAAACAACCACAATCGCTGCCACGAACTGCCCTATAAACTTGACATAATGGCCCAGCTCTCGTACATCATCCCAGGTACCAAAAACGAGCAGCACAAGCGAACCTATTAAAAACGAGCTTGTCAGTGCATCGATAGGCAGCCAGATAAAAAGCGGCACCAGTGCACCCGCAACGATACCAATACCACCTACCCGAGGAATCGGCGCCACATGCACCTTACGAGGATCAGGGAGGTCGAGCATACCCAATTTTGGAGCCCAACGAATAAACAAAGGGATCAAAACCATGCTGATAGCCATCGCCATCATAGCAATGACCATAAAGATCCCCAGGTTTGGCTCTAACGCGATAGTCTCTTCTTTCAAAAATGCATCCATTTAAATAACTATTTATTCCTTATTCGGGAATAAATTCGGGATAACGTGAGTAAGTTAATCGGATAAATTTTTCAAGGCGTTTATCGGCTGTGGCGGTATCCTCACCCGGCTTGATATTTGTCGTGAACCTCATCAGCGAGCCGTCTGAACGATGCATAGTTAAAGAATCCCAAAATAAATAGAGTTTAACCAGATATTCGTTTGTTATGACCCGACCACGTTGCTGAAACCAGTAATATACCAGTTGTGCATGCTCCCCCTTAACAATCAATAGTCTATTAACCTTTATCGCTTCGTCTACGGGCGAAATATCCACTGATTCAGTTGAAAAGCTATCAATCTTCCAGCCTCCACCAGGGATACAAGATTTGGGCGAGTGAGCCGCCTGACCCGACCTTTGCGATTTATAATATGCAGAATAAAAATTGACTATTTCTCCATCTCTATTTGTATAATCAGCAATAATATAATCATCTAGTTGAAGCGCACCGAGAACCTCGTCCTCTATCTCACCACGCCGCCCCTTCCAATCGTCAAAAACAAGCGGGAAGGTAGAAAACTCTTCCCGGTCTGGAATAACTTCCTGACGCTCATTAACCAGGCTAATTGCAATACCAATACCAATTGCAGCAACCGTTAAAACAACAAACCTTAGACTAAGATTTACAGGTCTAAATTTAAGATCACTGTTCTCCGGAACCTCTAATGAAAAAGCCTCCGACAGTTTCCTGTTATCTGAGCCAATTTTAAGCAACAACCACATCTCTATAATCAGAAAAGCCATACAGACCATAAAGATGATCCACCCCTCGAAATCATGCAGGAAACCTTCAGCCTGCTCTATTCCCCAATATTCGACCAACACACCAATTACACCGATACGAAAGCTATTCATCAATACCGTTATCGGCAGGCTCGACAGTACCAGGACACAACGCTTCCAAAAAGCCGCCTTAAACAAGAAGGCCGCGATAATAGATAGACTGAACAATGGAAAGAGATACCTCAGGCCACTGCACGCTTCAACAACCTGCAACTTATACGTACCCAGGTCTATGACATTACCTTCAAGAAAAACACTGATACCAAAAAGCCTGATAACTCCGACACCGATCTCCGAAGAGATCAATTGTAAATAACCGGATAAGCTATTGAAAATAAAGACAGGCAACGGAACCGCTGTCAGCAAAAGTAACATTGGGGCTATAACAATACGTAATACGGCCCTGCCCATTAACATGTACACAGCCGCAATCAAAGTAAATATAAAACCGTATTGCGTTATCGAATGCGTCGCACTAAGTATACCTAGAAGCATTATAGTCATTGCTCCCAGGAAAATAACACCGCCCATTAGGCTTGACTCAAACTTTGCTTCGCTGAGCTTATCTAGTCTCTGCCAAATCAGATAAGCACTTACAAAAGGAATAATGTAGGCATAGCCATATTCTTCTTTTGCGCCCCACGCTTGCTCCATAACCACCAGGCTATCGAATGATGCATAAAAGGCCACACCGATAACCAGGAGATAAGAAAGCAGTAAATAATAAACGTTATTATTCTCTAAATCATGTTTCATAATTAATTCAAACTTTTTTCAAATAATCGTATTTTCAAGAGAACACTTTCGACAGAACTTCTCGTTTATTCCAATGCTGCTCAACATACTTTCTACCATTGCTGCCAAGTCTTTTAGCTTCATCAGAGTTATCAATCAGGGTTGTAATTGCCCTACAAAATGCTTCGCTGTCGTCAGGCTCTACAACTATACCGCTATCAATTAACACCTTCGCTATTTGCGTGTGTTTTGCAGCAGTAGCGACGATCGGCCTGCCACTAGCCATCATATTCGTCAGTTTTGATGGCATGACGAGATCTTCAGCGCCTGATCTCTGTGGCAATAGGTGAATATCTGCCAGATTCAGTAATTCATTTAATTTATCTAGTGGCTGCAGAGGTAAAAATCTAACGTTATCTAACGACTCTGACATCGTTTGAAGCCTCTCTCTGGAAGAACCTGTACCACATAAAAGAAACATTAGATCAGGTCTATCCTTAAGCGATTTTGCAGCCTCTACAATTAACTCCAGGCCCTGCTTTTCGCCCATATTACCTGAGTATAGAATAATAGAACGGTTTTCCGGTAATTCTAACTGTTTATATAACGGCACCCTACCCTTCATGGGATAAATTGAATCCGTCTCTACCCAGTTCTCGAATAATTGACACTTTTGCGATTCCACCCCTTTCGACTCGAGCCGTTCTACCATCCGAACTGATATTGTAGAAACAGTATCAAATTTCTTCATCAACCATGATTCGACCGCAGTAACCCATGATTTTAATCTAACTGACTTCAACATACCCAGATTAAATGCCGCATCAATCTCAAAATCCTGTACATGGAGCCATGATTTCGATCGACCTAATTTAGATGAGAGCAGCGCTACGGGAGAACAAAAAAAAGGAGGTTCAACGACTAATACTATGTCTGGTTTCAGACTCCACGATTTCCATAACATTACAGGCATCGATGATAAGGCAAAACTAGCCAAATGAATTAACCTTTTAATTCCTGAGGGTTTAGCAGGTACCCAAATAGGACAGCGGAGTACTTTAACACCATTTACAACTTCACTCTTATAAAAAAATGATGAATAACCATCAGATATTTTCCAGGAGGGGTAGTAAGGTGGTGCCGTAACAACCCATACTTCATGGCCATTTTCAACTAGCCATTCTGCCATCTCCCCTGTATATTTACCAATCCCCGTTAACTCAGGATGATAGTTAATACCATTAATAATAATCCGCATGCAGCTACCCGCTTATAAAATATTTTATGCTATTGCATTCCAAATATATTGTTGGTTGTTTTTAAACGGATCAGAGCTTTAAACCACTTAGCTCAGATAACTTAGCGATCTTTTCATCCGCAGTTGCACATTGGGCAAGAATCTTTTCTGCCTCATAGACCTTAAGATCTATCAAACATCGGTACCAATAGCCTTGCATGAAGTGATAACCAAAACCTTTCACCCCGTCAAGAAAACCCAACCTTAAAAAATAACGATAAATAAAGTAGAGCGTAGGGCGAACAAATATCGGCAGCTTATTATAGATATTTTCTTTTATAAACCGTTTATATTTAGCTTGCTGTGCATTATTGCTAGCCAGGCTCTCATCACACTCAAACAAATGATGTTTGTGATTGATGATATCGATCATTTCACGCGTCGCATAATTATTGTGCTTCTCAATAAACCAGCTGACACTATTAAGGTTATGGTCAATATGGGCACCGTCAAACCTCACAGTATCGCCATCATCAAGCACTAAATGTTCATCCATCCAACGTTGTTCGATATGCGCCTTACCCGTTCGCCAAATCCTGAGCAAAGGAACAGGGTAGCGACCACCGTGTCGCATGAGTTTGTCCAGAAAACACCAGCCAACATTAACCAATACACCGCTCACCGAACCATCTAATGTCGGTAGTTTTAACTTCATATCCGCGATAAGTTCATCAGAGGAATATTCATCAGCATCGACCCGCATTATCCACGCTGTTTGAATCGGAGCGTTATCTAGCCCCCACTGGAATTGATTACCATAATTCACCCAGGGGTTTTGCAACACTGTAGCCCCTAGCGATCTAGCTATTTCAACGGTGTTATCCGTCGAATAAGAATCGATGACGTAGATGTTAGTTGTGAATTTTTTGATACTCTCGATACAACGGCTTATATGAAGCTCTTCATTGTATGTGAGTATAATGACTGAGATATCAATGTTAGCAAATGTCATTATTTTTCCCTTAGCACTCTGTCTTTTACAAATACCGCTGGGTTACCACTATATATTTTCCATGGCTGCAAATTTTTCATTGTCACCGCCCTGGCACCGAGCACACTACCTTCTGCAACTTCCACACCAGGACCAACAAAAGCTTCTGCACACACCCAAGCTTTTTTACCAATCGTTATAGGTAGCGCAATAAGCTGAAAATCCGGATCGTTATAGTCGTGTGTACCTGCACATAGGTGCGCCCCTTGAGAGACGATCGCATATTCTTCTATAGTAATTAGCGCCTGAGAATAGCAGGTGACATTATTTGCAAGACAGCTATGATTTTTCATAACCAGATTCCATGGTGCCCAAATTAATACTCTGGGGTAAACATGACAGTTCTTACCTATCTGAGCTCCGAATAGTCGTAGTAACATTATCCGCCATGCGTGCATCTGTGGAATAGTGAATCTAAACAATGTCATATAAACTAACCACCAGGCAACTCTTTTCACTCTGTTTATTAAAGTAAAACTTGGACCTGACTCTCTGCTTTTATCACTTAGAACATTATTATCAGCCATGCTTAGTAACCCAATGCCTTAACAAGATTCACTGCTGCGTTGCTAATTTCAAAATGTTTATCAAAACACATTTTGGTGTTAACAATCATGCTGTTTCGAACATCGTTATCCATATTTATCCAATCTTTAATCAATCGACCACAACCTTCCACCGTATCAGTTTCAACAAGACCAGCAGATTCCGCTTCAACTTCACGCCATATATTGACTTTATTTGAAATCAAAGCCGGGACACCACAGGCAAGCGCTTCTGCAACCACAATGCCGAAATTTTCCTGATGCGACGGCAGTATGAACGCTTCAGCATTGTAATAAGCGCCCCACTTCATGTTATCTTTCAGCATACCAGTCCAGATAACCTTATTTTCAATACCAAGACTTTCTGCTAACCCCTCTAGCTGTAATCGCCAACCTGTTTGATCAGGTCCTGCGATAACCAGATGTAGATCTGCTTGAAGTTTGTGGTGCTCAGCAAAAGCTTTTAGTAGAAGATCCAGACCTTTTTTCGGGTGTATTCGACTCAAAAATAAAAGATAGGGCTTATCACGCAACAAGGGATACTGTTGAAAAAATTCTTGCTTTGCCGATTTTATATCACCAGTAAAAGCAGTTGTACCTATAGGTGCAACCTCACCATTACAACGGTATAACCAGAAAGAATGTTGCGACACATCCTTCTCTTCTTCAGTGGTAAAAAAGACTTTTTCAGCATCACGTATAACCCGATACTCAACCGCAAGCCAATAGAGCCACTTTTTGATGTGCTTTAGCGGGTATTTTCTTTTGAACCAGGGGTCCAACATACCATGTGGATACACATGATACTTTCGGCCCATTTGGAGCAGAGCATCACGACCAGCAAAACCATGATATTGCCAGAGCCCATCAATAATAAAGGCGTCATAATTAGTGTGATGCTCTGTAAGCCAGCCCTTAATGCGCGAACAGTAACCATAACTTGTAACGCCAGGACCAACAGCATGCGTTTTAATCGGTAAAGAATTCAACCATGACGAATCTACTGCATCCATACTTAAAAGCTCAACCTCATGACCCAGCGCCTGCATTGCTACAGACGCTTGCAGGACCGACTCAATAACGCCGCCGGCCTCAGGGTCAGTCGTACTAATGATTCGTAATAATTTCATATTGTTTCAGTTAATTTTATCGTTATAAAACTTAAGAACACTTCTACGCGCCCTACACAGCTTCATCAAATTGATGCCTAAGATTTGCACTTAATCGACGAAACCTCTTGGACGAACAAAATAGCCGCTACTCACATCCATTTCCCTTACTATTGCTGCAGGATTTCCAGAATACAGCATGCCAGTTTCACTATGTTCTTTAGTTAATATAGAACCAGCCCCCAATACAGATTTATCCGGAAGCTTACTTCCCTTCACGAGCACACACTGGGTTCCAACAAAACAGTATTGGCCAATCTCAACAGGCGCACACGACTGTCTATTAGCTCTAAGGTCAATACTATGGGTAAGAATTTGCGAACGGAATCCGGCAAAAGTTGAAAATCTTCCAATTCTAACAGTGTCGGTACAGTCGATAAGATGCCTGTTAGTAACAGCGGCGTGCTCTTCAACAATTAATGCCGGGAAACGATTTTTTTCCAGTTGAAAGTGCCTGGTATTATTCGAAGGGAACCCTGTTATCCAGTTGAGATGTCCGATATGACCATACTCACCCAGTTTTATACTGTCTAGACCCTTACAAATAGTTAGATGACCAATGCGTGAACCTGCGGCCATTTCCAGATTTTTAGGGAAAACAAAAGATTTTCCAATGTAACTATCAGGACTAAGCGAGTAGCCGAGAAAAGTTTGTAAAAGATACCGTTTAATCGTCCACGGTAATAAAATGGAAAGTAGAGCAATAATGAATTTCATAATTAAGAAACGCTAGGTATTAGGAAGTCGAACGACCATATATACGACCTCTGGCAAGCCTTTCCCAAAGTTCGGATGGATGAGTTATAAAGTGCACTAAAGTATAAAGAGTTGAAAGATATTTATCTGAAGGTTTTCTTTGGCGCCCAATAATCTTGTTAAACATTCGTTCTTGATATTGGTGCATCGCATGATCAAGTTTTGCCGTCCCCGTTATAGAGACATCATGCAAGCGGTACCCACTCCAGATTTCATCACAAACACGAAATTTAGCACCCTTTAGAGCCATATCGATAAATAGTTCTCCATCCCAATTACACCTGTTATCCTTGTTAAACCCAGCTGTTGTATCGAAAATTCGTCGTCTGAAAAAAGTGGAAGGTTGAATGATTATACTCACACCATAAGCATACTTTTGTAGAGATACGACCCTGGAAAAACATTTTCTAAGTATGTTGTCGCTTTTATCTATTATATTAGCATGTGCTGAAATAACGTCTATCTCAGGATGCTTTTCCAAATATGAAATTGCACTTCGCAGTGAACCAGGATACAAGATATCATCTGAATTAAGGAAACCTAGCACTTCTCCTGTAGCCAGCGAAAAACCTTTGTTAAGCCCATCACTTGGCCCGTCATCAGGCTCCAGAATTACATGGTCGATCACATCACTGTATTTAGCAATGATGTCACGACTTCCATCAGTACTACCTGGATCAACTACAATATATTCTAGGTCAACATCGTTTTTTTGACTTTTGACTGACTCAATGGTCCTCTCAAGAAATTCTACTTGATTGTACGATATTGTGACAAGTGTTATTTTCATGGCAATATTATATTCAGTGATAGTAAAAGCAACTAGCTACGCTTTTAATAGTATATAATATTACTGGAGGTTTTGAGTGAATTTACTGTTATTAAGTAGTAACAATAATCGGTTACAATAATGTTTAATTGGATTTGATCATACCATTATAATAATGCGTTAGACTGGAGCAAGTATAAGTGGCAAGTAATAATAAATTAATTGATCCAGTCCTAATTGTTGGATCAACACGTTCTGGTACGTCCATGCTGGTTCAGAAAATTGGTCTTGCGCCAGGCATGACTCAATTATACGAGCCAAATGCTCTATGGATGACGGGGCATGCCTACCGCGGTCATGAAGCAGCCACTGAACTTGATATTCGCCCTTGGGTTAGCAGGCGCATACGTAAGTATATGCTTAAATTTCAGAAAAATCATGAAGGCAAGCGTATAGCAGAGAAGAGCCCGGCTAACTCACTAAGGATACGTTATATACATAGTGTTTTCCCTAATTCACCGATCGTTTTTATATATCGCGATGGTAGAGATTTTTTAAGATCTCAAGAAGAAAAATACCAAACATTTAAAGCTGGAACATTATTACTAAAGTCCACACGTAGAAATGCATTTAATAGATTAAAAGAATTACCTTGGTGGGAATGGCCATCATTCGCCCCACGTTATATCAACAACATTTTTCGAAGTTACATATCACACAAACCAATTAAATGGTTTGGCATTCGTTATCCTGACTGGAAAAAAGATCTGAATGAATTAGATCAAACACAGTTGATAGCAAAACAATGGGTTGTTGCAGTTGAAACAGCTTTGGCTGATTTAGAACATATATCTAGCAATAAATACATCAAGATTCGATATGAAGATATTGTGTCAGACCCTAGAAAGTGGTTCAAGAAAATTGGAGATTTTTGCGATATTAACATGCCAGATGAATATTTAGACGAGATAGAAAATACAGTTCATACAAAGTCAATAGGAAGGTATCGAGTAGAACTATCAGAAGATTCGCTACAAAAAGCATTGCAGATTATGGAACCTTGTTTGGAAAGATTAGGTTATCTTAGCGAAAAAGAATGATATATTTTGAACGAGTCATACTCGCTTAGAACATCTTTTATTAAGCCCATTGCATGATTCAAAGACCATGCAGTCATGATGTAGCAATAGTGCTTTGCAAAAACGATTAGACCGTTCTTAAAATATAGATCCTTTGATAGCTTTCAGATAGCTGCACTCTAGTGAACAAGCCGCATAATTTCCTCTACTATCGACCCACCATAGACAATGTCACCCGCTGCTGCTGGGTGAACTGGGTCAACCATACAATTACTACCCGTTAGTTGCCAAAGAAGCCCCTTACCGATTATTGAGTGTATTAGACTATCCGATACTATCTCGGTGGCTCCACAGATAGTTCAAGTGTGACCATGTCATCCATGATCGTCATGGCGGCATTATGCAACACTTCATCTGCTGCTAGAGAATATGCTCCTCCTGCAATATTCTCGAATTCTCCTGCCTCATAAATATCAACCGTTTCACCACCTGCATAGGGTTATGAAATGTTACAACGTCGCCATATGAATTGCCTATTTCAGAAACCACATAATCAGAGTTTGCAACTCGCTCCCCATTAACACTGACCAAAAGAGTCTGCACATTAGGAATTTCAAATGAGCACCCAAAGTCCATCTGGAGAATTTACTTAACCACAACAAAGGTAGCCAACCTAACCGACATTACCACATGCAATAAAATGAAGGTCAGCGTGTATACTAATGATACCAAAGTCCTTCTGGATACCTCGTTTTACCCGAATGTTGAACCGAATAGATACGGACTAAATGACGCGACATCAAGCCTCTCCTGGCTTTTAAATATTGCTTAGTATTGTATTTTTTCTGCACATCATTCAGCTCACTCTCTGCAACCTGAATTTCAGCTTTGTATTTTTTATTATGTTGAGATGCTTTTAGACTATCTATACTATTCCGTGCCTGACTAATTTGTTTCTTCAGATCTATAGATACATTAGCAGGGTAATTAGTATCAACATTCTCTATCTTTGCGCCATCATTATCATATTGAAAGGAAAGAATTTCATAAGGCTTGAGTGATAAATTCAATATTGCGCCTGAATACACTTTACCTGTAGTGAGATGCCTTACCTTACTATTTTTTGATAACGTAATATTTACCTGAACAGAATAATCTGCACGATTCACAATATAAAAAAATGAATCGCTCAAATCAGAACCGTACCATAACGCTACTGCGTCTCCTGTATCAGAATGTCTGCTCATGCTTATGGCTGGGATAGACATATACTCCCGCATAAATTCCTTAGTAATATGTGGTTGCCCCAATGTATACCCTAACCCCCCATCAACCAAATAGGTAATATTTCCTTCAGCGAGTGCATTCGCATATCTTGCCAACATGTTTCTGCCTGCAGGATTTAATACACCACATATTGAAAGATCACTACGTTTCTTATTTTTATTACGTAATAAATCCAGGTCAATATTATGTGTATCGAAACTAGCTTCCATATATTCATTGTAAAACATAATAGAAGATTCATAGCCTACTCCATCAGAATTTAATGTTGATATAATTTTCTCCTTATCAACAGCACCATCCATCATGGAGGCAATACGATATTCGGCAAATGGGCCAATCTTGTTAATGCGTATACCAGGCGGGTATTTGCTTACAGGGACCATAACTGTATTATGATTATCACTATATTTTTTAGTATCAAGGCCTGCTTCTTTTAGTAGCTCACCCCACCCTTTTCTATCATATTCAACTTCGTTTCTGATGTGATTTAAATTACTTGCCTTATCTTTATTTATCTTTTCGACGTTCGCATATGTAGGATCAAAGATATCTAGATATAAATTGAGATCAGCTCTTTTAGAAATCAATATATTTTCGAGTCTAGAGTGGTATTGATGGATTACTTTTGAACGCCATTCAACCCAATCTGCATAGGCGTTATTCATCAACCATGTGTACCGTTTAATATATCGATCATCCCCAGTGGTAGTGACTGGAATCACAATTTTTGTCTCCTTCACAAACATGTTAATAGTATGATCACCATAACCCCAATCCAATGAGGAAAACGTCTGCCAGCCTGAGAACGCCCATTTCATGAATCGAATTGATACTCCATCAAAAGCAGGTAGCACATGATATCTATCAGCGAGTTCTCCAAAGATTGATTCAACCCATTTTTGCACGTCGGGATTAACCGGATTGAAGTATGGCTTGTCAGGGCCCAACGAGCCCTTTTCACCATTTTTTGAAACAATGATATGAGCGTCATTAATAGCGCCTGCGTTAGACTGCCATTGATTAACTAAATATTTCAACATCGTTTTATTTGATGCTAACTGTAATTCAAATGTCACTTTAATATCGTACTTTTCCGCCACTAATAACAGCAACCAAAGAATATCTTTCTCTATAATATCTTTATTTGAAAAACGACCGAACATGCCAGGTGACCATGAATCTCCCGGCGCAAAACCTGGCAGCAATACAGTTGGATACATACGACCCTGATAAGCAGCCACAGTGACAACCCAGTGGTTTATATAATTTGAGCGACTCCACTGTGCCCAGCGAGCTGCTGCTTTTTCAATATTTTTCCAATCTTTGACATCAGTATCAGATCCAAAATATGTTGTAAACCGCATGGGTTCTTCAAAATACATAGCGTTACGCCGCGGCTTCTCAATAGATACAATTTCCTGATTTAAACTATCTATTCGATATATCTTGATCATTTTTATTGCGATTTTTTCGCCAGAATGCCAATTTAAAAATAAAAGCTTCTGTTGTATATCTTTACTATAAAAATATATTTGTAGTTTCCTCTCACTATTACTTAATGGGAACTCTCGACCTGTCATTACCCCAGCATCAATTGAGTATGGATTTACCTGAGAATCAATCACAGATGCAGTAAACGTTCTATTTTTATCGTCTGGAAAGAAGATTTCAGCCATATACAGCTGATCTCTCTCTAGTAAATTTAAATTATATGCGAAATAGTCTGGTTTACGATCATTATAATAACCGATACCCTCAGACTCTCTATATGCACCTAGCGCACTGTTTACAGTTTTTGTATCAGAAGAAGAATAATCTGGAAGCTGCTCGGTAACCTCGATAGTATTAACTAACTCTTTATGTCCTTTTCCTTTTGGAGGCTTTATATTATCTATCACGACATATTGGAAAGGTCGGGTAACTTTATTATTTATGTTATCGACAAGGCTGACTTTATAGACACCACTTTTTGAAGTAGGCAAGAGGTATGAAAATTCCTGATTCCCTACTCCCTTAACTGTTGTAACAGCACTATTAGAAATAATCTCGGAGCTATCCTCGTCGGAAACTGCGATATTAATCGTATATGGATACGAATGACGTGAAACAAGCAACTTTATAGGTGCAGATTCATTCAGGCGATAAACCGCTCTATTTTGAACAAGTTCAACTGACACGCTATCTTCTGGCCGGTCAGTTCTTTGAACAATAATGTTTCTTATCCATGGAAGGCCTGTGGCCCAATTATGATTAAAAGCGATAGTATGATCACCTTTTTCAAGAAAAACATTCACAATATTATTAAGCTTAAATTTTGTTGCGCCTTTTGATGTTCTTCTAAAATCCACCAGAGTAGTGTGAGTTATCAGTTTTTCATCAATAATAATATCAACAGCCCACGGAGCTGATTTCATCAATATTGAATACCAACCATCAGTTGGTATATTAAACTGATATTTTATAGACCCCATTCCCCCGATATATCTATCATGTGTATTAGGAATGGTTCGAACTTCAGCAAAACCATCACTTTGTACGTAATCAGCGATATCGATTATATTTTTTTGGTTTGACGCACCTAATGCGAAAGATGATAAACACGTCAAAAAAATAATATATGAGATAATACTTTTCATTGGGCCCCCTTGCTCAGCAAACGTATCTTGTCAGATAAGGAACCGACAAGCCATGATATTTAGCCTGAAATCTTATGCAACAAATCACTGCTGTCCCGTTAAGGACAAAATAAGTAGGTCTGATAACCCCTTTGTTTTGGTACAATGAAATCACGACAAGTCATTGTAAACAAAAAAGGAAATCAGACCATGAGTCACAATAATACTGTATTTTCACAATTACTGAAACTGATACCGAGACATGAATTTGAGACCCTTGCAAAACAACATCATAGCGGTCGTTCTTTTAGAACGGCGACTCGTTGGTCACAGTTCGTAACGATGGCAATGGCGCAATTAGCCGGTCGCAATAGCTTACGAGATATTGTCGATAATATGTCCGCACAAGCGCATCGTCTTTATCATCTGGGTAGTTCAAAACTGTCACGCTCCAATCTATCTCGTATCAACGAAGCAAAACCTTACGCCTTGTACGAAGCCCTGTTTGGAAAGCTGTTGCACCGTTGCCAGGCTATCGCACCGAGCCATCATTTTCGTTTCAAGAATCCCCTTTATTCGTTGGACGCATCAACCGTTGATTTATGTTTATCCGTTTTTCCCTGGGCAGATTTTCGTACCACTAAGGGCGCGATAAAGCTGCATGTGGGTTTGAATCATGCGGGTTATCTACCCGAGTTTGTCACGGTAACCGAAGGTAAAGATCATGATGTTACTATCGGTCGCACACTAAAGTTTCCCAAGGGAAGCATCATTGCCGTTGATAAAGGCTACAATGATTACCGTTGGTATAACCAGTTGACTAAAAAGGGAATATTTTTTGTTACCCGTCTTAAAACCAATGCAAAGTACCGTGTAATTCATCGTCGCTCTGTATTGAAAAACAAAGGATTAACCTGCGACCAAACCATTGAATTTACCGGTCTTCAAGTGTCAAAGAAGTGTCCTATTCCATTACGACGTATTGGCTATAGAGATGCGTTAACCGGTAAGCATTATATTTTCCTAACCAATAATTTTAAGCTGTCGGCTAAAACCATTGCCGATGTATATAAGGCGCGATGGCAGGTTGAGTTATTTTTTAAATGGATTAAACAAAATTTGAAAATAAAATCATTTGTTGGCACAAGTAAGAATGCGGTTATGACACAAATATGGATTGCGATGTGTATGTATTTGCTTCTTGCTTTTATTAAGTTTCAGTCAAAGTTAAACAAAAGCATGCAGCAAATTCTACGTCTATTGCAACTCAACTTGTTTGATAAACGGGATATGATGGCTTTGCTTCGTGGCGACCCACCACGAGTAGTAAACCTCAACATTAATCAAATGGCTTTACTGTGAAAGTTAACGGGACAGCAGTG
>ERZ1284728.4-NODE-4-length-29385-cov-35.491101_pt1 | contig 29385 bp, 22 predicted proteins | sample MGYA00454601_ERZ1284728 | MGnify/ENA primary metagenome ERZ1284728 (study PRJEB36292, sample SAMEA5787382) | metagenome | biome: Arctic soil; feature: perennial spring outflow channel; material: sediment | place: Canada | collected 2017-07-08 | depth 0.05 m ...
ACTATTAATGTCTTCTAATGCTAAAAGAAAATTTACTTCCCAAACCGGGTGTTGATTTTACGCTGATCTCGCCTCCAAGGCTATTCACCAACTTCTTCACGGTTGCAAGGCCAATTCCGCTTCCTGGATTGCCATCCCTGTCATTCGTGTCCAGGGTATGAAATAATTCAAATATTTTGTCTGAATTCACTACCGAAAACCCAACTCCATTATCTATAACTTCAAAATGATAAAAATCCGGGGTTTCATGAAAGCTTATTTTAATTTTTCGAAGTTCCTTATCATTGTATTTTAAAGCATTGCTAATAAGATTCAAAAGTATTTGAGTCAGGGCGGCTTTATTGATGTTTTTTAAACAAGCTGTCTCTGGGTATTTAATTTCAACATCATTTGAAACATCATACAAATGGGCTATTTCTTTAAGGATTTGATGGAGGTCAACATTTTCAGCAGCCTTTTCCAGAATATTTTCACTGCGGTAAAAATTAAGGATTCCATCTACATAATTCCTTAAGGAGTACGAGGATTCTACAAGGTAATCCAGATACTGAAGCGTTTCTTCATTGAGTTTGCCTTTGTTCTCTTCCCTTAAAAGCTCTGTTAAGGAGATAATATTTGCAAGTGGAGATTTGATATCATGGGAAACCAGACTGGCGAATTTTTCTAATTCGTGATATTTCTGTTTAAGTTTATTCCGGATTTGCAGGAATTTATTATTCTGGTTTCTAAACTCAAGCAACTTCATGATTTGATTGGCAAGAACTTTTAGCGATTTTTTCTGAAAATCTTTCAACTGTCGTTCCCGGACATCAAGAATATTTAAGGTTCCAATAGTCAGGCCTTTCGCATTTATGATTGGAACGCCACAATAAAATTTATAATCCTTATAGAAAAAAGGTATAGCCTTTTGAAAAAGTTCGGGATTTTCAGAAAAATTTGCTGAAAAATATTCCATACCACTCTCCAGGGTTGCCTGTGAAAAGGAATTTTTAAGTTCCATTTCTTCTACACTAATCCCTGTTCTAGATTTGAACAAAATCTTTTCTTTGGCTACAATTCCCAGGTATGCCACAGGAACATTGCAAATGGAAGATGCCAGGAAAATTAAGTCATCGTAATCCTGATCATTGGATAAACTGATTATTTGGTAATCCTGAATTACTGTATTTCTGGAATTTTGGGTCAATTTGGAATTATACTCCATATAAAAGATCTAGACGATTCTTTAATTCATATCAATAATAAGGAATTTTTTGTTAATAAGTTTACTGTAATTCAAATATTTGTATGCTTGTAACAGGAAATAAAACCAATATATGGGTAAGAGATTGAACGGAAAAATTTAAGATTATAAGGCTTTTACCCGAAATTTAAACAGGGTTGTTGGTGTTAATCGTCACAAATAGTATGATTTATTGAAAAATGAAATGAGGTCCCTTTATTGACTTCTGATTCCAGGGAGATTTTTCCACCCAGGGAATGCACTAATTTTTTTACTGTGGAAAGTCCAATTCCATTTCCTCTGTTTCCGCTTCTATCCGTTTCTGCTATAACTGTGAAGAGTTCAAAAATATCTTCCTGTTTATCTTTTGGAATTCCAATTCCATTATCTTTTATAGTAAAGTGATAGAATTCGTTATCTTTCTTGCAATCTATATCAATAACAATTTCCTCTTTCCTATTGTATTTTAAACTATTGGTAACCAAATTGAGTATTATTTGTTCCAGTGCACTCCTGTTACAATTCATCATTAAATTTTCCTCTGGCAGGTTAATTTCACAATTATAGTCTATGTTTAATAGATCTATAATTTCTTCCAGGAGATCATGAATATCGAATTCCTCAATAACAGTTTCTGTAAGGCCATCACTTTCATAATGTTGAAGAATTCCCGTAATGTAACTGCTTAATTTAAATGAAGATTGCTTTAAATAATCAAGATATTTAATTCCATTCTCATCAAATCTATCGGCATATTTAGCCTTTAGCATATCTGCAGTTAAGATCATATTTGCAAGGGGCATTTTCATATCATGAGAAACAGTTCCTGCAAAATCTTTTAGCTGGCCGTTTTTTTCTACAAGTACTTTTGTAACCTTTTCAAGTTTTAGGTTATGCCTTCTTAAATCAAAGAGGTTTTCCACTTGTTTGGCGAGCGCTATTAAGGCACTTTTTTGATCCTCGGTAAGAGAATTTGGCTTGGTATCTAAAACACATAAGGTACCTAAAGCATTCCCGTTAAATGATTTTAACGGCATTCCTGCATAAAACAGAATCTTGGGATCTTCAAGTGTATAAGGATTATTTTTAAATCTTAAATCTTCACGGGTATCTTTAACCTCCATCAATTCTTTCGGATTTAATATTGCGTAAGAACAATGGGAAATTGCTCTTGGAGCTGAAGTTAAATCTGTTCCGACTTTAGACTTGAACCATTGTTGATTTTCACCAATAAGGGTTATTAAAGAAACCGGAACATCACAAATGTAAGAGGCAAGTTTTGTAATATCATCGTAGTTTTCCTCAGAATCTGTATGCAGAAGTTGTAATTCTTCCAGGGCTGCTAACCTTTTTTTTTCACCTTTTGGAGTGGCTGCTTCTATCATTTGCATAATTTTTTTTGTTCTTGTAGCCAAGAATTAGACCAAAGTTACTGATTTAATTTTAAAAAGTTAAGGTAATGTTAATATTTCTCAAACACGCCTAAACCGAAAAGCGCAAAGTCATATTTCACAGGATCTTTAGGATCGAGTTTGCGCAAATTTTTATCAAGTTCGGCGAGGGCTTTTGCATCGTTTTGTTTTCTTTTTAACAATCCAAGTTTTCTGGCTGTATTTCCGGAATGCACATCTAAAGGACAGGATAATTGTGACGCATTCAATTGGTTCCAAATTCCAAAATCAACATTCGCTGAGTCGCCTCGAATCATCCAGCGTAAATACATGTTAATTCTTTTGGCTGCCGAATTCTTCATTGGGTCACTTACATGCTTTTCGGTTCTTGAAAGATGGGGAATTTCAAAAAACACCTTTTTAAATTGATGTATGCTTCCCTGAAGAGAATCCTTTTTAGCATATTTGGTAAAAACACCTTCCAACCCCTGGTGCCTGGAGTAAATGTTTTTTAAGGACCGTACAAAGTATTGGAGATCTTTACCATTAAAGGTACGGTGTACAAAATTTTCAAGGGACTCCAAATCTTCCTCCTGATGATTCATCACAAAATCATAGGGAGCATTTTCCATAAGCTCCATTAGGGAGTTAGCATTTTTAAGAATGCTTTTTCTATTTCCCCAGGCGATGGTTGCCGTTAAAAAACCTGCGATTTCAATATCTTCTTTTTTGCTGAAAAGATGCGGGATTTGAACCGGGTCAGATTCTATGAATTCCGGGGTATTGTACTGTTCAACCTTAAAATCTAAAAATGATTTTAATTCAGATTTTTTGAGCATTTAGGGTATTTTTCTAAAGAATTATTTCTCCGTCTACCATGGTGAGTTTCCTGTCGGCCATATTTGCCAGTTCTTCGTTGTGGGTAACAATGACAAAAGTTTGGTGAAACTCTTCCCGAAGTTGAAAAAACAGTTTGTGCAGCCTTTCCGCCGATTCTGAATCGAGATTTCCCGAAGGTTCATCTGCAAAGATCACTGCAGGATTGTTAATCAAAGAACGAGCCACCGCAATTCGCTGTTGTTCTCCACCGCTCAATTCTGCCGGTTTATGGGACGCACGGTTTTTTAATCCCAGAAATTTCAGCAATTCCATCGCTCTTTTTTCAGCTTCAGCTTTTGGTGTTTTTTTTATAAAGGCGGGGATACAAATATTTTCCAATGCGGTAAATTCCGGCAGCAACTGGTGAAACTGAAATATAAATCCAACCTGTTCATTTCTAAATCTGGAAAGCTTTTTAGAGTTTAGGGAATAGATGTCAATGTCGTTTATTTTTAGTGCGCTGCCTGTTTGTTTATCAGGGTTGTCAAGGGTTCCCAGAATTTGAAGTAAAGTGGTTTTTCCGGCACCGGAAGCTCCCACTATGGAAACAATTTCGCTTTTTTCAATATGAAGATTCACACCTTTTAAAACGTGTAAATTTCCGTAATATTTATGAATGTTCTGGGCGTATATCATTGGTGTAGCTTGTAAAGTGAATGTACTTATTTTCTAAAAGCCTTCGTGCTAACTTTTAAAAATGTTCCTGAAATTATTATAGTCAATAAAATAAACCACCCGTAAAGAGAGGTTTTGCCTAAGGGATTGTTCAAATAATCTTTCAAGACTTTCCTCAAACCCCAGTTCGCTTTGGTCACTAAGATTGAATATGGAATTCCTGTAAAGAAGAATAGCTTCACTTCCGGGAGCAAACTGCCAACGATAGCTAAGATCCAGATTCCAGATATTGAAATTCACATTGGGATCATTATTGGGAGGCACCGGATAATTGGTTGCTGTTAATTCTCCATTCTCCTGAAGGTTTTTAAACTCCCCTTCGGCAAAATTGGCTACCGACCAGAAATTACGAAAACTTAAACTTAATGCCTGTTTGGTATTAAAATTATAACTTCCCTGTAGCGAATTTTCCACACTTTCTGTATCCCTGTTCCCGAAAATGATGTTTTCTGGTTTTAGCGCTACAAAACTATTCCGGTTATTTATAATGGAATAGTTAAAGGAATAGATAAAACTTAGTTTATCATTAAACCTAAACCTGGGGCTCAGTTTCAGGGCGTAATATTCCTGATCACTGTCAAAATAAGCTCGATGACCGATACGTGCATCTACAGCAAATTTCTTTCGGTAGTCTGATGAGATCCAGGTTTCCCCGCCAAGACTCTGTTTATAGGTTACATACTGTCCTTCCCGGCGCGGTTCAAAAAAGTCTTTGAAGTCTGATTCCAACACTGCGTATCCTCCAAATGCAAAACGATTTTTCAATACCCCAAAAAAGCTTCCGCCCACATCTGTTCCCGTGGCGAGATCTGGCATATAGCGGCGGGTATGATTTCCAAATATTTCAATGGTGTATCGATTAAATTTCCCGGTTGGTTCAAAAATTTGATAGGATGTACCCCAGCTGAAATTATTATAATTATTTCGAAAGTTTAAACCAAGGTCATTGATATCGTAAGTTTCATTTGCAAAATCGTGTTCCACCCCATACCTGAAATTTCCTTTTGTCCGGTTAATTTCAAAGTTAGATGCAAATCCGGTAATATTTCGCCCTGCTTTATTCACATTGCTCATTTTTGCTTCCCCCTCTATATTGAAGGAATTTGAGTTGTTGAAGACATCAAATAAAAACCCGGTAACATTACCATCCCTGAAACTTCCTTCCCGCACCACATTGGTATTTATAATGCTTATAGAAGAATTTTGGTTGAATTGCTGGTCCAGCACTATAATATTATAATTGGCCAGCGGTTCTGTAACCTTATATCTTAAATCGCCGGAAACCGTGTCTTGAAAGATTGCGTTGGTTTCTTTTGTAACCGCATTAAAAAAGCCAATTCCAAGATCGTTTTTTGTCCTTCCTGAAATTTTTACAGCATTTAGCAAATCGGCCTTTTCAGGATTTTCAATTAAAACCTCGTTATTGATCGATCCCCGCTGAGCCTGGTTAAACCCTATTGGGGAATCACCAATTCTTCTGGAATAAAACAGGTCTCCTTTTGTAAATAATTCGGTTCCTTCCGTAAAAAATGCCCGGTTTTCTCCAAAAGCCTGCTCAAAAGGCCCCAGGTTCAATTCCACGTTATCAAATGCGGTTTGCCCAAAATCAGGAATTAATGTGGCATCAAGGGTAAAGGCATCTGTAATTCCATATTTAATATCCAACCCGGCACTGAAATTTGTTTGGTTGGTTCCTTCAAATTGATCGGTTTCTATGGAGGAATAAGGATAAAAACTCAATCGGACCGGTGGGTCAATGTTTTTTATCCCTCGCAGTAACCCATTATATTGGGTGGTTTTCCCAATGGATTTATCAATATAATTCCAGGAATAAGTTTCGTTTAAATGAGTAATTTTTCTACTCATTTGTACACTCCATAGTTGTTCTTCTTTTTTGGGAAATCTAAGCGCTGCATACGGAATTTTTATTTCAGCATACCAGCCTTTATCATCATAGGAAATTTCCCCTTCCCAAACCACATTATAGCTATAGTCTTCATTTTCTCCACTCATCTTGGCATCTGCCAAAGTTCCTGCCGAAGTGATTAAAAAACGGGTTTGATTTTCACCATCATTATAGGTATTGATATCCAGCAGAAAAAAATCTGCCTGCCCAATGTTATCCCGCTGTGTAAACTGCCTTAAAATTCTGTCAGGCTCGTTATCCAGCATATAAGCAGCGATGTAAATGGCTTCATCATCATACACGATCTTTACTTCTGTAGGATGGGTTTCCCTGCTTGGATCCCCATCTCCAGGTTCAACCATAAGAAAGTTCGTGGCAATTGATGTACGTTCCCATACCGGATCATTTAAGAAACCATCAATTTTTGGGGATTCTGAAATACGCTGGGCAGAATATTCTTTTTTAGAATATTTTTGTGAGTCTATATTTTGAGCCGTTAAAGTGGTGAAAAATAGAATAAATGCTATAAAAACAAGGTTTCTGAAAATCATTGATTAAATTAAACGTGACTTTGGAAATGAGTGAATGATATTAATGGTGCAAATCTAATAATTGCAATTGTAGAATAAAGGAAAATAATAGAAAAATGATTTTTTTGTTTATTTAATGATTACTTTTGTTAAACAAAATAAAAATGTAGAATGGAAAATCAGGAAATTGAAATAACAACCTTAGCTGGAGGTTGTTTTTGGTGCACCGAAGCTGTTTTTGAACGGATAAAGGGTGTGGTTAAAGTTATCCCCGGTTTTACGGGTGGCAACATTAAAAACCCCGCATACAGGGAGATTATAACCGGACGAACCGGGCATGCAGAGGCTATCGAAATTCATTTTGACCCTCAAATTATTTCTTTTGAAGAATTGCTTTATATCTTCTTTAGTACCCACGACCCAACAACACTTAATAAGCAGCAATATGATGTTGGAACCCAATACCGGAGTGCCATATTTTATCATTCAGAAGAACAAAAGCAAAAGGCCCTGGCAGTTATTCAACGTCTGGAGGAAGAAAATATTTTTTCAAATAAGATAGTAACAGAGGTCACGGAGGCTTCAGCATTTTATGAAGCTGAACCGGAACATAAAGAATATTACAGCAAACACAGGCAACAGCAGTACTGCCAGGTAATAATTGATCCTAAAATCAAAAAATTGAAAGAACTGTTTTCAGAAAAATTAAAAAAAGAAAATGTATAAATATTTCGAAGAATACAATGAGGAAGTTACCGGTGAGTTGCAGGAAAACTTTAAAAACATTATAGGACATCTTGGTGAAAACATTTCCCGGGAAGGTATTGTGAAAACTCCGGAGAGGGCTGCTAAAGCCATGCAGTTTTTAATGCAGGGCTATTCTGCAGATCCAAAAAAGATATTGGAGGAAGCTATGTTTAACGAAACTTATGACGAAATGGTGGTAGTAAAGGATATCGAGTTATATTCTCTATGTGAACATCATATGTTGCCTTTCTTTGGAAAAGCCCATATAGCCTATATACCTGATGGGAAAATTGTAGGGTTAAGCAAGCTTCCAAGAATTGTGGATGTTTTTGCACGAAGGATGCAGGTTCAGGAACGCCTTACTCACGATATCCTGGAATGTATAAATACAGTTGTAAAACCAAAAGGGGTTGCAGTGGTTATTGAAGCACAGCATTTGTGCATGATGATGCGGGGTGTTCAAAAGCAAAACAGTGTTACAACTACTTCCGGATTTAGAGGACAGTTTAAGAAAATAGAAACACGGAATGAATTTTTGAAACTTATAACTTCAGACTTAAAATAAATGGCATTTTTTTTGCGTTATTAAAAACGTAAAAAAGATAAAATGATGAAGAACCTGAAAAAAAAGTTATTGATACGCGGAATGGTATACGATGCCATCGGGATGGCAACCTATGCTATTCCGGTTGCAGGACCATTTCTTGATTTATTATGGGCGCCATACGCCGCAAAACAGATGAGCGAAATGTATCCCGGAAAAAAAGGTAAAATAGCTTCTGTAATTGTATTTCTTGAAGAGATACTTCCCGGGACAGATATTATTCCCACTTTTACGCTTATGTGGTTATATACCTTTGTTTGGAGTAAGGAGAAATCCCCAAAAGAAATTATTATTGAAGCCGAAGTAATATAAGTTCCCTTAAAATACCGATAGAACAAATAAAAACAGGTTGCCATTATGGTAACCTGTTTTGGTTTAAACACAATATTAAAATGATGACTTTATATTTACACATTAACTTATGTGATATTTTATGCATCAACTTGTTGAGCTACCCTGATTAGTGTCGACTGTTTTAAACATTAATTTTCAAGGCTACTTTATTTATCTCCCGATGATCTCGCTGATCTTCGCAGAGATCAACCTTCCATTTTTTTGTCACGAATACACGAATGTTTTTCTGTCTCCTGGCTCTTGAAACCTAAACTTCAAACCACGAATACATGAATGTTTTTTTTGTCTATTTGTACTTCCCTGATTAGTGTTGACCGGGTTTAAACATTAATTTTAAGTGGTACTTGTTTTTTATCTCCCGCTGACCTCGCAGATCTTCGCAGAATTTACTTTGTTAGTTAGCCACGAATGTTTTTTTTTATTAGTCGTGATTCCTGCCTCTTGTTTCTTGAATCGTTCCTTCTAACTTTTTGAATTTCTTTTTCAATACTCAATACTCAATACTCACATCTCATTCCTCTATTTTCTCATATCTCATATCTCAAATCTCATATCTTTAAAAGAATGTTTGAACACTCAGGCTTATATTTCTACCACGATCCGGGATTCCATCCTGCTTTAGTCTTGATAAATGAGAAATATAGATTTCATTCAGTAAATTATTTCCGCTAACTCTCAGGTTAATCACAGTTTTATTTAGATTGATAGATCCTCCGATACCTGCGCTCAACAGGTTGTAACCGGGAGTATTTGTTTCAAATGCACTCACATTTTCCTGATCCAGAACACTTTTCACGGTTAAAAATCCATAACTATTTTGAAACCACGCTGCTTTGTCAAATTCAACCCGAAGCGTATTGGTGAAGGAAGTCGCCGGAATTAACGGAAGATTTTCCCCATCCTCTTTTTCTCCCTTAACGATGGCCACACTGCTTTCCAGGTGAAGCCAATCAATAGGATGGGGGTGGAGGTGAAGTCCAGCTTCGCCACCGTAAAGCTTTGCATCATATTGAAAGTATTCAAAAACCGGATCTCCTTCTATAAACCTGTTGGTAGGATTAAGGAATATATAATCGTTTATAGTATTGTAAAATACATTGGTGAAAAGTTCGAAATGTTCATTTCTATATTCCAATGCAAGATCCAGTTGAAGGTTTTGTTCATTAGTGAGATCAGGATTTCCGAGTTCAAAACGATTTGTTCCTTCATGAGATCCATTTGAAGTTAATTCAGCAAGATTGGGAGCTCTAAATCCGGTTGCAACATTAAACCTGGCAAGGACCTGAGAAAACAGGTCGTATTTAATTCCGAAGGAACCATTATAACTGTTGAAGCTTTTGTCTACCGGAGCAAAATATTCATCTTCCCCAAAAACTCCCATTTCCTTACTTTCTATAGATCGATTATCAAATCGGACTCCGGCCTGAATATCCAATCTATCCAAATGATAATGCGTTAAGGCTAATATTCCTACATCGCTAACATCAGCATTGGGAATAAGGATTTCTTCGCCAAAATTCTTATTGGTTTGAAACATCCCCTGTACTCCAAAGATTGTTTCAAAATTTCCCCATTTGGCAGAATTGTATTTCACATCGTAATTTAAAGTTTCAAGGTGCATTTCAAGTGCAGGATCCTCTTCCTCTTCTTCATTTTCCTCATGATCGTGATGATCTTCAAATTCTTTTCTTTTGTTAAAAAGATATCCAACTTTTATATCCAGACTGGAATTATTAAAAAATAATTTGTTGTCGAAGCTAAGAATATGATTGTCTATTTGCTGATATGGTAATAATTCCTTTTTTGAAGTGGATTGCTCACCAATCTCTTCCGGTATCCCAATTGTGGAATTATTATAATTGTACCTCAAATCACCACGATATTTCTCATCCTGATATCCAATTCCGGATTTGATGTCTTTTTCATCAAATCTTGAATTTGTCACTCTCATTCCGTTCCCGGTTTCAAAATCGCTATGCGTGGCATAGTTTCCCCGAACCAGAAATTTCAACCTATCTCCCGAGGTTTTAAATCCGGCATTGGTTTCGGTTCCAAGGGAATTAGAGTGATACGTGATTCCAGCATCAACTTCGGTATCGGCCGGTTGGGCATATTTTTCAGGATTTAAATAAAGAACACCACCTAAAGCATCGCTTCCATAAAGCAGGGAAGCCGGACCTTTTATTACCTCAACACTTTCTACACCGCTGGAACTTAGGCCAAGTCCGTGTTCATCTCCAAATTGTTGATTTTCGAGTCGCACCCCCTGAGTGTAAACCAAAACCCTGTTAGAACTTAATCCCCGTATTACAGGCTTTCCTATTCCTGCTCCGGTGGTTACCGTTTCTACCCCTGGCAGGAGAGCAATTCCCTCTGCAAGGCTTACAGCTCCGGATTTATTAAGATTATCTATGGTTTCGCGTTCAACTCTTACAACATTCTCACTTTGTAATTTATGAAATGGGGTTGAAACGATCACCGCTTCCATTTCTATAGCCGAAGGTTGAAGCTTGATTATTAATTCTTCATCAGATGGAAAACTTACATTAACCGTACGTGTGGAATACCCCATGGAAGAAATAACAAGATTGTAATTTCCAGTGGAAATATTATCAATTTGAAATATCCCTTCAAAATTTGTGAGTGCTCCCTTTTCTAATTTTGAGATATAAATAGTGGCGGACATTACAGGGTCATTAGTTTCGGCGTCAATGACTTTTCCGGTAACAGAATTTTGTGCAAATGTTATGGAAGATACTGCCAGGGCGAGTACCATATAAATTAATTTATACATTGTTTTTATTTAAAAAGTTAATTACCCCAGATCCTTCAGGATCTGAATATGAAAAAAATATTTGATCTATGCAGAAACCGGAGGGCCTCTTAGCTCAAATGATAATTTTTGGTAATCACTTAAAAACAGGTAAGAATTAAAAAACTTCTTGTTTATTACAAGAGGTTGAAGAAGATTGAAGTTTTTAATTTCAAAAGTAAGAAATGGAGTAGTGTGTAATTTACAGATTTCACAATCAATGTTTTTTTTATGCAGGTGTGTGTCCGAATGATTGTCGCACACCACAATTTCCTGGTGAGCAAACATATGACTAATGCTTATAACTGAAGGAAGCAGCAAGGCCGCCGACATAAAGATCAAAACATATTTCTGAAAGAAACTCACTTTTTTAATTTAAGAACCTTGAAAGACCAAGTCTGGACAACATTTTTTTTTCAAATTTCCAGAAAAAGTCGAACTGTCCAAAGATCCATCCAAATAAAACCAGTAAAATCTGATAAATTGGGAATATAAGAAGGATTCGAACCGCCCAATATAAATACCAGGGAGATGTATCCCTGTAAATTCCGAAAAAATCACAAACAGGTCCCGCAAGTTTTGCGGCAGAGGAACCCGTAATCGCAAAAACAATAAGAATAACGATAATCTGGAAATTAGAATCGATACCCCAACGCTGCTTTAATTTATTCATGATGCAAATATACCATATAGGGATTTATAAACAAACCGGTTACTAAATTCTTGTTGGAACCGAAAATCGTTGATTGTATTCCCGGGAAAGAAAAACAAAGTAATTATATAATAAATAATTAACCTCATAACCATAATCTATGTTAGGATCATAATTGATTTGCTGAACATATAAATTATGATTATAGCGAAAAGGTTGGTTTACTCGGGCATTATATTCTGAAACCAAAAACCGGTTTTTGTTTTCAAGGTAGGATTGTGAATGATAGCCTTTAGGCCTGGCTATAGAATTAATAAATAAATTAAACCCGGGTTCTATAATAATAACCTCGTATTCCAGGCTGTCATTTGCAATCCTCACGGTGTCATTGGCCATTGCATTTCCTGTGTTATTTAAATTTCGGTCCTTACCTGCGCCGCAGCTATAAATAAATAAACCCAATATCAATATGTAGATTAAATTTTTCATAGTTTCCAGTTAATTTATTTTTTAAAAAAATGTTTAGTGGTAATAGTTATTTTCCACCCAACATTCCACCAAGGATTCCGCCTTTTCCTTTTTTAGATTTATTATTTCCTCCAAAAATCATCCCGCTTATATCATCGATCACGCTTCCATCTTTATTTTTATCTAAAAATGTAGAAATTAGGGAAGAATCAAATTTACCCGAAGATCCCATAACAGATTCAATTAAATTGTCTAAACCAGAGGTTTCTACTTTTGCCTCTTTTTTCTGACTTGCAAGAACACTCATCAATAATGGAGCCGCCATTTTTATAATTTCTGAAATGGATGATTGCTTTATCCCAAGCGTAGTTGCAAGTGTTTTGTTAAGGTTCTCCTGATTTGGACCAAGCACATGCTGAAGGATCTTACCTCCTTCTGAAGCCATGGCCGATGGATTTTTGTTGTTGATATTATCCAGAAATTTCTGCCCATGCTTAGGGTCATTCAATGCGGAATTCAATTCCCTGGCACCATTTTCATCCTGGATGTTTTTTTTCATCGCTCCAAGTAAAACAGGGAGGACCAGGCTTAAGGTTGTCGTGATATTATCTTTGCTTTCTCCGGTCTTATCCATCGCTTTGGATATAAATTCAGAGCCTTTATCGGTGTTTAAGAGATCCAGTATTGATGCCATAATTTTATTATTTTTAAAAGTAAATTTAAAATTCAACATTAGGAATTCCTGATCTTTTAATTTAATTTGGAACTTGTTCCTAAGTAACTATTTCAATATTAATTTACAAAATTTATAACAGCCTTCATCTTAATGAATGTACAAAAGAGAATTTTTCACTCATTTGGGGTTTAACCCGCCGAACAGACGGGCAGGTTCCCCGAGGCTTGATTTGATGGACTCCACTAAGTTTTGATTGGATTAATGGGGATCAAATTGTTTACTTGCATGCCTTCAGGTATATATTTTTCAAGAGTTACTGAATCATTGAAACCATTGGTTTCACCGTATCTTACCAGGGAAATAAAAATAAAAATCAATATCCCATGTGTATCTTTTTTATAGATATTTATGGGATATTGATTTCATTAAAAGGAATGGAAATAGGTTTTAAACCTTTTCTTCCTTGAAGATGGAAACAATCTGTACGGCAAGTTCCATACCTATTCTGTCCTGTGCTTCAGTTGTTGCAGCGCCAATATGTGGGCTAAGGGAAATTCTGTGGTCCATCAAGACTGTTATTGCCGGGCTTGGTTCATTTTCAAAAACATCAAGTCCTGCAAAAGCTACTTTTCCATTTTCCAGCGCTTCTATCAATGCAACCTCATCTACGATTCCACCGCGTGAAGTATTGATGATTCCAACCCCGTTCTTCATCTTTTCAAATTCTTTTTTCCCTAACACCGCTTTATTCTGTTCAGGTACGTGAACAGTAATAAAATCGGAATGTTGGATAAGGTCTTCAACAGGTTCTGTTTTGATAGGCACTTTAACCACCTGATCATTGTAAAAATGGAGCGTGATGTCTGTTTCTCCCACCTGATCATCACTGGCAATAACTTTCATTCCAACTCCCAGGGCTATTCTGGCAACTGCTTTTCCAATTCTTCCCAATCCAATTATCCCCAGGGTTTTCCCACGAAGTTCTGTCCCGCCGGAATAATTCTTCTTTAAATTCTTGAACTGAGTATCTCCGCTAAGCGGCATGTTTCGGTTGGAATCATATAAATAGCGAACCCCGCCAAAAAGATGGGCAAAAACCAGTTCGGCTACAGAGGAGGAACTTGCCGCAGGAGTATTGATAACCTGAACCCCCTTTTTTCGGGCATAGGCTACATCTATATTATCCATTCCAACTCCGCCACGGCCTATAATTTTAAGGGATGGGCAGGAATCGATAAGGTCTTTTCTAACCTCGGTCGCACTTCGTACCAAAAGCACTTGTATCTTTTCCTTGTTGATGAAATTGATAAGTTGTTCCTGAGCAACTTTAGTGATAATCACTTCAAAGCCTGCTTCTTCAAGTATTTTAATTCCGCTTTGAGAAATTCCGTCGTTTGCTAATATTTTCATTTTTTTTCTTTTTCCTAAAAACAATTTTTAAAAATTAGGTTTAAATATAATAGGGAGGAGTTGCTGGTTGGCCATAATAAAAACTTAGGCCTTTCTCTCCATATCGCTCATCACATCTACTAAAACCTGTACACTTTCAAGAGGCAGGGCATTATACATGGAAGCCCTGTAACCACCAACACTTCGGTGACCCGTAAGCCCGTTGATCCCCGCATCTTTCCACGATTTATCAAAACGTTCCTTTAAAGAATCCTTCACAAGGTTAAAGGTTACGTTCATTTTTGAACGGTCTTCTTCCGCAGCAAATCCTTTAAAAAGCGGATTGATATCTATTTCAGAATAAATTAATTGTGCTTTCTTCTTGTTTTGTTCTTCAATTCCAGAAATTCCGCCCTGAGCTTTTAGCCACCTAAGGTTAAGTAGGGAAACATAAACCGCATAAACCGCAGGAGTATTGTACATGCTATCCTTGTCTATGTGTGATTTATAGTTGAGCATAGAAGGGATTTTTCTGCTTACTTTTCCCAGGATATCTTCTTTAATAATCACCAGGGTTGTTCCGGCAGGACCCATATTTTTTTGAGCACCGGCATAGATAAGGTCGAATTTGGAAAAATCCATTTCTCTAGAGAAAATATCACTGCTCATATCACAAACCATTGGAACAGAAGTTTTTGGAAACCGCTTCATTTGGGTACCAAAAATGGTATTATTGCTGGTACAGTGAAAATAATCGGCATCCTCAGGAACGGTATATTTTTTCGGGATATAATTGAAGTTTTTGTTTTCAGAAGAGGCAACTATGTCCACTTCTCCAAACAGCTTTGCTTCCTTAATCGCTTTATCTGCCCAGGTACCTGTATTGAGATAAGCAGCTTTTTTCTCAAGTAAATTATAGGCGACCATCAAAAATTCCAGGCTTGCACCACCCTGAAGGAATAAGGCTTTATAGCCCTTATTTTCCAATCCTAAGAGTTCCAGGGACAGGCTCCTGGCTTCTTCCATAACATCTACAAAATCCTTGCTTCGGTGTGAAATTTCTAGAATTGATAATCCGGAATTATTAAAATCAAGTATTGCCTGCGAAGCTTCCTGAAATACCGTATCCGGTAAAATACAAGGGCCCGCGCTAAAATTGTGTTTTTTCATCTTTAGATATTTATTGTTTCGACTTCGCTCAATACAAGCGTTTTTTATTGGTCTCCCGATAGCTATCGGGAGTAATTCGCATATCTTTATCGGTGTTTGTATCGTGTTTCCGTTATGCTCATTTCATAGTGTAAGGTTTATAACAAAGATGCTAAATCAATGCTTATTTTTGTGTTATTTATATGCTAATTAGTCCATCGGCAAGGTACAAAAACAGAGGTTTAAATCCCTCATTGATGCTTTAATTCCTCGAATTTTTAAAAGTATTCTCCTCCCTGTAATTATCTGGACATATCTTGTGGGCTTGCTCCGAGGTTTTGATTAAAAACTTAAGCAGGATGCTTAGGAGCATATTTTCTGAAAATAGTCTTGTAAAACAAATATTTAAAATTTTGATGAAATTCCGGCTTTGTATGTTTGCAGACGTGCTTGTTCACGAAACTAACTTATCATGGAATTATACCGTAAATAAAGATTAAAGCTTGTTTAAAAATGCGAGTGTATCAACATTATCTGCATAATCCCACAGTTGCGGATGTTGAGTTTCTCCAAAGGATACTTCGCCTTCCATCAAATCTTTTGAAACCACACATTGCAGGTTTTCGCTGTTTTCTTCAAGGGTTTTAATCAAAGCATCCTTATTGGTGTAGTGTTCATAAAATAAAGTTGCAATTGGGGAACCAAAACCTGGGTCTTCTTTCAGGATTAAAAATCCGTTGTCCAGCAACTTGAAGTTACTCATTAAATAGACCGCTTTATTATAATCGTAGTTATTGGCGTATTTGGCGTGATTCATTAAATGTGCCCATGGAAGCATCGCGTTAAAAAATGAATCGAAATTATAATCTAAGGGAACATATAATTTAGAAACATTGCGACAGCCCAATCCAAAATATCTGAAAATATCTTCTCCGAGTAACTTTAGTTCTTCCTGAGTTTCATTTCCTGTGAGAATTGCGACAGAATTCCTGTTTTTTCTTATAATGGACGGTTTATTTCTGAAATAATATTCAAAGTATCTGGCGGTATTGTTACTACCTGTAGCGATTATTGCGTCAAAATTATTCATTCTGCCATCTGTAAATTCAATTTTATCGCTAAATTCAGGATTGATGGATTTCAGGTAATCAGAAAGAATTGGCAATAATATTTTATCGTTTGAAGATAGTTTGACCAGAACCTTATGTCCAGCTATTAAAACCGAAATAAAGTCATGAAAACCAACCAGAGGTACATTCCCGGCCATCACAAGGCCAATGGTTTTTGATTCTCCCTGAAAATTATAAGGTTTTAGCCATTTCTCCAGATTTTCTTCTGAAAGGGCCTTACTCCATTCTTCAATGGAAAAAAGAACATTTTCCCTGGTGAACCAACCGTTATAATGTACAGCCATATCGATTTGTTCCAACATCTCATCAAAAAAAGGATCGTTATTGGTCAGATCTGCTCTTTTTTGAATCCCCGAACTTTTAAACTGACTTAAAAAAACTCCGACCTGAATTAAATAAGATTTTCGTTGCTGGATTGTCATAGTGCTTATTTGGTTATGAACTGTTTTGGCTTTAAATTTGTCACGACAAAATTAAAAGTTATCAATTAGAATACATCTATAATTTCCTGAAAAGAAACAGTATTCGATTTTGAAGGTTTCAAGGAATAATTTAGACTTAAAAAGAAAAACAGTTATGGCAATTATAATAACAGATGAATGTATAAACTGCGGGGCTTGTGAACCGGAGTGCCCCAATACAGCTATTTACGAGGGTGCAGATGATTGGCGGTATGCTGATGGAACCGACCTTAAAGGTAAGGTGGTTTTAACCAATGGCAAAAATGTTGATGCGGAAGAGTCCCAGGAGCCTGTAAGCGACGAGATTTATTATATAGTTCCCGATAAATGTACAGAATGCAAGGGATTTCATGATGAACCTCAATGTGCAGCGGTTTGTCCTGTAGATTGTTGTGTTCCTGATGATTCTCATGTAGAAACGGAAGAAGAATTATTGGCGAAACAAAAATTCCTGCATCAGGATTCTTAAATTCATTGGAATTAAAACATAAAAAATCCCGCTTTTGGCGGGATTTTTTATGTTTTAGAAGGATTACATAATTTATGAAACCACATACTTTAGTTCATTCCTGTAATAAGAAGGGCTTTTTCCTGTAAATTTTTTAAACTGCTTATTGAAATGACTAAAATTATTGAAACCGCTTTCAAAACAAACATCCAGGATACTCATTTGCTTTTCGTGTAATAATTTAGCGGCATGAACAAGCCTGTATTCATTTACGAACTGAACAAAGGTTTTTCCCGTGATTTTTTTAAAGTATCGGCAAAAGGAAGGAACGGTCATATTTGACATTCCTGCAATTTCCTCCAGGGGAATAGGACGGTTAAATTCTTCCTTCACAAAATTAAAAATCACATTAATCCTGTTATTATCCTGAAGTTCTGCTTCAAGTATAAAACCCTGGGCGTTCAAAATGGTATAATTTTCTGCATCCGCAAGATGATTCAGGATCTTTAAAAGCCCCGTCAATTTCTCAAAACTGTCTTTAGTATTTAAATTTTCTATTTCCTTTCCAATCCTCCTTTTTTCATCGCCGTGAAATACAATTCCCATTCTTGAGGTTTCAAGAAGTGCTTTTATATTTTTCATCTCGGGAATGTCAAAAAAGGAATCACCTAAAAAATCCGGTTTAATTTGAATTACGGTTTCACATTCATGATCACTAAGGCTATCTGTAAAACCACAATGAGGCAAATCAGATCCTATTAAAATCAAATCTCCCTTCCTGTAATAAGAAATATGACTTCCTATTTGCCTTTTACCCGAACCACCATTTACATATACAAGCTCCAGTTCCGGATGATAATGCCAAAAAGTATGATTTTTGTTTTGCAAGTTTTTATTATATATCCGGTAGGAAAAGGAACTACCAAAGGAGGGTACTATTTTCTCGAATTTTGGCTTTAATAGATTTCTCATAATATACTTTATTTAAATAAGAATAATATAAATAGGATTTTAGCTTTTATCATTTGCGAAATTAACCTAATTATATTTTATTTTACCTTATGTCATTGTTAAGGTAACTTTAAGAAGTTAATATTATACATTTATAGGGTTATTTCATTGTATTTTTAATACGACATCCCCTTTATATTTGTTTCATAATTATTAAATTATTAACCTTTAAATTGAAAATTATGGAAAATGTATTTAAAAAGGCTTTGTTGGTATTAACTCTAAGCACGGGATTTATGATGGAAGCTACTGAAGATTTGGATGTTAGGGTTGTAGACAATCAAAATTTGAAAGTAGAACTTAATAAGGGTGAAAAAGGAGATATTCTTCTATTGAAGGATATTTTTGGAAAAGTTCTTTTTAAGGATAGTATTGGTAGAAGGGTATCATATAAAAAGTTATTCAATCTTGAATTGGTTCCAAACGGAATTTATTACCTAAACCTGGATAAAGAGGGCAGTCTGCTTGTTACTTCTATTAAGAAAACAGAAAACGGACTGGAAATAGATAAATCATCCAGGTTTGTTTTTAAACCTTGTTTTGAAATTGAGAATAGACAGGTTAAATTCTTTTTGAGTAATCCAAAGAAAATGAATGCTAAAATGAAGGTCTATGACTCAAATGGGGTTTTAGTTGGAAACTTGAGCAGCAGGGAACTGGTACTAAAAAAAACATTGGATTTTTCTAATGTTCCATCCGGTATTTATAGCGTAGAGATTACAATTGACGATCAGAAATTTTTTAAAGAATTGAAGATTGTTTAGAAAATTGAGAGTAGTACCATAAAGAAAATCCCGCAAAAGCGGGATTTTCTTTACAAATTTATTTCTGTAAACTATACTCTTTTAAGGTAAATTACTCCCATTGGAGGAAGCGTTAATGAAACCGAATAAGGTTTGTCGTGGGTAGGCGTAGCTTCAGAATTTACAAGCTCCACATTTCCTACATTACTTCCACCAAAATCCTTTTTATCACTGTTGAAGATTTCGTGCCATTTCCCAGCTTCAGGAACACCAATTCTGTAATTTTCTCTGGGAATAGGAGTAAGATTACATACTACCAAAACGTTGTCCTTACTATCCTGACCTTTTCGCAGGAAACTGATGACGCTGCTATCTGCATCCTTAAAATCGATCCATTCAAAACCTTCCGGTTTAAAACTTTTTTCATAAAGTGCAGGTTCGGTTTTGTACAGGTGATTTAAAGCAGATAATGTTTTCTGAATTCCCTTATGTGAATCTTCATTGGTTAAATGCCATTCCAGACTGGAATCGTGATCCCACTCTGAATTTTGTCCGAATTCACCTCCCATAAATATCAGTTTGGTTCCAGGATGTGCAAACATATAGGAATAAAGTGTTCTTAGGTTTGCAAATTGATTCCACCCGTCCCCGGGCATTTTACTTAACATAGACTTTTTCCCATAGACTACTTCATCATGAGAAAGCGGAAGCATGAAATTTTCGGTAAACGCGTAATTTGTACTGAAGGTAATCGTGTTTTGATGATGTTTTCTGTGAATAGGATCTTTCTGAAAATATTCAAGAGTGTCGTGCATCCAACCCATCATCCATTTCATTCCAAATCCTAAACCTCCCATATAGGTTGGTTTAGAAACCATAGGCCAGGCAGTGGATTCTTCTGCAATAGTAATAGCATCTGGAAACTCATCATAAACAACTTCATTGAATTCCTTCAAAAAGCTTATTGCTTCCAGATTTTCATTCCCTCCAAATTCATTGGGTTGCCATTCCCCGTCTTTTCGGGAATAATCCAGATAAAGCATGGAAGCTACCGCATCTACCCTTAAACCATCGGCATGAAATTTATCCAGCCAGAACAATGCATTACTTATAAGAAAGGCCCGTACCTCATTTCTTCCATAATTGAAGATGTAACTCTTCCAGTCCGGATGAAATCCCTTTTGTGGGTCTTCATGTTCAAAGAGGAAGCTCCCATCAAAATAATGCAGTCCGTGTAAATCGGAAGGAAAATGGGAGGGAACCCAATCCAGGATTACTCCAATGCCGGCCTGGTGCAATGCATCTATGAGGTGCATAAAATCCTGCGGTGTTCCAAAACGGCTGGATGGCGCAAAATATCCGGTAACCTGATATCCCCAGGACCCAAAGAAGGGATGTTCCATAACCGGCATAAATTCTACGTGGGTAAAGCCCAGTTCATTTAGATAGCCGGGAAGCTCATTAGCCATTTCCTTATAAGAGAGTGATCTGTTCCCATCCTCCGGGACCCTTTTCCAGGAGCCATTATGCAATTCGTAGGCGGAAACCGGTTTTTCTTTTCCGGCATTCTTTTTCCGGTTTTCCATCCAGTTTCCATCGCTCCAGGTATTTTCAAGATCCCATACCACTGAAGCGGTATTGGGCGGTATTTCCCACATGAACGCGAAGGGATCTCCTTTTTCGGCCTCATAACCGGAATTGGATCGGATAAAATATTTATAAATACTTCCCTTTTTGGCTTCCGGTATAAATAATTCCCAAATACCGGATTCATCCTGCCGCGGGATCATTTCATTCGCATTTTTGAACCAATTATTAAAATCACCAATTACAGAAACCTGCCTGGCATTGGGAGCCCACAACGCAAAGTAAACACCCTTAAATCCGGCAGAATCAACAATATGCGAACCCAGTTTTTTATAGAGATGAAAATGTTTTCCCTCCTTAAAAAGATGCACGTCATATTCTGAGATTGGAGAGATTTTTTTCAGGGTCTCTAAGGCTTTTTTATCCTGTGTTTTTACCTTGATATCTTTCGCAGAGGTTTTTATTGATTTCTTATCTGATGTCTTTTTTGTGCTGGTAGTTTTTTTTGCCGGTGATGTATCCTTATCAGCTGTTTTTCCTTTTGTAGGTGCCTTTTTCTTTGCTTTCAACGATTTTTTCTCCGTTTCTTTGTTTTCGGATATTTTTTTCTTCCTGCTTTCACTGCTTTTTAATTCTTCAGAAGCAGCTCCTTCTTTAAGACCTTTATCAGAGATCTTATTTTTCTTTTCCTGGTTTTTATTTTCTTCTTTTTTAGCCATTTCTATACCTCCCTATTATTGATTTTATGCCCCGCAATGGTATTAATAACCAATCGGGTCTATTATTAAGTTCGTAATTAAGTTCATAAACCGCTTTTTCAAGTAGAAAGGTTTCCATTAAAATATCAAAATCTTCCTGCTCCTTTGGGATAAAATCACTTTCTCCCACGGTGTCTAAATACCCCTGAAGGTACATTCTGGTTACATGATAATACCAGGATTCTGCCCACTTTTCGAGATCCTTTTCTCTTCTTTGTTGGTTGAATTCCGGTGCCATTATACTGCTATAGGCGGCATAATGGAAGGATCTCACCATTCCCGCAACATCCCGAAGAGGGGAACGCTTCAATCTCCTTTCGCTAAATGCCCTGGCAGGTTCTCCTTCAAAGTCAATAATAACAAAGTCTTTTCCTGTCCAGAGTACTTGCCCTAAATGATAATCGCCATGAGTCCTTATTTTCATGATAGGTATTTTGTGTTTATATACCCGTTTAAAACATTTAAGAACATCACTTTTCATTTCCAGAACTTCCTTAGCCTCATCCCTGAATTCTTCGGGTAAATTTTTAAGATTTTTCTGTAAATTCTGGAAAGCACTTCTGGTTAAGGATTGCAAGGAGGAAAATAGAGATCGCTGATAATGAAGAGAAAAGGGTTCGGGTTCAAAATCTTTTTCTTCCGGTTGTGAAGCTAGTGCCTGATGCATTTCTGCTGTTCGTTGACCTAACAAATAAACGCGTTCAGGAAATATAACCCCTATTAAATCTTTAAAAGATTGCGGTAATTCCTGGTAGGGAAGCGCAAGCGTGAGTGGCCCCGCCGCATGTTCTATTTTTATATCTTTTTCTGTCAGTACCCTTTCAAAAAATCGTACCAAAGAGTCTTTGGTATAATCCCATGCATCTCCCTGGTTAGGGATTAGATCCTGCATCATACCTAAAACAATAGTGCTTTTTTCAGAGGGATTGTATTCAATTGCTCCAACAAATTTAGGGGCATTTTTATAATCGGTTTTTTCAGATAAATACCGGGTTATCTCAAGATCTGGATTGACTGTATTGTCCAGTTTTCGGTATAATTTTAGAAAAAATTTATTGTCATATATAAGGGATGTGTTGCTTTGCTCGGCATTGAGTACTTTTGAGTGAATTTCACCCTTGCCCATAGACGGGATCGTTGAACTGTGGTAAAAAGTCAGACTTCCGGAGCCACTTTGTATTTTTCGTCCTTTTCGTATATTCTGAAAAAGCACATTCCTGAAATTTTCATTATAAACAGAATCAAATAAAATACCTTCTTCATTTTTAAGGTTAAGTTGGCAGATAATCCCTTTTTTATCAATTTCTTTAATCACTTCCTCTTTTTTAAAGGATTCAAAGGAAATGGGTAACTGATAAACTTCCGGCAATCCATCATTGTAGTTTACCTCAATGGTTAGAAGTGTTGCCTTTAAATCGGGCACAGGAATATTGAAGTGACCCACTATCGAAATATTTTGAATAACTCTTGACTTTCCACCAAACCAACGGCAGGAATTAAGATAGGAAGGAAGAATACTATTTTCCAGTTTTGCACGGATTTTATTTTTAAACAAATCTTCCCAATCTTCAATTTCCAAAGAAGGCAACTGGGAATCGTTTTCAACAAATCCTTTTTGTTTTTCCAGTAAAAACCAATAATATCCGTGAGGAGCCATTGTGAACAAATAAGGTTGATTGGTTATTTTAGGGAATTTATTATGGCTAAATACCTCCACCGGAGTATAACCCACATAGGCTTCAAGATCCAGTTCTGCAGGTTGTGAAAACCTGGATAGATTTACAAGAATCAATATTTCCTCGTCCTGATAGGTTCTGGTGAAGGCTAAAATTTTGGCATTTGAAGGAGACAGGAATTTAATATCTCCACGGCCAAATGCCTTATATTTTTTTCGCATACCTATTACCCGTTTCATCCACCAGAGAAGGGACGAGGAGTTCATCAATTCCGATTCAACATTTACCGATTCATATTTGTATTCCGGGTCAATAATCACCGGAAGATATAGTTTATGAGGATTTGCTGAAGAAAACCCTGCATTCCTATCGGCGGTCCATTGCATTGGAGTTCTTACCCCGTCCCGGTCACCCAGATAAAAGTTATCCCCCATTCCAATTTCATCCCCATAGTAAATTACAGGAGTGCCAGGCAGGGAAAACAAAAGCATATTCATCAATTCTATTTTGCTCCGGTTATTTTCAAGTAAGGGAGCCAAACGGTGCCTTATACCCACATTTATTTTTGCCTGAGGATCTTTGGTATATACCTTGTACATATAGTCCCGTTCTTCATCTGTCACCATTTCCAAAGTCAATTCATCATGATTTCTCAGGAATATTGCCCATTGGCAGGAGTCAGGAATTTCAGGAGTTTGATCTATTATGTCTATGATAGGGTAGCGGTCTTCCATTTTAACAGCCATGAACATCCTGGGCATTATTGGGAAATGATAATTCATATGGCATTCGTCCCCATCGCCAAAATAGGCCGCAGAATCTTCAGGCCACATATTTGCTTCAGCAAGTAAAAGTTTGTTGTCAAAATGTTTATCTACATGAGCTCTTAATTTCTTCAGGAATTCATGGGTTGGTGGTAAGTTCTCACAATTTGTGTTTTCCCTTTCATAGAGGTAAGGGACAGCATCCAGTCGAAACCCATCAACTCCCATTTTACACCAAAAATCCATGATCTTAAAAATTTCGGCCTGTACATTTGGATTGTCAAAGTTGAGATCGGGTTGGTGTGAAAAGAAGCGATGCCAGAAATAGGCTTTCGCTTCGGGATCCCACGTCCAATTCGATGGTTCGGTATCGGTAAAAATGATCCTTGCATCTTTAAATTTATTTGGATCATCACTCCACACGTAGTAATCCCTGTAATTGGAATCAACTGCTGCCCTTCTGGCCCTTTGAAACCATGGATGTTGATCGGAAGTATGATTTATCACCAACTCCGTAATTATTTTTAATCCGCGTTTATGAGCTTCTTTTATAAGTTTTTTAAATATTTTAATATCACCGTAAGAGGGATTAATCGTGTAATAATCTGCAATGTCGTACCCATCATCTTTTAAAGGAGAAGGATAGAAAGGAAGCAGCCAGATTGCCGTTACCCCAAGATCTTCCAGATAATCCAGTTTTTGCATTAAACCGGCAAAATCCCCAATACCATCCCCGTTACTGTCATAAAATGCTTTTATGTGTAGTTCATAGATGATGGCATCTTTATACCAATATAATTCCTCTTCTGTATTTGATTGGTTTGACATAGCTGCTTTATTTTTTCTTTTCTTTTTGGTGATTTTCTATTTTGAAAATATGTCCCGGAATTCCCTGCGGATGCAAGGCAACATAATTCCATTCATTTTCCCAAACATATTTGGAATCGGTTAACAGGTCTGTGATGGTAAAGGGGAGATTCTCCTGAAGGTTGAATTTTTTTAAAGGAACCTTAATCCATCCTGTCTGACTGAATTTTGGATCAAGGCTAACAACAACCAGAAGTTTATTCTCCAAATCTTCGCTAATTTTGGAATAACAAATCAACATATCATTATCGGTATCACAAAACTCAATATTCCAGGTGCTTTGCAATGCCTCATTTTCTTTTCGTATCCAGTTTAATAGGGTGATAACCTCCTTTATTTTTGTAGATTTCGTCCAATCCCAATGCTTAATTTCATATTTTTCAGAGTGCGTATATTCTTCTTTTCCCGGATAAGCTTCGTTTATTCCAAATTCAAACAACGGCCCGTACATCCCCCAATTGGAGGAAAGTGTGCCTGCAAGAAGGAGTCGTATTAGGAAGGAGGGCTCTTTCTTATTTTCCAGGGAAACAGGCAGGATGTCAGGAGTATTAGGCCAAAAATTAGGTCTGAAATATTCCCGAATTTGTGTTTTTGTAAGTTCGGTTAGGTATTCCTGAAATTCTTCTTTGGAATTTCTCCAGGTAAAATAGGTATAGGACTGCGTGAATCCAACTTTTGCAAGTTTTTCCATCACTCTTGGCCTTGTAAAGGCTTCGGCAAGAAATAAAATCCCATCATGGTTTAGATTGATCTCCTTGATAAGCCATTCCCAAAAAATAAAGGATTTTGTATGTGGATTGTCCACCCGAAAGATTTTAACTCCTTTGTCTATCCAAAACTCCACGATGCTTTTAAGTTCATTCCAAAGGTTCTCCCAATCTTCTGTTTCAAAATTGACCGGAAGTACATCCTGGTATTTTTTAGGAGGATTTTCGGCATATTGAACGGTGCCATCCGGACGCCATTTAAACCATTGCGGATGTTCCCTGACATATGGATGATCCTGAGAACACTGTATTGCAAAATCCAATGCAATCTCCATCCCCAGTTCATTTGCTTTTGAAACCAGACTTTTAAAATCGTCCATAGTTCCTAGTTCCGGGTGTATAGCTTTATGGCCGCCGTCCTTTGAACCAATAGCCCAGGGGGACCCGGGATCATTTGGTCCTGCTTCGGTGGCATTATTCATTCCTTTTCTAAAACTGCGGCCAATAGGATGTATAGGAGGCAGATAGATGACATCAAATCCCATTTTTGCGATTTCGGGAAGTATTTTTTCACTGGTTTTAAAAGTTCCGTGCGCTCCTTCGGTTGGGGAAGTAGAACGCGGGAAAAATTCGTACCAGGCACTAAATAAAGCCCTTTTACGCTCCACCTGAACTTCAAGAACCTTGCTGTAGCGGCTTGCCTTGGTTTGATCCCGGAGGCGGAACATCAGGTTGGTTACTTCCGGACTTAAAGCAAGGGCAACAGATTCGGTCTCGATTTTGTCTCTTCTAAGTTCTTCAATCCAGGATGTAAGTTTCTTTTTTTCTGAAGGACTGGCGCGTACAATTGCCTCCTCCATCATTTCAACTCCTATCAGCAACTCTGTATCCATTGGTTGACCGGCTTCAAATTTCTTTTTCAGCCCATATTGCCAGGTAGAAAAATGATCTATCCAGGCTTCAATAGTATATTCATAAATACCAGTTTTATCATTTTTGAATCTGAAAGTCCAACGGTCGTTTTCTTCTGATTCAGGTAATTGCTCCTGCCATTTTTTTTCTTTTCCTGTACCTTTTTTCCTCTCCCTGAATAATAAAAGTGCCTTCACTTTATCATGGCCATCCCCAAAGATGTCGGCTGTGACTTTTATCTCTTCATTTATTACTCTTTTAATTGGATATCTTCCGCAGTCAATTTCCGGAGTTACATTTTCTATATTTACTCTTTTATGGCCGTCTAAACTCATGAGCGCAACTTGTTTTTAAATTTATTTATGATTCTGTTAAATTAAAAAAAAATTAAGGAGAATGGATATTAAACTCTTTAAATTTATGGAAGCACCTTAAAATGTAGCGTTAAAATAATATTAAACCTTAAAATTTTCTTAATATCGTTCTTAGATTTGTTAGAATATTAAATAAAATAATATGAAAAGGAAGATAGGCGCTGCATATAAAGGCAATGATAAAATAACATTTACAGTGTGGGCTCCGCTAAAAAATAAGGTAGAGGTTATATTTAAAGACAGGCCTTCTATTGCGCTTACAAAAGATTTTTTGGGTTATTGGGAAAAGGAAGTTTCGGGAATACCCGAAGGACTTTATTATAAATTCAGGCTGGATGAAAAAGAGGATTTTCCGGATCCGACATCCCGTTATCAGCCTCTGGGCGTTCATTCCTGGTCTGCGACCGTCAATCAAAATTCATTTTCGTGGAATGATAGGATATGGAAGGGACTACCCCTTGCTCAAATGGTTATTTATGAACTTCATGTAGGAACTTTTACCAGTGAGGGAACTTTTGAGGCTGTTATCGGCAAATTAAACCATCTTCTCAACCTTGGAATTAACTGTATTGAAATATTGCCTATTTCCCAATTTCCGGGGGATAGAAACTGGGGGTATGACGGTGTTTATCCCTTTGCTGCACAGGAAAGTTATGGAGGACCGGAAGGCTTAAAAAAAATGATTGATGCTTGCCATCAAAAAGGAGTGGCCGTAATTCTTGATGCAGTTTACAACCATATGGGGCCTGAAGGAAATTACCTGTCTCAGTTTGGACCTTATTTTACAGAAAAATACCAAACCCCCTGGGGAGCTGCCCTAAATTTTGATGATAAATATTCAGATGAAGTTCGGAACTTCTTTCTTGAGAACGCACTTATGTGGCTGGAAGACTATCATTTTGACGGATTGCGACTCGATGCAATTCACGAAATAATAGACCGGGGTACCAAACATTTATTGAAAGAATTAAGTTTGGAAGTGGACAAACTTCAGCAAAAAACAGGGAAGAAGTATTCGTTGATTGCAGAGAGTGATTTAAACGATACAAAAATTATAAATCCTTATGAAAAAGGCGGATTTGGTTTGGAAGGGCAATGGGTAGATGATTTTCATCATTCCCTTCACACTGTCCTTACCGGGGAAAATGAAGGCTATTATATGGATTACGGTAAGATGGAGCAACTGGCCAAAGCTTTTAAGCAGGCTTTTGTATATGATGGGCAATATTCCCATTTTAGAAAAAGGACTGTTGGGAACAGTCCGGCTGGATTGGATTTTTCTAATTTCGTTGTTAGTATTCAAAATCATGATCAAATAGGAAACCGTTTATTAGGAGAAAGACTCCCTAAATTGATTTCTTTTGAAGGTTTGAAGCTTGCCGCCGGCGTACTTTTTACTTCCCCATTTATCCCAATGCTGTTTATGGGTGAAGAATTTGCCGAAGAAAATCCATTCCAATATTTTATAAGTCACGGCGATCCGGATTTGGTAAAAGCTGTTCAGCAAGGAAGAAAAAGGGAATTCGAATATTTTAATTCACAAACAAAGGGGGATTTTTCTGATCCACAGGCAAGAGAAACTTTTAATGACTCCAAACTCAATTGGACTTTTAAAGAAGACCCTTCTAAAAATGCCCTTTTTGAATATTATAAATATCTAATTCAGCTAAAAAAGGAAGGTGTTTTTAATGCTTTCAGAAATGATGAAATCACCACGGAAGTAGACGAAGAGAAGAAAACACTTCTTGTTTTGAGCAGTGCAGATAATAAATTGATGGCTTTATTTAATTTCAATAATGAGAATGAAGGGGTAATTTTACCGGAGGTCGCTAAAAGATGGGAACTCATATTGGCTTCAGCAGATAAAAAATGGAATGGAACTCATAATTTCCCTTCTGATTTTGCAGGAGGAGAAAAAATTAGTTTGCCAGCACGTTCTTTGATCATTTTTAAAAGCAGCATTTAAATTGGCTTGTTTTGATTTTTAGGAACATTTTGAATGTCGAAAAACAATATCTGCTATTCATTTTAGGAGGTATTAAAAATATAAAAATTAGGTTATGAAAGAGAAATATGTGTGTGTTCACGGACATTTTTATCAGCCCCCAAGGGAAAACCCCTGGCTGAATAAGGTTGAGATCCAGGATTCTGCTTATCCATACCATGATTGGAATCACAGGATAAATGCAGAGTGTTATATAAGAAATACTTCTTCCCGTATCTGGAATGATGAAGGAAGAATTGAATCTATTATGAATAATTATGGCTGGATGAGTTTTAATATTGGTCCTACTTTGTTAGCCTGGATGGAAATTGAAGCTCCTGAAACTTATATAGGCATACTTCAGGCAGATAAGGATAGTCAGGAACGTTTTTCAGGTCATGGCTCGGCCCTTGCCCAGGCTTACAATCATTTAATTATGCCACTGGCCAATGAGAAAGACAAGGAAACCCAGGTAATTTGGGGAATTGAAGATTTTAAATCCAGATTTC
>ERZ1284728.5-NODE-5-length-28285-cov-34.589019_pt1 | contig 28285 bp, 29 predicted proteins | sample MGYA00454601_ERZ1284728 | MGnify/ENA primary metagenome ERZ1284728 (study PRJEB36292, sample SAMEA5787382) | metagenome | biome: Arctic soil; feature: perennial spring outflow channel; material: sediment | place: Canada | collected 2017-07-08 | depth 0.05 m ...
ATAATGTTGGGGTAGCGTGTGTGAAATATTTTTTGGACATCAGCTCATAGGTCTCAATAGCCGATTCTATATCATTCAGGTGAATTCCAACGGAAACACGCATCAACATATGCTGCGGACGCTCAGCGATCTCTCCGTTTAGTTTTAAAAGATAGGAACGCTCCAGGGTCTTAAATCCGAAATAATCATAATTGAAATCCCTGTTGTAAATTATGGTGCTGTCCAGCAGTTCCTTATTTTCCTGGATCACTTTAAAAACTTCATCTGCCAGAAGCGGTGCCTTTTTGCCCGTTCTTGGGTTGACATACTCATAAAGATCTGTCATTACTTCAGAAAAGTTCTTCTTGGTATTTTTATGCAGGTTGGAAACAGAGATTCGCGCTGCTAATCTTGCGTAATCCGGATGGGAAGTGGTCATGGTAGCCGAAACTTCTGCAGCCAGGTTATCTAGTTCACTGGTGGTAACCCCTTCATATAATCCTTCAATCACCCGCATGGCAACCTTTAAAGGATCTACCCTTTCATTAAGTCCATAACATAATTTCCTGATCCTGGCTGTGATTTTGTCAAACATCACCGGCTCTTTATGTCCATCTCTTTTTAATACATACATAGATTAGTTTTTTTAGGGGTTTGCAGAGAAGATTACTTACCCACAAACGGAAATTTTATAATGGATCCATAATCCAAACAGCGCATCCGTGGGGGGATTAGCTGTTTAAGAATTACAGAAAAATATTTATTGAATAAAAACCGGGCAGAGCCGTGATGGGGGTCACGACCTTTTCCGGTTAACGCCTTTTTAAAAATCGGCGTCAAAACTTATTTTGTTGGTGTCTTTGTCTTTGTTCATCACTCCGGCCTTCTGATATTCTCCAACTCTTTTTTCAAAGAAATTGGTTTTACCCTGAAGGTTGATCATGTCCATAAAGTCAAATGGATTGGTGCTTCCGTATTGCTTTTCGCACTCCAGCTCTACCAGAAGTCTGTCTGCAACAAATTCCAGATATTGGGTCATGAGTTTTGCATTCATTCCAATAAGGCTTGCCGGAAGGGATTCGGTGATGAATTCACGTTCGATGTTAAGCGCATCCATAATGATATCACGAATGCGTTCCTTGGGAACTTTATTTACTAAATGTTTGTTGTGCAGGTGCACGGCAAAGTCGCAGTGAACACCTTCGTCTCTTGAAATAAGTTCATTGGAGAAAGTTAGTCCGGGCATTAATCCGCGTTTTTTAAGCCAGAAAATAGAACAAAATGCACCCGAAAAGAAAATTCCTTCCACAGCGGCAAATGCGATCAGTCTTTCAGCAAAAGAATCAGATTCGATCCATTTTAAGGCCCAGTCTGCTTTTTTCTTAATGGCAGGAAAAGTTTCAATTGCTCTGAACAACTGATCTTTTTCTTTTTCATCTTTTACGTAGGAATCGATCAATAAAGAATAGGTTTCAGAATGAATGTTTTCCATCATTATCTGAAATCCGTAGAAGAATTTTGCTTCAGAATACTGTACTTCATTTACGAAGTTTTCAGCAAGATTTTCATTTACAATTCCATCTGAAGCTGCAAAAAATGCTAATATATGTTTGATGAAATAACGTTCATCTGAATTCAGTTTATTGTTCCAGTCGTTTGCGTCCTGGTGCAGGTCGATCTCCTCTGCTGTCCAAAAGCTGGCTTCCATTTTTTTATACCAATCCCAGATATCGTGATGTTTGATTGGAAAGATTACAAATCTGTCTTTGTTTTCCTGTAAAATGGGTTCAAGTTGTGCCATGTATTTTGGTTTTCCGGTTTTACTAATCACGCTAAGAAATCAACGTTAACAAATATGGAAAAACCAATTAGATTTTAAAAGATCTAAGGCCAAACGTTTTCAACAAAGTTTTTAACATTCGGAGTTTACGTTTCTAAGAAAATCGTTAATTTTTAACTATAAACTACTGAAAGTTAATACATTAAAAGCTGTTAATAAAAACCATATGAATTTTAAGGATATTCCTTATTTCCTTTAAAAATGAGACCTAAGAGATTTATTGCCTTTGTTAATAATTGTTGAAAGAATACATGATTTTCCCATTCTGAATGAAGTGAAGAACCTGAAATGTCATTCTGAATGCAGTGAAGAATCCTGCGCTCTCCATTGATGAATCATGTTTGAAAGGCAATAAACAAAAAAACACTTCGAACAAATCATCATAACATCACATCATCATAACATTCTTCCTCGCCCAAAAGCTCATTCAGAATGACAAAACAAACCTGAAATGCCCAAAAGCTCGTACTTCGGTAAAAGGATTAATTCAAATATTTTTAAACCAATCAATAAAATAATTCCCCAAAACAGGAACCGGTTTTGTTTGATAGTTTATGGCACTTATGAGCCCAAAAATCCATAGAACCAATAAGAAGACAGATCCTATAAAGGAAATAATCCATCCTAGAATTGGGATCATCCCTATAATAAAGAGTCCAACACTTATTAGTACCAATCCCAGAGATTGTTTTATATGGAAACTTGCAAATTCATATTTTTTGTCATTGTTCATAACAAAGGCGATAATAAGGCCTATAATAGTTAAATAGGCGATCACCGCTATCGTCTTGTCTTCCCCGGTTTTTTCGATAATATTGCTTTGTGATTGTTGATTTTCCATTTTCTGAAATTTTAAATTAAATCCCTCATTGAGGGTATTATTCCCCGAGGCTTCCCTCGAATTTTTAAAAGTATTTTCTAATTCATGCCTTATTGTCTTGACCCGCGGTTTTTGTTTTAATTTTTTGCCAGACTTATGTTTTCGTTTTTTCTAATTTGTAAATTTTGTTTTTTAATACCAATGCAGGTTAACGTGATATTATCCCGTATGCTTTTCTTTCCTTCAGCGATCATTTGCATTAACATTCCTTTCTTCAGCCAGTTAGGATTAAAGTTTTGGGGAATCAATTTTTGACTGTTTCGGTGGAAATCGTGAATGCCCAATTCGGTTTCTTCTGCAATATAAAAAGTGTACACAAATTCATTGTTTTCGGCCTGAAAGCCCTTGCTCGCATAGCCCATGATTCTTTTATCCCCTATTTTATTAAAACTTAAAACTCCCTGCTTTTCTCCCCTTTTTGACACGGTAGGCCCCTGTTCCAAAATTCTAAATGCTGAGGTGATTTTCGTATCCCCCAAGCCAATAAAAAGCACATGGATATTTCTTTCCGGATCCACCACCAGGTACCTTTTTCTGTCTTCAGAAATTTGCAAACCAAAATAAGGAGCATCTTTTTTAAATAGAAAATTCATCCTTCTTTCTCCTTCTTTGGTTTTCAATAGAAAAATAAATTTCCATTCAAAATCATATAATTCGGGAATTTCTGAAGGTTCTACCTGTTCCATCCCTATTAGGAAGCCAAATTCCTGTAACTCATCATTCATAAGTAGATCAGTGGAAATGGCATTATAACTTTCCTGGAAAACCAATGTTGCCCTGGCTTCAGTTTTTAATGGCTGTTCCGCTGTTTCCTGAAGTTTTTTTAAAAATTGTCCTTGCGTGGGTATAGAAAGCATAATGGCCAGAACCCATGCTAAAATCTTCCTTTTCATCATACATGCATTTAGATTTTTCTAAAAGCTATCTTCGGCACAGGAACACTAAATTCCTTGAATTGGGGCGATAAAATTAATTTGGAGGGGTAGCTATTTGGGGGCAAATAATGTCTACTTAAAAATACGAATTTTAATTTAAAATTTTTCTAAAATTTGGATATTTCAGCTAGGTAATTTTACCCGTTTTGGAAAGGAATTTAATTTCAAGCTATGGCGTAATATGCTAACATCCCGTGAAGCAGGATGAAACAGCAAGTTCAGATTATCGAAGAAGGGGCGTAATTTCTCACTATTATTTTTTTTATTGAAATACCCGGCAGGACAGAAAAAATATTTTTCTTTTTCAAATAGACCAATATTTTTGAAAATCCTATAACATTCCGGATCCGAAGAAAGCTTTTATTGAGCCTAAACCTAACAGGTTTTTTAAAACCTGTTAGGTTTTCTTTTATATGCTAATTAAAAAACACCTTATATATTTTTTTCCTTTACCTGGCAGTGGAGAAAAAAAGATTTTTCAAATTGCCTAATATTTTGATTCGGGCATTACATATATCTGGGGGGATAGCAACGGAAATGTTACTTATGTTGAGGTTTATCCAGTGTAGCGGCAGTCTTTTCCAGTTCCATAAACCAATCTTCCCCGAATTTTCGGATAAGGGCCTCTTTTACAAATTTATAAACGGGCACCTGCAATTCTTTTCCAAGGGTGCAGGCATCATCACAAATTTCCCATTGGTGGTAATTTACGGCAGCAAATTCTGAATAATCCTGTACGCGTACCGGATATAAATGGCAGGAAACCGGTTTTTTCCATTTGATCTCGCCCTGGTTGTAAGCTTCTTCAATTCCGCAAAGTGCGGTTCCGCGATTATCAAAGGTGACATAGGCACAATCTGCTCCATCTATAAGCGGAGTTTCAAATTCTCCATCTTCCCCAACTACCGATGTTCCTTGTCGCTCGATGGCTTCGATTCCTTTTTTTCTCAAAAATGGTTTTACCAGTGGATAGATCTCTTCCAGGATCTTAGTCTCTTTTTCTTCCAGCGGTGCTCCGGCATCTCCGGCAATACAACATGCGCCTTTGCATGCAGAAAGGTTGCATAAAAAATCCTTTTGGACGATCTCCTCAGAGACAATTGTTTTTCCTATTTGAAACATGCCGCAAAGATATTTAATTATGCCGGTTATATAGACCATTTTCCTTCCGAATTTCCAGATTTGGATTTCCCTTAAAATAAGCCTAGAAATGGTTTTATTTCTGTTTTTAAAACTTAATTTTGCCGGAGTTAATACCTGTTGTTATGATGCTGAATTTTAGAGAGATCGCTACCGCGAGTATGATCTTATTTGCTGTTATAGATATCATTGGGAGCATCCCAATTATTATTGATCTGCGAAAAAAAGCAGGTCACATTCAAAGTGAGAAAGCTTCAATCGTTGCCGGGATACTTATGATTATGTTCCTGTTTGTAGGGAAACAAATTCTAAACCTTATTGGGATAGATGTGAATTCCTTTGCGGTTGCAGGGTCCTTTATCCTGTTTTTCCTTGCCCTGGAAATGATTTTGGGCATAACACTTTATAAAGATGAGGCTCCGGAAACCTCCGCTGTAGTTCCATTGGCATTTCCATTAATAGCAGGTGCCGGGACCATGACAACTTTGCTTTCATTGAGGGCTGAATATGAAACTATCAATATAGTGGCTGCAATTATTATTAATATTATTATTGTTTTTGGAGTCCTTAAATCCTCAGGGAAAATTGAACATTTCCTCGGAAAACAGGGTATTAATGTTGTACGTAAAATATTTGGGGTAATTTTGCTTGCAATAGCAGTGAAATTGTTTGCAGCGAATATTCAGAGTTTATTTATATAAAAATTAAAGATCGTTTTTCATGAAAATTTTCATCTATATCCTAATTTTGCTTTCTTTAGGCGTGATCGTTTACAATTCTACTATCCTCAATTTTGATGATTTGCTGGCCAAAGAGAGTTCTATAGCTCTTATTGGGATCCTTGGGGCTGCAATCGTGATTGTACTGCTGGGTATTCTGCTTACCTCAAAAGCGATTGATAGAAAGTATCGGAATAGTTAAAAGATTTTAATGTTTTTTGCAGAAAGTGCCTGCGGTAGTTCCTGTCTTTTGCTTCCGGGATAGGCGAAAGAAAAAACTTACGCATAAATAAGTTTGTAGGGATATTCCTTCATCAAATAAATTTCCTTCAAAAACGGGTTTAATTTCCTGAATATCAAAGACCCGAACTTGCTGGTTTTGTACTAGAATAAGGTGAAATAGGTCACCACCGTAACCGGCAGTGCAGCGATCATTAGGATGATAAATATTTTATGGATCTTTCTAAAGATCAAAGCTCTTTTTAACTGACTTTTAAATCTGGAATCTGGGGAGGATTTTATTTGTTCCTTGATGGCTTTTAGTGAAACATTGGAGGAGTCTACCAAAATTTCCTTCTGAAGGAATAGTAATGCGCTGTTATCCAGCAATCTAAAGCACACCGCTATTATATAGAAAAAAAGCGGGGAGAGCAGTAAAAATATGGCTGTATAATCGTTGTAGGCATCCATGAATTACGAAGATACTAGTTTGGTTGAGATAATTCTATCACTTTTTTTATAATTCGGTCATCGTTATTGATTATCCGTTGAAATTTGTCATTCCCAAAGAGTTGTTGTGCCATAGAAGCCTTTAAGTATTTCTTTAACAAGGGTCTATATTCTTTTATCTTCATTGGAATATTTAATTCTCTTGAAAATTGGAAAAAACCTGCCACCACTTCATCGGTAATCATTTCTTCCTGTTGAAAGTCTTCCCAGGAAAGAGCATTGTAATAATCCCTGTTTTTTTCAAGCACTTCAAAAACGAATTTGCTTAAGAATCCCTGGCGCAAAAGGTAGGTGAGATTTTCGCTTTCAAAATTGATGTCTTTTGGCACGAATACATCCGGGATAATCCCGCCGCCTCCATATACTATTTTTCCGCCGGGGGTAACATATTTCAGGGAATCTTTCACGTGAATGCTGTCTGCATATACCAGTTCTCCGTTTTTATACCTGGAGGTGTAATCCCTAAAGTAGGACTCATTTCCCTCTTTATATGATTTTTGAATGGAGCGTCCGGTAGGGGTGTAATATCTTGCAATGGTAAGCCTTACCGCACTGCCGTCCCCAAGTTCCATCTCGCGCTGCACCAAACCTTTTCCATAAGAACGACGACCAATAATTGTTCCCCGGTCGTTATCCTGAAAAGCTCCTGCCACGATCTCACTGGCCGATGCCGAATTCTCATTGATAAGCACAAATATTTCATTGTTTTCAAAAGCTCCTTCCCTACTGGAAAAGGTTTCTTCAATGGCGCCTTTTTTGTTCTTGGTGAAGAGGATTAGTTTTCCATCCTTTAAAAATTCATCTACCATATTTACGGCTTCAGAAAGATAACCTCCCGGATTGTCCCGAAGGTCCAACGCGATCTTTTCAGCTCCCTGTGATTTCAGGCGCATCAGGCTTTCTTTGAATTCCTTATAAGTTGTTTCTGAAAAGCGGTTAACCTTTATATATCCAAGATCTTCAGTAAGCATATAAGCGGCATCCACACTCTTAAGCGGAACCCTTGCCCGGGTTACATCAAACTTTAACAGGTCCTTGATCCCTTTTCTGAAAATAGTGAGCATCACCTTTGTGTTTTCTTCACCTTTCAGTTTAGAGGTAAGGGAGTCATTGGTGATATTTTTGTTGAACAACTGCGCATCATTTGCGTACAGGATCCTATCCCCGCCACGTATCCCTATCCTTTCGCTGGGGCCACCTTCCAAAGGCTGGATAACCACAATGGTATCATTTACCGTATAAAAACTTACTCCAATTCCCACAAAATCACCCTGCATGTTTTCGGTTACATTGGCATATTCGGTTTTGGGAATATAAACCGAATGCGGATCCAGATTTTCAAGGATCCTGTTTACGGTAACATCCACAATGCTATCTGTATTTACTTCATCTACATATTCATAATCTATGTAATCTATAAGGCGGGAGAGTTTTGCTTTCTTCGGATTTGAGGTAAACATCCCCTCGTTTGGGGAAAAGTCTAGCATAGCGCCCAGCAGAACTCCTGCTGCACAAGCCAGACCCAGTAAAAAGGGAAAATATATTTTAGTGTTGTTCTTCAATTGTCAAGTTCGTTTACATGGCAGAGTTCTACTCCTGCCTTTTCCAGAAATTTAAGCCCGGAATTATCCTTATAATCCACCTGGTACACCAGCCTGGTAATTCCTGCCTGGTGAATAAGTTTACTGCAATCTTTGCAGGGGGACATCGTAATATACAGCGTTGCTCCCTGGCAGGATTGCGTAGAGGAAGCCACTTTTAAAATAGCATTGGCTTCGGCGTGAAGCACATACCATTTGGTGTATCCTTCCTCATCTTCACAAAAATTCTCAAATCCGGTGGGGGTACCGTTATATCCGTCGGAAATTATCATTCGGTCTTTCACAATAAGCGCACCAACTTTTCTTCTTTTACAGTGGGAGAGTTCTCCCCATTCACGGGCAATTCGAAGGTAAGCCTTGTCATACCTGAGTTGTTTTTTTTGCTGCATAGTTTTTAATGCCTTTGTTTCCGGCCAGTAATTTTTTATTTTAACCTCAATTTACTTACCGCTAAAATATTGCAGATCAATGTTTTCTACAATTTAAAGCCGTTAAAGTATTCTCAAAATGCAAGAAAATTTTCCTTCAAAATTGGAAGGATCACTCCAATGACTATAGCCGATACAACCAGGATCCAGTCCCGGCGGTTTACCCTGAATATATTCTGAAAAATAAAAGCAAGTATTAGCACGCTCAAGGCAACGATAATTAGCGCTGCCTCAATTCCTAGGGCAAATTCTAATAGCGGAAGAAACTTTTGTTCCTTGCTGCCGGCCACCATCTTGAAAAAGGTGGAAAATCCCAAGCCGTGAATGAGTCCAAAAAAGGCAGTGCCAATATATAAAAGTGCAGGGTTTTGCTGTCTTTCCTTTTTCTTTGCGGTAAAGATGTTGAAAAGCGCGGTTACCAGAATAGTAATAGCTATTAATAATTCTATCCATTTGCTGCTGGCACTTACCACTCCATAAACCGAGAGGAATAAAGCTACCGTATGACCTATAAAAAATATGCTTACCAGCCACAGCACGCGTTTCCATGAGGCAAAGCTGTAGGCCGCCAGCAGGACAATTAGAAAAAGGATATGATCGTAGGCATTCCAATCCAGCACATGTTCCAGTCCCACCCTGAAATATAACCAAAACTCCGACATAAATTCAATTTTGAATAGGCCCGAAAGTACGATATATTGTTAAAATGACAAAAGGCCTAAAGTCTTGGGTTTAGGTTTGAAAATCTACTTTCCCACCAACTTATCCAAAGTTTTTTTTAACTTTGGATAAGTTAAACGAGAATCACCCAAACTAACCGGAACAGCAGAAATCTACTTTCCCATCAACTTTTCCAAAGTCAAAACAACTTTGGAAAAGTTGAACGAAAAATTGATTATCAGCAAAAATATTGCAATTGTGTTATTTTGGAGTCTGTACTTGATTGTTTTAGCAGCAATTTACAGAAATGGAAATTATCTAACATATACACCAGCTTTTCCAAAGTTTTTGAACTTTTGAAAAGTGGAGATAGAAAAAATAAAATGGGTTTTATTAAACTAATTTCACAATATATTTGTTAAATTAATTAATTTTAAATTAATTTTCCAGAATCGAAAGGACTGTTAAGTTGAGATGAAACCGGCTAAAAATGGAAAGATGAGTATAGCATTAGAACCAGATTCATTTTATCACATTTACAACCGTGCCAATGGCAATGAAAAATTATTTGCTTCAAAAGAGAATTATCGTTTCTTTTTGAAGCGGTACATAGAATTGATTTCTCCAATAGCAGATTTATTTGCGTACTGTCTAATGCCCAATCACTTTCATTTTCTTGTTAGAATAAAATCGGAAGAAGAATTGCGAACTTTTCCAAAGTTCCAAAAATTGGAAAAGTTACCCCTGGCCCTGAGTAAAACCTTTTCCAATTTATTCAGCTCCTAAACCCAGGCATATAATATTCAGCAAGGAAGAAGAGGAAGTTTGTTTATGAAGAATTTTAAACGAAAGCCAGTCCTGAATGAGACTTATTTGAGTTTGAGAAAGTTAATTCATTACATCCATTATAATCCAGTGAATCACAATTATTGTAAGAATATAGAAGAATGGGAGTTTTGCTCATACAAAACAATTATAACATCTAAACCTACCATTATAAAAATGGAAGAAGTCATTAGTTATTTTTATGACCTGGAAAATTTTATTTATTGTCACAAAACTCCACCTAAACTAACCGGAATAGAATAAATCAATCTCCTTTACCAACTTTCCAAAGTTTTTTGGACTTTGGAAAGTTAAGCGATGAGCTCGCATGAAACTAACCGGAACAGAGGGAATCTACTTTCCCACCAACTTTTCCAAAGTTTTTGAACTTTGGAAAAGTTAAACAACTTCACTTCATGAATCCTTAAATCCATTTCAGCCATTACAGAATATAATCGGTATTTACAAAATTTGAATTTTTGGTTTCCAGCAGTTGACGAAGGATATCATTATTGATCTCATTGTTCTTAGCCGCTAAAAAGGTCCTTATTGAAAACGAGCGCAAGGCATCGTGAACACTTAGGGTTCCCACGGCAGAATCCTTCCGACCGGTAAATGGAAATACATCCGGGCCGCGCTGGCAAGCGCTGTTAAGATTAACCCTGCACACCAGATTGACCAGCGTATCGATTAGTGGCGCGAGTTCTTTCACATCTTTCCCAAACAGGCTTATTTGCTGTCCGTAATTGGAATCGGCGATCTCATCCAGCAATTCCTGGATATCGGTAAAAGGTTTTATAGGGATTACCGGTCCAAATTGTTCTTCTTTAAATACCCTCATTTCTGTGGTAACTGGATATAAAACCGCCGGATAAATATAATTTTCAGAAGTGTTTCCTCCCTTTTCATTTAAGATAACAGCACCTTTTTCCACCGCATCGGTGATGAGTTCCTGGATATACGAAGGCTTTCCGGGTTCAGGCAAAGGGGTGAGCATAACACCATCTTCCCACGGATTTCCAAATTTAAGTGCATCTACACGGGCAGCAAAACGTTTATTGAATTCTTCCCTGATATCTTCATGCACATAGACGATTTTAAGCGCGGTACATCGTTGACCGTTAAAAGACAGGGTTCCGGAAATACACTCATCAATGGTGAGATCCAGATCTGCATCGGGAAGGATGATTGCAGGATTTTTCGCCTCCAGCCCTAAGATAAGGCGGAGCCTGTTTTTATGCGGATGCTGATCCTGAAGTGCTTTTGCTGAAGTAGAGTTGCCAATTAAGGCCAGGACATCAATCCTTCCGGAAGCCATAATCGGGGCGGCAATTTCCCTTCCCCTGCCGTATACAATGTTCAATACTCCTTTTGGAAAATTATCCCGGAAGGCTTCCATCAAAGGGGAAAGAAGCAGTACGCCATGTTTCGCAGGTTTAAAAATGAGGGTGTTTCCCATGATCAATGCCGGAATAAGCAGGGCAAAGGTTTCGTTCAAGGGGTAATTATATGGCCCCAGGCAAAGCACGACTCCCAAAGGACCTCTTCTAATATGCGCCCGCACATTGTCGCGTTTCAGAAATTTGGCGCTGTCCCTATCCAGTTGCTTATAGTCTTCTATGGTGTCATAAATGTACTCAACGGTACGGTCGAATTCCTTTTGAGAATCGGGCAGGGTTTTTCCTATTTCCCACATTAAAAGTTTCACCACATCTTCCCGTTTGGTCTTCATTTGTGAAACGAAGCCTTCCATGCAGGCAATCCTTTCAGCAACTTTCATCGTGGGCCAGTCGCCCTGACCTTTGGCATAAGCATCACAGGCCCCCTTTAAAACTTCCAGCGCAGTGGCTTCATCCATGTGCGGGACACTGCCCAGCAATGTAGGTTGGTAGGTTTCGGTGGTAGAGATCGTGGAATAAACCTTATCGGTAGTGCCATTCCACGGAATTAATTCTCCGTTGGAAAGATAGGTTTGCTGATGAACTAAGTCTGTGGATGGGAATTTTCCGGGATCTTTCATTTTTTCTGATTTATTAGGTGGTTAGGCTGAAAAGTATATCTAAAATTTTACACTCAACATATTTTCAAAAATAAAGTAACCCTATCTAAGCAGGGTTTTTTTGTACTAGTATTTAACACATCATTAATAAATGTAACCATTAAAATAAAGGAGCGCACCAAAACAGGACGGTTTATTTTGGCCTTTATGGCTTTTTTATAAATACCTGAGATTGTTTTTCAAACAGATTTTTAAAGGTTTCCATTTTCCCGAAATTAATCAAACGATGCAATTTCCAGACGAAATTTCGATGAATTCTATCCAAATATTTTCATTAAATTTTTGCTAAGGTTTTGATAATATGTTTATTAGGTTGATTTTTATTTTTTAATTTTAAAGTGAAGGTGAATAGTTTGTCCTTAGGGAAATATATAAATAGCTAAATGAATATGACTTTAAGTACCTGTTTTAAATATCGTATATAACTTTTAAAACAGGGTTTTTATATTTTATGCAAGAATTAGCCTTAATGAATTTTTAGACCCTGTAAAATAAGATGACTTATGGATGATATTGAAAAATGGAAAGACAGACCACAGTCTTACAATTTAACTGAAGATGAAGAAAAAATCCTGGATCAACTTGGTCTGAAAGACGCCACTTCCCGTAGAAAATTCCTGAAACAAATCTCTGCAGCCAGTCTAAGTGTTTATGCTTCTTCTTTTTTTACTTCAGAATTATTTGCAAATACAATGAAAGACCTTCCTGATAACCCCAAAGTTCTTCTCAATGAAGTAAAAGTAATCCTGCGGGTCAATAATATGGTGAAGCCATTGACGCTGGATTCCCGAACATCTTTACTCGATGCGCTACGTGAACGATTGGCCCTTACGGGATCTAAAAAAGGTTGTGACCACGGCCAATGTGGTGCTTGTACGGTAATAATTGATGGCACCCGAAAACTTTCCTGCCTTACCCTGGCTGCAACTTGTGAAGACAAGGAAATTACAACGATTGAAGGTTTAACAAAAAATGGGGAGCTTCACCCAATGCAACAGGCTTTTTTAAATCACGATGGCTTTCAATGCGGTTATTGTACCCCGGGACAAATTTGCTCTTCGGTAGCCCTTCTTGAAGAGGCTAAAAATGGGGAAGCGAGTTATGTTACTGAAGATTTGAAGAATATTGAAACCAATTTAAAACTTTCCGAAGAAGAGATCAGGGAAAGAATGTCGGGGAATATTTGCCGCTGCGGGGCTTACAACAACATAGTGCAGGCATTTAAAGAAGTGCATTCCGGTGATGCCGAAATGCCCACCTGGGAATTTGCCACAAAAGAGCAAATGGAAAAGGCGAAGGATTCTTAATGCAAAACCCATCGATCCTTAACAGCACCAAAGGTTGGGATTTCTGGATTTAAAAGTAACTTATTATGAGACCATTCAAATATACAGGCGCCAAGAATGCCGAAGAAGCGCTGGGAGCGGCAAACTCCAATGCAAATGCCCACTACTTGGGAGGAGGCACAAATTTGATAGATTTAATGAAAGAGGATGTGGAGCGACCCGATGAGCTTATCGAGGTTGCCAGCCTGGATTATAAAAATATAACTTCAAATGAAAATGGCAGATTAACCTTGGGAGCAATGCTCAATAATTCCGACACGGCAAATCACCCTGAAGTCCGAACAAAATATCCTTTGTTGTCAATGGCAATGCTTTCCGCAGCTTCAGCTCAGCTTCGGAATATGGCTACCAACGGCGGAAATTTGCTGCAGCGTACCCGATGTCCTTATTTCTTCGAAACCTCGATGCCCTGTAATAAAAGGGAGCCTGGTACGGGATGCGGGGCTTTAAATGGGATGAATGCTTTACACGCCATCTTTGGATGGAGCGAAAAGTGCGTTGCCGTGCACCCTTCAGATATGTGTGTAGCATTGGCGGCGATTGGTGCTACAGTAGAAGTGCTTCAAGCTGATGGATCCCCGAGAATGATCGAGTTTACAGATTTTCACCGCTTGCCGGGAGAGCAGCCGGAAAAAGATACCAACCTTATGCCGGGAGAATTGATCACTGCTATACACTTGCCGGAACCTGTGTTTTTAGATCACTATTATTATTTAAAAATCCGGGAGCGGGCGAGTTATGCATTTGCTTTGGTTTCAGTAGCAGCCGGTTTGCAAATACAAGCAGGAGTGATTACCAAAGCCGGACTTGCATTGGGCAGTGTTGCCCATAAACCATGGAAATTAACAGAAGTTGAAAATTATCTTGAAGGAAAAATACCGAATCTGGCAAACTTTGAAACCGCAGCCGAGCGTGCAATGAAAGACGCAAGACCATTGGAAGACAATAAATATAAGGTAGAAATGGGTAAAAAAGCTATTGTTAGGGCACTTACTCAGGCTTACGAAAGAAAAGCATAAGCCAAATTCAGAAATAAAAAATTTAACCGATGAAGACATTAAAAGCATCTGGAGTAGGAGAAGCTATCAACAGGGTAGAGGGGCGTTTAAAAGTAATGGGAATGGCGAAATATGCTTCAGAATTTCCTGTTGAAAATATAGTATATGCCCAGGGAATCAATAGTACGATTGCCAAAGGTGAAATTATCTCTGTAGATACTTCCGAAGCAGAAAAACTGGATGGAGTACTTGCAGTAATCACCCATAAAAATGCTGAAAAGTTAAAAACTTTTGATGAGGAAATGCCCGAACTTACCACCATGAGTAAAGCCCCGGTTTTACAAAGTCCAAAAGTCAGGTATTACGGGGAATTTATAGGAGTTGTTGTTGCCGAAACTTTTGAACAGGCACAATATGCCGCGAGATTGGTGAAATTTGAATATAAGAAAGATCCGGTGCCAACGATCCTATTTGATAAATCCAGATCTAAAGCCTATAAACCCGAGTCGCATACAGATTACTTGCGAGGAGATATGGCTGAAGGTTTGGCTGAAGCCGATGAAACCCTGGACCAAACTTATAGTACCCCTATAGAACATCATCACCCTATGGAGTTGCACGCTGTTATCGCTTCCTGGGAGAACGGAAAGGTAACCGCCTATGCGAGCCAGCAAATAGTGGAAGACTCCATAATTGCCATTTCAGATACGTTTCAAATTCCGAAGAAGGATGTAAGGGTGATTTCTGCTTATGTGGGCGGGGGATTCGGATCAAAATTAAACACCGAACGTCACGTTATTTTGGCGGTTATGGCTTCAAAAATGCTGAAACGTCCTGTACAAATGACGGTGACACGGCAACAGATGTTTACAAATACCGGGATGAGGCAGCATAATGAACAGCGAATGCAGATTGGTGCTAAAAAGGATGGCTCGCTTACGGCCCTTTCCCACAATACGCTGTCTCATACCTCCACTTACCAGGAGTATCAGGAACCATGCGGAATGATGTCAAAAATGCTTTATAAGGTTCCCAACAATGAAATTAAATATAGTTTGATCCCAATGAATTTTCAGACTCCTTTTGCAATGCGTGCGCCGGGAGAAGCAACGGGTAGCTTTGCGTTGGAATCTGCAATGGATGAAATGGCATGGAAATTAAAAATGGATCCAGTAGATTTCAGGATAAAAAACGATACCCAAATCGATCTTGGAGCGGGCAAACCTTTTTCTTCAAGATTGCTTACAGAATGTTTACGAATTGGAGCTGATAAATTTGGATGGGAAAACCGCCCAAAGGAACCCCGGGCCAAACAGGAAGGAAACTGGCTAATAGGCTATGGGATGAGTGCTGCTTCAAGAAACGCACCTTATCAGGAAACCTCTGCAAAAGTGATTCTGGAACTGGAGGATGATAAGGTTTACGCTACGATTCAAATGGATGCTACCGATATTGGTACGGGAAGTTATACCATTATCGCGCAAACCGCCTCCGAATACCTGGGCATTCCGGTAGAACAGGTGACGGTGGAGTTGGGAGATTCAAATTTCCCAATCACTCCCGGTTCCGGAGGTTCCTGGGGAGCTGCTTCCTATTGTAATGGCGCGCGCGCGGCCTGTGAAAGTGCGATTGGTAAATTAAAAGAAAATAAAAATATAAGTCAGGATGAGGATATTGCGGTAGCCGAACTATTGCAACAGAATCAGCTGAATAAATTTGAAGCTGAAGGAACCGCAGCACCTTCAGAAGAATTTAAGAAACATTCGGTTTTTTCTTTCGGCGCGAATTTCTCTGAAGTTTGGGTAGATAAGGATACGGGGATGTATCGAATAAAGCGGATGGTAAGTGTGGGATCTGCGGGCAAAATAATTAATCCTAAAACAGCTTATGGCCAAATGATTGGCGGATTAACGATGGGTGCCGGGATGGTCCTTGCAGAGCAAACGAGGGTAGAGCCAAATTTCGGGAATTTTATCACGCGTTCTTTTGCCGATTATCACGTGCCGGTAAATTTAGATATGGCAAATATAAATGTGATCTTTCTTCCGGAAGAAGATAAAATCGCTAATAAAATGGGCATTAAAGGTATTGGAGAACTTGGGATCACCAGTGTGGCGGCTTCTTTGGCAAACGCAATTTTTAATGCTACCGGGAAAAGAATGCGGGACTTACCAATAACTCCTGAAAAACTAATTGTCGCTCCCTTAGAACCGGGAGTAACAGCTTAGCCTATGGTTAAATTATCTTATCTATTTTTCTATTAAGTGAAAATGTATTCATTTACTGACATTTAAAAAATATAGGAGATCCAAAAGACCTCTTTTTAAAAAAGAGAATTTATTTTAGGCCAGGGGTAACCATTTTAAGACACTTGTACACTGTTCTTGTAAGTGAAATTTATAGCAAAATTTAAAATTATATTTAAATGTTTCCTTATTTTTAAACAAAATCTTTTATTATGGCTGAATTCAATGTTACTATCAATGGAGAAAAACACAGGCTGGAAGTAGATCCTAATACTCCTTTACTCTGGGTTTTAAGAGACCACTTAAATTTACCGGGAACAAAATATGGATGTGGAATTGCGCAATGTGGAGCCTGCACTGTCCATTTCAACGGTAATGCCGTTAGATCCTGCCAGCTTCCGATATCATCGGTAAAAGATAATAAAATAACAACCATCGAAGGTCTTTCCAAAGACGGAGATCATCCCGTTCAGAAAGCCTGGCTTGAGCACGACGTGCCTCAGTGCGGTTATTGTCAGGCAGGTCAGATTATGTCCGCCACTGCCTTGCTGAAAAACAATCCCAATCCAAGCGATGAAGAGATAGAAAGTGGAATGAACGGCAACATTTGCCGCTGCGGAACATATACCAGAATAAAAGCTGCCATTAAATCGGCTGCAGATTCTCAGATAGTTTAATTAAATCCGGAAAAAAATGAGTACAGTAAAAACAGGAATGGGCAGAAGATCTTTCATTAAGAATATGTCGCTTGCCGGAGGTGGATTATTGATTGGGTTCAATTGGATGGCTTGTAAACGGTCGGCAGAGAAAGGCGGAAAAGAAATGGCCATGCAAATGCCGGATGAGTGGTTCGAAATGAACGGGTACCTGAAGATAGGCGATAACGGAATTGTAACAATTTATTCTCCAAACCCGGAAATTGGTCAAAATGTAAAAACTTCGATGCCCATGATCGTGGCCGAAGAACTGGATGTGGACTGGAACAATGTAATCGTAGAACAGGCACCTTTAAATACGGATATTTTTACAAGGCAACTGGCGGGAGGAAGTCAGTCTATCCGACAGGGTTGGGAGCCGTTAAGAATGGCAGGAGCCACAGCGAGACAAATGTTGCTTACAGCTGCTGCAAATCAATGGGAAGTTCCGGTTTCCGAACTTTCTGTGGAAAAGGGAATTATTAAACATACAGGTAGCGACAAGTCTATAGGCTACGGTGAAATTGCCAAAGTTGCCGCAAAAATTGAAGTTCCCGAAGAAGTCGAACTAAAAGAGAATAAGAATTTCAAAATAATAGGCACCTCGCGTAAAAATGTAGATGCAAAAAAAATTGTTACAGGCCAACCTTTATATGGGCTTGATGTTCAACGTGATGGGATGCTAATCGCAATGATAGTTCAACCGCCTGCTTTTGGAATGGAATTGAAGTCCATGGATGCAGATAAAGTAAAGGAAATGCCCGGTATAAAAGATGTTTTCACAATAGATACCTATCCGGAAGACATGGAAAAGGAATGGAGTGATACCACGTCCTTTCCAAAATTGGTAGTAGTGGTGGGTGATTCTACCTGGCAGGTGATGCAGGCTAAAAAAGCTTTAAAGATAGAATGGGATCTTAATCCCGAATTGACAAAGCAAATTGAAATTCTTGAAAAATCGGCTGGTCTTGCTGGATCAGGCGGACTTGAGAACTCGAATATCCATTATTCCTTAATGGAACAAATTGGTGCCGATAAATCTGAAATGGTAAGAAGGGATGGAGATCCCGAAACTGCTTTCAAGAACGCATCACGGGTTATTGAACGTTCCTACACTTGCCCGTTTCTTGCACACAATTGCATGGAGCCAATGAACTTTTTTGCCAATGTAACCAATGGTAAAGCAGAGTTGTTGGGGCCTATACAAACCCCGGAGTATGCTGAAAAGAGCGTGAGCAAACGTCTGGGAATGGACCTGGAAAATATAGATATACAAATGACCCGTATGGGAGGTGGATTCGGCCGCAGGCTTTATGGACATTTCCTTGTAGAAGCAGCCGTTATTTCTCATAAATTGGGAGCGCCAGTAAAACTTGTTTATACCCGGGAAGATGATATGACCAACGGCGTTTATCGCCCGGCTTACCATGTTACCTACCGTGCGGCCCTGGATGGGAATAATAATCTTACAGCATTTCATGTAAATGCAGGTGGTATTTCTGAAAGTCCTCTTTTTGCCAACCGTTTTCCTGCGGGGGCAATCGATAATTACCTTGCCGAAAGCTGGGCGATCGAATCGAATATTTCTACAGGAGCCTTTAGGGCACCAAGATCAAATTTCATTGCGGGAGCAGAACAATCCTTTTTAGATGAACTCGCTGAAGAAATGGGAAAAGATCCTATTCAGCTTCGCCTGGATATGTTGAAACGTGCAGAAAAAGATCCGGTAGGAGAGGAAAACGATTATGATCCGGCCCGTTATGCAGGTGTTTTAAAGCTGGTAAGGGATAAAGCCGGCTGGGATAACAGCAGTTCTACTTTAAACAGAGGAGTTGCTGCGTATTACTGCCATAATTCATACGTGGCGCAGGTCCTGGATATTAGCTTAAAAAATAATGAACCCGTCATCGATAAAGTTATTTGTGCGGTAGACTGCGGAATTGTGGTCAATCCTGATGCAGCCTTAAATATGGTAGAAGGTGGAACTATTGATGGGATTGGACATGCGTTGTATAGCGAGATAACATTTAAAGATGGTGTTACCCAACAAAGCAATTTTGATACCTACAGGCTTATCCGTCATAGCGAAGCTCCTAGGAAAATTGAAGCGTATTTTGTCGATAACGGCATAGATCCTACAGGACTTGGAGAGCCTCCATTTCCGCCGGTTCAGGGGGCTTTGGCAAATGCACTGTACAAAGCAACAGGAAAGAGGTTTTATAAGCAACCTTTCATAACCGAATTGAGAAGCGGAAATAGAGATTTGAAAACCTAACAGGATGGCTTTCAATGAAAAAGATCAAATTTAAATGTTGGGTAGAAGAGGAAGGTGAAAAATTTTATGGTCCCGGGCCGCATCAATTGATTAAAAGCATTCAGCAGGAAGGATCACTTTCAAAAGCTGCCGGACAAATGAATATGTCCTATAAAAAGGCCTGGGACCTTGTTCAGCGATTAAATAATAATTCTGAAGAGCCCTGGGTTATACTGAAAAAAGGCGGACAACATGGCGGCGGGGCTGAAATTACCTCGCATGCAATAAGAGCCATGCAGGAATACGAGAAACTACAGCAGAAAATAGGTGAACTTCTAGAGCAGCAGGAAGAATTGATTAAAGTTTTAAAATAAATAAGAGCAGAAATTATCTCTGAAATTCCACAAAATATAAATAGCGATATATACGCGAATATATAACGAAAATGGCAGCAAAAAGGAAAATATATCTCGACTACAATGCAACCACACCGGTTGACCTTAGGGTAGTGGAAACCATGTTGCCCTTTTTTACTGAAAAATTTGGGAATGCCAGCAGTGACCATGTTTTTGGTTGGGATGCCGGAGAAGCGGTTGAAAACGCCCGGGAGCAAATTGCAGGCTTGCTAACTTGTAAACCCACCGGGATCACTTTCACTTCCGGCGCTACCGAAGCCGCCAACATTGCCATTTTTGGGTTTTGCGAAAGAAACAGATATAAAGGAAATCACATTATTACCTGTAGAACCGAGCATAAAGCCATTCTGGATTCTATGAAAGCCTTGGAAAGTAAGGATTTTGAGGTTACGTATCTGGATGTCGATGCTGAAGGAAATATCGATCTCAAAGAATTAGAGCATGCTATTACTTCCCGAACAATTCTTGTATGTCTTATGCTTGCAAATAATGAAACCGGATTGATTCACCCAATGAGTGCTATTGAAAAGATAGTTCATTCAAAAAAGGTGAAACTTATGAGTGATATCACCCAGGCCGTTGGTAAAATGCCGGTGAATTTAAACGAATTAAATTTAGATCTGGCGATCTTCTCTTCCCACAAGATTTACGGACCTAAAGGGGCAGGAGCTTTATATATCAATAAAAAAAACAAGGTGGATATCGATCCTTATGTTTTTGGTGGCGGACAGGAAAAAGGAATGCGTCCCGGTACAATGAATGTCCCCGGAATTGTAGGCTTTGGAAAAGCTGCTGAAATTGCCTCTTCTGAAATGGATGAAGAATCTGCAAGAATTTTGAAATTGAGAAATATGCTGGAAAGCGACCTGAAAAAGCTCGACGGAACAATAATTAATTCTGAAACTTCTGACCGGCTTCCAAATACAACCAATATTTCATTTGATAATATTGAAGGCAACTCAATGCTAAGAAAACTCAATAGTTTCGCAATATCGCGGGGTTCAGCCTGTACTTCAAATACAATCCAGGCCTCTCATGTTTTAAAAGCAATGGGATTAAGAGATGAACTGGCATTATCGACGTTTCGTATTAGTTTGGGAAGGGATACCAGCATTGAGGATCTTGAATTTGCGGTGAAGGAGATAACTAAAACTGTAAATCAGCTAAAAAGAGCAATGGTATGAGAGAACTGGATGCCATCGGTTTAAAATATGAACTCCTGAAGGAGCACGGACTGGAATGCGTTCTGGCCACTGTGGTGCATGTGGAAGGTTCCTCATATCGGAGGGCCGGAGCGAGAATGCTCATTGATGAATTTGGAAATATCACCGGGGCGATAAGCGGAGGCTGCCTGGAGGGCGATGCCTTACGAAAAGCGCTTCATGCCTTGCATCAGCAAAAAAATAAACTGGTTACCTATGACACCAGCGATGAAGACGATGCAGTAATTGGCGCACAGTTAGGTTGCAATGGGATTATTCAGGTTTTGTTTGAACCCCTGGATTATAAGGATGAGCTTAATCCCTGTGAGCTGTTGAAAAAGGTAATTAATCAGAAGAACCCACTGGCAATAGTCGTTCAGTTTAATCTGGATAAATCAAAAGATCAACCGGGAACAAAATTGTTGATTTCTGATTCAGAATTTATTGGAAGTAATCCGGAAAGGGAAATATTTGAACATATTCTGGGACAGGCCCGGCTCAGCCTGAAAAATAATAAACCTCAGTTTGCTGAATATTTAATAGGAGAGGAAAGGCAGCATATTTTTATTCAAAATTATCAGCCACCGGTCAAATTGATCCTAGTTGGTGCCGGGAATGATGCTCAGATCCTGGCGCAACAGGCAGATTTGCTGGGTTGGGATGTGGTAGTGACTGACGGCCGGCCTACGCACGCGAATAAAGATAGGTTTACTTCCTCCTGCCAGATAATCGTATCAAAACCGGAACAAACCCTGGAGAATATTGAAATTGATACTCGCAGCTGTTTTGTACTGATGAGCCATAATTACAAGTATGACCTCGCGGTTTTGAAGTTGTTATTAGCAGAAAAGACCATCCCATATATCGGGATTCTTGGTCCGTTGAAAAAGTACCAGCGGATGCTGAATGATTTAGAGGTTGAAGGATTTGATCTTACGACGGAAGACTTAAAAAAAATATATGCCCCGGTGGGGCTGGAAATTGAGGCAGAGACTCCGGCAGAGATCGGACTTTCAATTTTAGCTGAGATTCAATCGGTTTTAACGGGAAAGACTGCCCGTTCCTTAAGGGAAAAATCCTCCCCAATTCATGAGATAAAGGAGAATCAATTTAAGCAGGTTCAAATTTGAAAAAAAATGCGAAAATAGGGGTTATAATTCTGGCAGCAGGATCTTCCAGCCGACTTGGATATCCAAAACAGCTGGTGGAATTTAAAGGAATTCCACTACTTCAGCACAGTATTGATGTAGCGGAATCGCTGGAATTGGACACCAAAATCCTTGTTTTAGGTGCAAAGGAAGATGAAATCAATAAGAAAATAAATCGTCGGAATTTTGAAGTGGTGATCAATGAAAACTGGGAAGAAGGAATGTCAACGAGTATCAGGAAGGGACTTTCTGAAGCTCTGAAACTTGAAAAGGAACTGGAATATATTGTTATGCTGCTTTCAGATCAGCCTTTAGTTACAAAGGAAAAGATTGAGGAGCTAATAAGAGTCCAAGTGGATAGCAATAAGCAGGCGACATTTTCAGAATATGCAGGGGATGTAGGGGTTCCTGCCATCTTTTCCAGGGAAATTTTTTCAGAATTAAAAAAACTGAAAGGAGATCATGGTGCTAAAAAATTGATGTATGATAAGGATTTTCAATTTGGAACGGTACAATTTGAAAATGGAAATTTTGACGTGGATACCAATGAAGATGTTGAACTATTAAAACAAATGGAAGAAGAATGAAGCCAGCATGATGCTGGACGCAAAAACGGCAATGCGGTGCGATGATTAAAAGTCCGTGCTGAACTCTAAGGTTTTTGCCAAAATTTAAATACATGAAAATAAACATAAAATATTTTGGAATACTCGCTGAAACTGCGGGAAAAAACGAGGAAATTCTGGAGGTGGCTCAGGGGATGTCGGTCACGGAATTAAAGGCCCGGCAGATCAAAACATACAAGATCCCGGAGGCGGAATCGGTACAGCTGGCCGTAAACCAAAATTTAAATACTGAAGTTGAATTAAAAGAAGGCGATGAGGTGGCTTTTTTACCACCGTTCGCAGGAGGCTGATGCGATACGACCGACAAATAAAATTGAATGAGGTTGGTTTTTCCGGTCAGGAAAAGCTGAAGAATGCCAGCGTTTTAATCGTGGGTGTTGGAGGTCTTGGCTGTCCTGCTGCGCAATATCTCGCCGGGGCGGGAGTCGGCAAAATTGGGTTGATGGATCATGATAATGTTTCTCTTACCAACCTGCATCGGCAGTTTTTGTATGATGAATATGATGTTGGAAAATCAAAGGCCCTGGTTGCTAAAGAAAAATTGCAGCGATTAAACAGTGAAATTGCACTGATTGCTATTGAAGAAGCTTTAACTATGGGAAATGCTGAAAAGCTTTTTGGCCAGTACGATCTTATCATCGATGGGACCGATAATTTTGAAACCAAATACCTCATCAACGATGCGTGCATTTTAACAGGAAAAGCATGGATATATGCTTCTATTTATAAAAATGAAGGTCAGCTTTCGGTATTCAATTACCAAAAAGGGCCTTCCTATCGTTGCCTTTTTCCGAAGACGACCTGGCAGAATGTGAGTTGTGAAGCTACCGGCGTTTTGGGAGTGACCCCCGGGATTCTGGGAATGCTTCAGGCGGCGGAAGCGCTGAAAATAATTCTTGATGCCGGCAACGTGCTTTCAGGAAAATTGAAGCTGATGAATATTCTTTATGGTACAGAACAGTTTCTGAAGATTCAGAAAAGACCGGAAGAGATCGAAAAAATTAAAAATGAAGGAATTATTCCCGTTCGTATAGCTTGCGAATTGAAAGATATCGGGAAAATATACCTGGATGTTCGGGAAAATTTTGAACAGCCAAAAGTGAATTCAGAAAAAGTGATCCATATTCCGTTGGGAAAATTAAAGGATCATTTAAAAGAAATTCCCGATATGGAAGAAGTGCTGGTCTTTTGCCAGTCTGGAAAGCGAAGTCAGGAGGCAATTGAAATGCTTCAAAAAGATTTCGGGTTTCGGAATCTCAAAAATGTAGAAGGAGGAATAGAAAAAATAATCAATGGATAAGAAGAAACCAAAAAAAGTATTCGTTCAGGGCGTCATTCCGCCAGAAAAGATCGCGCAGTCTATTGCGAATCATCAGTCAAAGACAAATATTGGCGCGCATAGCATTTTCCTGGGACAGATACGTGCAGATGAGGTGAATGGTAAGACAGTACGTGCTATAGATTATTCGGCCTATGAAGAAATGGCCGAAAATGTATTCCACGAGATCAGGGAGGCGGCATTTTCGAAATTCGACATTACCTGCGCGCATATTTACCATAGTTTGGGCAAAGTGAAAACAGGAGAATTATGCCTGTTTGTTTTTACTTCTTCAGCACACAGAAAAATTGCGATTGACGCCTGCACTTATTTTGTGGAGGAAATAAAGGCCAAAGTGCCCATTTTCGGGAAAGAGATTTTCGAAGATGAAACCCACCAATGGAAAGTGAATAAATAAATGGTTGATATAACCCATAAAATAACAACCCTTAGGGAAGCTACCGCCATTGCGGTGGTGCGAACTTCCGGAGAAGAAACAATTCAAAGGCTTAGGGATAATACAGTTCCAAAAGGAAATGTATTTGAAATGGCAAAGGCCGCAGGTTTGCTGGGAGTGAAAAAAACTCCGGATTTGTTACCCGATTGTCATCCGCTGCCTATCGAATATACCGGCATTGATTATGAAATCAACGGACTGGAGATCAATATTTTAGTTACCGTAAAGACCATTTACAAAACCGGAGTTGAGGTGGAAGCAATGCATGGGGCGAGTATTGTGGCCCTGACGATGTATGATATGCTGAAGCCCATCGATAAGAATGTGGAGATTGGAACGATAAAGCTTCAGAATAAAAAAGGGGGGAAATCCATGTTTCAGCTGAATGCTGAAAGACTTAGAGCGCAGGTAGTGGTTTGTTCAGATTCTATTTCAAAAGGAAAAGGAGAAGATAAAGCCGGAAAAATCATTGTTTTAAAACTGGAAGAGCTGGGGATTAAATCTGAAAAAATCATTATTCCAGATGAAGCCGAACAGATAAAATCTGTATTACAAAATGCTGAATCTGATCTTATCATTTTCACGGGAGGAACCGGGGTAGGGCCCCGCGATGTTACCCCGGAAACTATAGAGCCTATGCTGGATATTAAATTGAAGGGCGTTGAGGAGCAAATGAGAAGTTACGGGCAGGAACGAATGCCCTACGCGATGCTATCGAGATCCTTAGCGGGCATAAAAGACGGAAAGCTTGTCCTGGCATTGCCGGGATCAACCAATGGAGCAGCAGAATGTATGGATGCCATATTTCCGCATGTGCTGCATGTATTTAAAGTGATAACAGGAAATAGACATGATTGAAGAGAAAAAGCGCATAGTAGACAATTTTGGAAGACCGCATACGTATCTCAGGATTTCCCTGACGGACAGGTGCAACCTTAGATGTTTCTACTGCATGCCGGAGGAAGGAATTGAACTTATTGAGAAACCGAATATAATGAGCCTGGAAGAGATCATTGGGCTGGCCACGACATTTCGGGATTTGGGAGTGGACACTATCCGCCTTACCGGTGGGGAACCTTTGGTGCGCAAGAATTTTGGCTATCTGGTTGAAGAACTTGCAAAACTGGGTGTCACTTTAAAGATCACGACCAACGGGATTATGCTTGATAAATATCTGGATCTATTTAAAAAAATAGGACTTCGGAAGATAAATTTGAGTTTGGATACCCTGGACAAAGCAAAATCTGTTTTCATTACAAAGCGGGATTATTTTGAGCGTATCCTGAAGAATCTGGAAATGGCCCTGGCAATGGACATGGAGGTAAAGCTGAATATTGTATTGATAAAAGGCGTAAATGATAATGAGATCAACGATTTTATCGAACTGACAAAACACAAGAATTTAACCATAAAGTTCATTGAATTTATGCCTTTTAAGGGTAATAAATGGGACTGGAGCAAGGGAGTTGGAAAACAGGAAATTCTGGATTTGATTTCCAAACAATTTGGAAAAATCGAAGAACTGAAAAATCCACCCCACAGTACCTCTTCTAATTTTAAAGTCGACGGACACGTAGGAAGTTTCGCGATTGTAAGCACTATTACCAACCCTTTTTGCGATGATTGTAACCGTATTCGTGTTACCGCCGACGGTAAAATGATGAACTGCCTTTTTGCCAATTCTGAAACCGATTTGCTCACTCCGCTTCGAAACGGAGAACCTATGGAAAATATCATTATTAACGCGATCAAAACCAAAAAATATTCCCGGGATGGTATGGAGGTGAAAATGGATGCAGAACATTACGAGAAAAACAGGTCCATGATTTCAATAGGAGGCTGATGATTTCAATTGAAGAAGCATTAGGGATCATCAAAGATCAAGAGGTCAGTTTGAAAACTGAAATCAGAAATTTGAGTGATTGCCTGGATTATTCCCTTTCCAAAGCTATTAGCGCTCCATTTGATATGCCTTCTTTTGATAATTCGGCGATGGATGGTTATGCTTTATGCGGAATTTCAAAAGAATATAAAATCGTTGGTGAAGTCGCAGCCGGGGATACCGGTCAGTTTACATTAAAGGAAGGAGAAGCGGTGCGGATCTTTACCGGTGCCAAAGTTCCGGAAAATACCACTGCTGTAATGATGCAGGAAAAAACAAGCCTAACAGGAAAGCAGCTTTTTCTCGAACAGGAGCCGAAAAAGGGCCAGAGTATCAGGAAAAAGGGAGAAGAAATGAAGAAAAACCAGGTTGTTTTTGAAAAGGGATATACCATCACGCCTGCCGGAATAGGGATGATAGGAAGTCTTGGAATTGATAAAGTTGAGGTGTTTAGAAAACCTGTCGTCAATTTGATCACTACCGGAAACGAATTAGTTAGACCCGGAAATTCAAAACCAGAAGGACACATCTACGAATCTAATAGCTACGCTTTAGCTTCAGCCTGCGAGAACTATGGATTTACCTGGATGAATAAAATGCAAATCGTGGATGATTTGGGAGTTATTAAAGTCGGAATAAAAAAATCCCTTGAAACTGCGGATGTCCTGATTCTATCCGGCGGAATTTCGGTAGGAGATTATGATTTTGTAAAGCAGGCACTGGAGGATAACGGCGTGGAAGAGCAATTCTATAAAGTTTTTCAGAAACCCGGGAAACCGCTGTATTTCGGGCGAAAGGAGGATAAATTCGTGTTCGCTCTACCCGGAAACCCTGCTTCTTCGCTCAGCTGTTTTTATATCTATGTTTTACCGCTGCTTTTTAAGCTAAGCGGTTCAAAAAAGTCCGGACTGGAACCTTTCTATTTTCCTGTTTCTCATGATTATGAAAACAGATCAGACCGGCCTTCATTCCTGAAGGCGAAGATCACAAACGGAAAAGCAGAGATTTTAGACGGGCAGGGATCTTCTATGATCCTGTCTATGGCGCTTGGGAACGCTTTGGTGTTCCTGGAAGATGAAACCCCGGTTAAAAAAGGGGATACAGTAAAATGTTTCTTAATTTCCTGATATGCCCATAGAGTATCTCCCCTTCATCTTTTTCTTCATCGCATTATTTTACAGTTCCGTAGGTTTTGGCGGCGGGTCCAGTTATCTGGCGATCCTGAGTCTTTTTCTCACCGATTTTTATGAAATACGCTCTACGGCCCTTGTGCTGAATATTTGCGTGGTTAGCATTGGCACCATTATGTTTATTAGGCACAGGATATTTAATTTCAAATTATTCTGGCCATTTATGATTTTTAGCATCCCGCTTGCATTTCTGGGGGCGCAACTCAGGCTTTCGCAGAAAAGCTTTTTCCTGATCCTTGGTTCCGCTTTGATACTTTCCGGATTATTTCTGATCCTGAAATATCTTCAGAATAAAATCGAATCAAGGAAGTTCTCCAATCCCAAAAAATTTATGCTGGGAGGTTTTGTAGGTTTGCTTTCCGGGGTTTCCGGGATAGGGGGTGGTATCTTTTTATCGCCGGTGCTCAACATCCTGAAATGGCAAAATCCAAGAATTATCGCATCCCTTGCTTCCGTATTCATTTTGGTGAATTCGGTGGCGGGTTTGGTAGGTTTAAATGTGGCAGGAACTTTTCAAATAAATTATGACCTTATCTTTCATCTCATTATTGCCGTTGTTTTGGGAGGAGGTCTTGGATCCTATCTTTCCAGTAAAAGATTCAATCTGAAATTTCTGGGAATTCTTACTGCCATACTTGTATTCTATGTGGGTCTCCGACTGATATTATTGCACGGGTTTGGGATTAGGATATAGTGGTTTAAGGTAAAAATA
>ERZ1284728.6-NODE-6-length-27127-cov-19.411348_pt1 | contig 27127 bp, 21 predicted proteins | sample MGYA00454601_ERZ1284728 | MGnify/ENA primary metagenome ERZ1284728 (study PRJEB36292, sample SAMEA5787382) | metagenome | biome: Arctic soil; feature: perennial spring outflow channel; material: sediment | place: Canada | collected 2017-07-08 | depth 0.05 m ...
AAAGAGTGCAGTGATAAAATCATTGGTTTAAGCCCAAGGTTGGAACAATTGGATTCCGAATCAAAAAAATGGAAGGATAAATTAGGAACAATTCCAGAAATATCCTCGACCAAATATGGAGAGTTGGCCTGGTTTCTGAAATATGCTAAAGATTGGCAGGAATCATTTTCAGTACTTCAAACTCTCAGAAAAGAAAAAAAGTCTGAGGAAGAACTTTTTCAATTGGAACTTGATAAAGTAAATGCTTTTTTTATTGATTTTGGATTACGAGAAATACGCGATGAGATTGAAGCAGCGGCAATCTTCAAGGAGTTGGCAGACCATTCAAAATTCTATAAAGAACAGCTAGCCATTATTGAGCGCGAACAAAAATCAATTAAAATAATTGAGAAGGAAAAGAATGATATCGCAAATAAACTTGAGGCTATCTATTTAAAATTAAAGGTAGAGAATAATGACAAAGCATCTGTAGGACGGTTAATAAGCAATTTAAATGCATACAGGGAGGTTTGCAATAATATTGCCGCAATAGAAATAAATCTTGTTGAAAAAACCGGTGAATTAAAAGCACATTCTTTCTTTTCCAAACAGGAGGATAATTTAAGAGATCTTAGTTTAGATAAGGTAAAAGAAAAAATAGATGCTTTAACCGAAAAGGCAGAAAAGTTAGAAGAACTTTCTAAAGAGATTACCTATATCAACACCCTTATTGATAGTAAGAAAAAAGGGAGTGAATTAGAAGACATTTTAAGTGAGAGAGAAAATACATTAAATGAAGTGGAAAAACTTTATGAAACTAATTTATCTTCCAGAACAGGTAATCTTATTCTGGATCAGCTTAAAAAAGAAACCAATTCTAAAAACAATTCTGAAATTTTCAAACGAGCTAATGAACTCCTGAATTTAATCACACACGGCAGATATAAAATGGAAATTATTGGACAGAACGACCCCGTTTTTCGGGCAATTGATAATGTACTAAATCAGGGATTAGACCTTTCAGAAATTTCTACGGGCACAAGAGTTCAGTTTCTACTGGCAATACGTCTTGCTTTTTTGGAAAGTATAGAAACCACTATGAAACTCCCCATTTTTGCAGATGAACTTCTTGCAAATAGTGATGATGTAAGAGCGACAGCTATAATTGAAGCTTTAATAGAAATAAGCAAAAATGGCCGACAGGTTTTTTACTTTACCGCTCAGGATGATGAAGTAAGGAAATGGGATCAACATCTGGAAAAGCACCCGGATCTAGATTTCAAAATTATTTCTCTTACTGGACGTGAAATTTCCAAAAATACAGAGTTCCCACCTAAAAAAATTAGTTTTACCCAATCCAGTCCTGAGGCTTCAGGAAAAACACATTCCCAATTTGGAGCAGCGCTTAATGTTCCTCCCTTTGATTTACTTATTCAGGAGATTAACGAGCTGCATTTGTGGTATCTTTTGGAAGATAATGACTTGTTATCAGCTTGTTTAAAATTAAGAATAGAGTGTTGGGGGCAATTTGAAAATTACCGGAAACATAAAATCATTTCGGAAAAATTGGATGAATCTTTATGGGAAGAGTTAAAGATAAAAACAAAGCTACTTCAGCAAGTTCAAACATTATATAGACAGGGAAGATCAAGACCAATAAATAGAGATATATTGGAAACATCTGGCGCTTTAACTCCAAGATATTTGGATGATGTTTCTGAGAAATTGAAAAAATTAAATGGAGATGCCAAAGCTTTATTAACAGCGTTAAAAAATAAAGAAATTAAGATCTACAAACACGAGGAAAACACAAATAAACTGGAGGAATTCCTGCTAAATGAAAATTATATAGATGAGTTAGAACCTTTAGATGAAGAAAACTTCACACAGCTGATAAGTGAATATGTTTCTCATTTGGACATCTCCTTAGAAGATGCTCAAACTTTTTGTAATCGAATATTTGAGGGTGATATTGTTTCGTATACTACACTTGAATATTAACTTAAAAATAAATTACAATATTCTTAATCCCCTCAAACTCATCCAAAACCCCAATCATCTCCTCTGGCAGCTTTTCCCTGGCTATGGTAACCAGATAAGTTGGGATGAACTTATAATACGCCTGGGCGATCCCACCAGCAATACAAGCGATTGTGTCACTATCACCCCCTATTGAAATAGATAAGCGGATGCAGGATTCATAATCACTGCTCTCCAGAAAACATATTATTGCTTCAGGTACAGACCCCTGACAACTTATGTCAAACCTATAAACGGGTCTTATTTCCTCAACGCTACGGTTTAGATCGTATTGAAATTTATCTGATATGTATGCTTTTATTTCCAGTTTCGTGCTCCCGGTCCGTGCCAAGAAAATCGCGGCAGCTATGGCCTGAGCTCCTTTTATACCTTCTGGGTGATTGTGCGTTACCTCAGCCGTTCTTTTGGCTTCTTCCAATACTCTATCTAAATTATCAAAAGCGAAACCTACCGGGCTAACTCTCATAGCGGACCCATTGCCACAGCTATTATAGGGAATTGGGTTTTCAGAATACAACCAATGTTCAAATTGGTTACCATAGCCACTGCCGGGATAATTCTGCCCCCATTTTCTCAGTGCAGTTTCATATGGTAAATTATTTAAAATAGCATCTGCAATCGCAATGGTCAAACTGTATCATCAGTAAACCGGGCACCGAAATTGAACATTTTAAAATCTGTAATTTTGATATTCCTGTATTCAAAGACTGAACCCACTATATCCCCAATTATTGAACCTATCACATATTTAATTTGATGAATAAAGGTGTTTAATTTATTTATTTCTTAAAAGCATATATTAAGATCTTTTTATTGTCCTGCTTTGAAATGAAATTATCAATATAGGATAAAGCAATGTTAGAAACTGTAAAGCATCCCTCGCTTTGAACAATTTTCAAGGGATAAATAGAATTGTCAGGAATTCCCTTCCAGGAATGGATGACCACTACCCTCCTGCGCATATTATTATTTGATTCATCCAGACCCTCCAACCAATATTTTACATTTATTCCGAATTTGCTATAGGCCCTCTCGCCTATCACAGCCATTCCTTCACTGGAGCATAAACTGTTGGGTGTATTGCTAAATGACCTAGGAGATCCGTTTTCCTGGCCACATCCTTCACCGTGTGCTACCATAAAGGATTTCTCAATTTTCCCGGTCTTCAGATTATACAGAAACATCCGTTTTTTTCCGCTATGAATAGAGAAATCTACCAGAAAAGCATACGTATCATTATAATTGCTCTTCAAAACTGTTGATTGTAAAATCTGGATCTGCGATTTATAATTATTACCATTTATTTTATCAAAATTGTTATACATGAACCAGGAGGCCACCAAAATAAAAACTATAAATCCGCTTAATAAAATGTATTTCATTTTCAAATCCCCCCTTTTGAAATACCAAAATTGTTTGAATAGGTGATAATCAACAACATTGCTACTTCTTTAAATTTTCCCGTTACTATTGCATTTTGTTCGAGTTTTCGACCAAGGTTTAAGGCCTCTATTTCAGAAATTCCGAGAATAAGAAAACTACGTTCCGGTGTCTATGTACTATCTATCCCACACCCTCCCCTTCAAAAGTTGAATACCTACTTAAATCTTTCTTTAAATGCTTGTGCCTTTCTATGTTCTCTTGATCTGTCAATACCTTGGAATACTGATTGTGGGCTGTGATATATGCCCATTCTGTGCAATTATATTTTTCCAGCAAGATATCTACTTTGGGATTATTCTGTCCTACGATGATACTTAACTTAGGTTTGAAGACATTGTAAGATGTGCTGTTATATGCCTTTATGAGATCATCCATGATTATTAGTTTATTTGAATTAAACATAATTATATTTTTTTAGGTGCAATAGTAAATTTCATCTCCCCCTTCTTAATTAAAAGATCATTGATGGGGATCTCATAAAATATGGTCTGGGCTGAGTTAAACACCAGCATTTTTTCCAGATCATATTTGATGATTTTAATTTTATCGGACTTTAAAGTGGGATAACACTTTTGAAGATAATGTTTCAGTATTGGTGAGATCCGTGATTCTGGAAGGTCTCCTAACCTGATCAGTTTTTTATTGTCCAGCACGACACAGTATTTCAAGCTAAAAGATGTTTCTGTAATGATTGAGGAAGTATCAATACTACGTTTTTTAAACTGTAACCTTACCGCCCGGATTACCACAGACCGTCCTATTCCCCAGTAATTAAGACCTGTATTTTCATTGAAATAATCTACAAACTTTAAATCCGTCAAACTGTTATAAAGGCCATAAAAATGCTCGTGCATAATGAGGGGATTTGATGGGCCCAACTCAAATTTGGGTATTTCTTTTCCAGCTCTGTTAGTCACCCCACCCATTACTTTTAAAACCGGAGTACCAGAGATTATTTTAATTTCGATAGGATTTGCGTGACTCATTAAAAGGTATTCATTTTTAACATACACATCCCGGCGTTTAAATTCCGAAATTATTTCTCCCTGGAGAACCCATGCTTCAAAGGAATTGATATTGATATGGTTGTTATAATAGATACACAGACTCATATTTGCCAGAATCCTGATTTCCTCTTGTTGCGGTAGTTCCGAGTTTTTAAAAGACCGGGTGCGGTAAGGATTTAAGATTTTTCGGAACATTTCCAATTCCTCCTCCAATTCAGAAGGGAGCTCATTTTCGGCTTTATAAAATAATCTTCTGCAATTATCCAATTGTTTGTAAATAGCAAAATATTCATTGGCCTGTTGGGCTCTGATAAAGCCAACCAGATCATTCATCTTATTTTTATATGCCCACTGCACGAATTTTGGATAAACCAGGGCATTTACCTGTTGATACATATAGGATAATGAGCAACCTTTATAATCAATATTTAATTTTTCAAGATCTGCCCATAAGCCATATAAGTAAAATTTTTCTACAGGTTTTTCTTTCACCTTATCCTCGGCTAAACCGAGATCTTTAATTTCAGATAGACTGGGATGTCTCCATTTTCCAGTTATTACATTATATTTTTTTAATTCTATTCTCTTTCCATTCTGAATCTGATAAATAATTAATGCTCCATCCAGAAATGAACTATACACTACCGCAATTTTTTGTCCTTCAAGAGATTCTTCGAGAACTTCCTCAGGGAATACTCCAACCGGTGTCGCAATAAACAGTGGGTAACAATTATCACCAGGCGAAATAAAACTGAGGTAAGGCACATCATTGAATAACGATTTTGGGAAATCAGGTTTCGGATCAAGGGTATCGAGAACTTTGAAAGTGATTTTATCTATAGCCGGAAGCTCATATCTCCCGTTTAGATCAATAAGTTTAGGTTCTATTCCGGTTTCCGGGTTTTTAAAACACACAAAATTGCCATCCTCCCTTATTTTGCTTTCCAGCCAGGAGATATTGATGCAGGATGGATGTTCCAATTCCACATCCGATTCCGGGTGAGTATAGAAATAGAAGTAGTCTTCCCCCTTTAATAAACCCAAAGGAGAAAAGCTGCTTTCAAATCTTTTATATAATTCCGGGGTTGGTTTTACTTTTGCAGACAAGTAGAATACCTTCCCATTAGTTTCTCCTGTTAAACCATATTTTCCTGCGAACAGGGAAAGACTCCCAAATTTTTCATTAATACGTTCCGCATTGAATATGAAAGTGGAAAAGCGAATTTTCAGTTTATCCTGGTCTATATATTTTATACGTGTTCTCATAGTTATATTTTCAAAGTTTAATCACTACGAGAGCCCAAATAGATCAATTGAGGTGACATTTTATTTCCTTGATTAAGGCTCATTGTTTTAGCACCGTTGCTTGTAATCGCTGGTTGCTATCTCATTGAAGAGATTCGTAATGATGAAGGTTAATAAATTAATTTCGGACTAACGATAATCCCAACTTTTTGGTCGTTTTTTTCGCTTTACTGGCTTTTTCATACTTCCCGCTCTTTTGGTTTTCAGTTTTAAGCCTTTTGCATTTAAGAAATGTAAGGTTTGAGGTGCCAACATATTAAGGTTTAAATTTGACGGGAAATTCTCTCAAAGCATTCTAATAATTATTTATAAACAATACCGGCTTCCTGTCTTTCAGGGGAATTTACAATGGTGGATTGCAGAATGAAATAATACTGTTTTACTAAAGCATTAATTTCAATACAGGAATAATCTTTTTGTGGCATAATATATTATTTAGATTAATAATTATACCATTACGGCAGGAGCTCAAATAAGTCAGTGGAAGTAACATTTTATTTCCTTGATTAAGGCTCATTATTTAAGCACCGTTGCTTGTAATCGCTGGTTGCTATCTCATTTAAGAGATTCGTAATGATACCACGAATATAACAAAAAATATTGGTTTCAAACAAATATTTTTCAGGTAAAATTGTTTAAAATTTACCCTATCTTCTTAACCTCAAATACCAGCTAATTTTTTAGAGTCCATATGAACATAATAAGATCGCAGACATTTAGAGCAGTAGCCACTGTTGGTTTAAAAAGCGGATACAGCAATAAACTTATTACTACAGATGAGTTTAAGATGAAGTTGGCCGGGGCACAGAAAATGATCTTTTCAGAGATGGATATTAAGCTCAGCACAAAAATTTCTCCTTGCACTATAGTTTTTTCAGGTCAGGATGAAGATTCCATAAGCCTGAGTTTTATTCAATATCCCAAATTTCCTTACGAAATAGGAAATCTTAAAAATGCTATCATTCGTTTAATAGAAATCTTAATGCATAGCCTTGATCAAAACAGGGTGGTGATTGTGTTTGATGATGAAACCCTTATGTTGGAAGATAAAGAAGATCTGATAGATCCAGGAATAAGCTTTTAAAGTCTTTAAACATTCAAAATTTCAACAGTGATTTTAATAATTATAAAAATCAACCAAACAAAATGACAGATACAGAAGAAATATTATTTCGGGAAAATCCGGATGAAAAATTTGAAAAATACATCTACATTGGAACAGCTTACCCGGAGGATATGTTTAACTCCCCTCCATGTGTTAATTCTTGTGACGATTTAAGGGAACTGGCGGAAGATGATAATTTTGCTGAAATTATTTTTAACCTAGGTTTTATTTTAATGAACTACTGCCAGTCGACCGAAGAATTCGAAGATCCTTCTGAGAAAGAATTGGATGTTTTTTTTGAAGAAAAAGGTGCAGCAATAGAAAATGTTGTGAGTAACTGGCTCAGGTCAATAGAAATGCCAATTTTCTTGGGTCTCGATCTAAAGGATCTACAAATAAAGGAATCAACTTATTTTGATAATGGAGAGCATAAGGAAATAATATTCAAGGATGGATCCGAAGTTAAAATTTTAAATAAAAATAGTGGGTACTATATTGGTTATTATGTACTTGAGGAAAAATATCCGCAACTTCTCGAAGATATAAAGGAACTTCGAGAGATAATAGGTGGCATTGCTTAATGCCTTTATTTTTCAGTTTAGGAAAATGCACCTTAAAAAATCATTCTGTTATTTCAGCCAACCAGCTTCAGCCTCAAAAAATAAAATTAATTATCCACATCATTTAAATATTCACCTATGGCATTAATGAAATTTAAAGACACTTATGACCTCATTAATTATTTGTGTAAAAAAGAGGTGTTGGGTAACCTTGAAATAGAATATAGCCAACTCCGCAGTACAATGTTAGAAGCCTCAGGATTTAATTTTAGTTATCCTGAACTGGAGATACATCTCGAAAGGGTTATCTGGAACTTTATTTCCTTTAATGGTGTAATTACATCTTCAATTCAGATAGAGTTCTATAACGGAGAAGATTTTAGGTTGGATGGGACTGAAAATCATGAGTTTAACCCCATTGATAAGGAGTTTCATAAATTAATGAATAAATTTCTTGGCCCTGATGCATTTGCGTATGTAACTTTAGAGGGATCTGACTATAGATTGGATGCTACCAAAATTAAAAAGTGGGATTTCGGCGAATTCATGCCAAATGGAGAAAGAAAACTAGAACTTTGGCCAGAACAGGAAAAGGAGATCTTAAATGGAATATTTGCCATACTGCAGAAGTATAATAGTAATATTGAATGTCTTGAAGAATACGAATTCACCGTAGAGAATGATTACGTAAATTTCCTTGAACGTGGAGCTCTAATGGTAAATCGATTTCCTTCTCTTAAAGACAACCTACCATTTGAACTGGATACAAATCAACTAACAAAAAGTTAATAAATGCTTTTTAATGAACAAGAACTGGAGATTCAGCGGCAAATTATTTCCGTTATGATCGAACTTGACCAAGCGGCAGAACTATTATTCTCAAAAGTAAATCAAGCTGGATGGAGTCAGAGAAATGCACTCATCAGCCATGTTTATTCAGAATATGAAAAGCATAAGGAACTAGAGCATAAAAGAAATAAATGGGAACAGATATCCCTAGAGCATAGAGTACATAAAAAACTGTATAACCTTCTTTGTGAATATAGGGATTTGTATGGCTATTTTCCAGCTTATAAAAGGATGTTAATTCAATTTGATGATCTGCTAAAAACGGCTCTTATAAAAGAAGAATATGAAATAGCTACGATTCTCCAAAAATGGAGGAAACGCTTTCCTAATTGAATTGGTATAAAAAATCAACTTTATAGTATGGAGAAATAATTCTATCCCAATATTTAAATTTAAAATTTCTCTTTTACTTTTTATTAATAAATCAGTAAACCAGAGAAAATGACCGTTAGATTTTTAGTGTACCCTTCTATAAGTGCTTTAAACTTTTCCAAAAATTTTCTTAAAAAAGCTGTTTTTTTACTTTTTAGTAATGATGATATTCTTTAGATTTACAGAAGTTCCCCCAATTCTTCATTTCCCCTACACCTGGAGATATTGGATGTATTGCTAATTCAATAATTTTCAACCCCAAAAATTAATGTCTACTAAGTTTTTCACGAATCAAGATGAAAATACCCTCCTAAAGAAATTCCAGGGAGTCTTTGAAAATAATCAGGATATTTTAAATTTCGATGCTCTTGTGGGCTATTTCAGAGCTTCGGGCTATTTTAAAATTCGCCCGTTTTTAGAAAAAGTTCCCCAAATAAGAATATTGGTTGGAATAAATGTAGACAAAATACTGGCTAAATATCAGTCCCGTGGTCTTTTGTTCCATGGAGATGCAAATCAAACTCTGCAGGAGTTTATGGCTGAGACTAAAAAGGATATTCAAACCTCCAGTTACAGCAAGGAAGTTGAAGAGGGTATTCTTCAATTTATCGAAGATATTTGCAACAACAAAATTGAAGTTAAAGCGCACCCCAGTAAAAAACTGCACGCCAAAATTTATATTTTCAGGCCTGAAAAATGGAATGAACATCGCCCCGGTGATGTTATTACAGGTTCGTCAAATCTTACAGATGCAGGCCTTGGTGGAAGCATAGACCAGTTTAATTATGAATTTAATGTAATCTTAAGGGATTACGAAGATGTAAAATTTGCGTGTAATGAGTTCGAAAGGCTATGGGATGAAGGAGTAAGCATTTTACCTGTAGAAATAAAGAAGGTAAAAGAAGAAACCTATTTAAATGATGAGTTTACCCCGTTTGAAGTTTACATAAAATTTTTGATAGAGTACTTTGGAAAAAGCGTCGAATTTGATCCAAATTCAATTACAGATCTTCCCGAAGGTTTCAAAAGACTTTCCTACCAAATAGATGCCGTTACCGAAGGTTTTAAACTTTTGGAAAAACACAACGGATTTTTTCTGGCAGATGTTGTTGGTCTTGGAAAAACGGTGGTGGGTACCCTTATAGCCAAGAAATTTTTCTACTCAAATGATTTTCCTACTCACATTTCCAATATTTTGATCATTGTACCACCGGCTTTGAAAGATAACTGGAGTGAGACACTGGAGAAGTTCAATTTGCATAACTATAAGATCATTACAAATGGTAGTCTTCACAAATTGCGGGATCCAGAGAAATACGACCTTATCATAATAGATGAAGCTCATAAATTCCGGAATGATACTGCAGAGGCTTATAACGAGCTTCAGAAAATTTGCAAAACCAAAACCAGAAGAATTTTAAAAGGAGGTGGAAGGGCGAAAAAAAAAGTTATTCTTATTTCTGCAACTCCTCTAAATAACCGGCCGGCCGATCTTGCAAACCAGATCTATCTTTTCCAGGATTCAAAAGATTCCTCTCTTGATGTTTCTAACCTTCAGCACTTCTTTCGCATAAGGATAGATGAATATAATAAGCTTAGGGACAATCCCAATATAGCAGAAGTGCAGCAAAAAGTTTCTGAGATCTATGCAGATATTCGGGAAAAAATAATAAAACCTTTAACTGTAAGAAGGACCAGAACAGATCTTAAAATACACGAGCAGTACGCTAAAGACCTGGAAGAACAAGGCATCGTTTTTCCAGATATAATGAAACCAAAAAAGATACTTTATCAGCTGGATCCTTTTCTTGAGGGCCTGTATGATGAAACTTTGGCTCTTATTGGTAATGATAAAACCGGAATTAAATATTACCGTTACCAGGCAATTAAATTTCTTATTGGCCCTAAAAAGGATAAATATAAAAATGCAGATACAGCATCCTTTGCATTGGCCAAACTTATGAAAACGTTATTGGTTAAGCGTATAGACAGTAGTTTTCATGCTTTTAAAATCTCCCTGCAAAGATTTACAGATGCCACTTCGGTTATGATCAAAATGTTTGAAAACAACCGTATTTACATAGCTCCAAACGTTAATGTAAATGAATATTTGATGGAGGAACGGGAGGAGGAGTTAATAAATAAGCTTACAGATCTACAAATGACAGATCCTTCCATTGAAATTTGTAGCACAGAGGACTTTGCCAAGGAATTTTATGAAGGCTTAAAAAGGGATTATCAACTTTTAAAACCCCTGAATGAAAAATGGCAAAAAGTTGATCAGGATCCTAAAATGGATGAGTTTCTTAAACAAATCCAGAATGGGTTAATGAGCAAAGAAATAAATCCTCAATCTAAATTAGTGGTGTTTTCTGAAGCCGAAGCTACCACAAATAAAATTGTTCAGGAACTTAAGAAAACCGGCAGAACCGATGTATTGGAAGTAAGTTCAGCCAACAGGGATAAACTGAGACATATAATCAAAGAAAATTTTGATGCCAATATTCCAATCACCCAGTATAAGAATGATTACAATATAGTTATAGCAACAGAGGTTCTGGCTGAAGGTGTAAACCTGCACAGGTCAAATGTAATTGTAAATTATGATACCCCGTGGAACTCCACAAGGCTTATGCAGCGAATAGGCCGCGTGAACAGAATAGGGTCTGTAGCTCCAAGGGTTCATATTTTTAACTTCTACCCCACCACCAATGTAAATAATGATATTGAATTGGAGAAAAAAGCCATTATGAAACTTCAGGCTTTCCATTCAGCTCTGGGTGAGGACAGTGAAATTTACTCCCCAGATGAACAAACACAGTCTTTCGGTCTTTTTGAGAAAGATGTAGATGAGGATAAAGATGAGAAATTGGTCTACCTCATGAAACTCCGGAAATTCAAAACAGAAAATCCGGAGATGTTTCGTAGGATTAAAAATATGCCCATGCGTGCAAGAGTAGCACGTAATGTTGAAGCCAATAAGGATTCATCAATTTGTTTTATGCGCAATAACAGGAGAGATGCCTTTTATAAAATAAATCAGGATTTGAGCCTGGAGGAACTATCTTTTGTTGAAACCGCCAAAGAATTTGATACCGTGATAAATGAAGAAGCTGTTTCCCTCCCCGCTTTTCATCATCAACAGGTAAATTTTGCATTAGATGATTTTAATCAAAAGATCCAGGATGAAATGATGAATGGTCAGGTAATCGATACCACCCAGGGCCCAAATGAAAGAAGAGCTCTTGCGTACCTGGATGGCTTTTTAAGTTTCCCCTTTATTTCAGATGCTGAAAAAGACAAAGTTAAAGCTGCGAAATCTGCTATAAAACTTGGTAGATTCCAAAAACTTCAGAGAGATGTAAATGCCCTGAAAAAGAATAATAAAAAAGCTAAACTTAAGGCGGTAGACCTGCTGGATGCTTTATTACATATTATAGATCAATACCCACTTTTATCTACAGATGGTGAAGATGAAGAAGGACCCACAATTACCATACGTAGTATGGAAAAATTAAAACCTGAACTCATCATATCAGAATCATTCGTTTTCAATAAATAAGAAAAATGGACCAGAAAGAATTACAAAAAAGACTTAATCAACCCTATACTTCCGAAAACTGGAAGGAAATTGTGCGCTATGTCTTTCCAAATGTTTTAATTTTTGCAAGCTCAAAGATTATTCCTGTTAAAGATAAGGATAAGGACTATGTAGATAGTTTATATCAATTGGGCACTGTGCAGTTAAAGGATGGAAAGATCCTTGACCTGCTTGAACTAAAGTTAAAGGAAAATGTCAACCTGCTCAAGAATAGGGTCAAGCTTAATGACATCGTATCATCTACCGTTGATATGGACCGGTCACACGGGGTGCTTTCAGTATTTGAAAAAGGAACTGAAGATTACAGGTTTACCTTCTCTGCCAAGGCGAGTGCTTTTGATGAAGAGGAAGGGGATTTTGTGGTACAAAGGACAGATACCCGGCGGTTCACGTATCTTCTTGGAAAAAATGAAAGCTGTAAAACCCCGGCCGAACGCTTTCAAACCTTAAGCACAAAAAAGAATGATGCTGATATATCGACGATAGAAGATGCCTTCTCGGTTGAAAAACTGAGTAAAAAATTCTTTGAAGATTATAAAAAACAATACGAAGCATTTGTTGCATACCTTACCAATACCCCTGGTTATTATACAGCCGTTTTTAGCAACGATGATAAAAAGATACGGGATTTTGTAAAGATCTTCCTGGGGAGAATTGTCTTTATAAAATTTGTTCAAAAAAAGGGCTGGATGGGGGTGCCTGCCAACGAAAGGGGCTGGGAGAATGGAGAATACCGCTTTCTTGAAGATGCCTTTAAAAATTTTAATCACAAGGATAATTTTTATTCTGAATTTTTGAATCCTTTGTTCTTTGAAGCTCTTGATAAAGGTGATCGTCCTAATAATATCTTTACGTTAACCGGGACAAAAGTGCCTTATCTCAGCGGGGGATTATTTGATAACCACGATCCAAAAACCCGTACGATCAATTTCCCGAAAGCGTATTTTGAAAGCTTATTTGACTTCCTGGATCGTTACAATTTTACTATTGATGAAAATGATGTCAATGACCAGGAAGTAGGGATTGATCCTGAAATGCTTGGGCATATTTTTGAAAACCTTCTGGAGGACAATAAGGATAAAGGTGCTTTCTATACTCCAAAAGAAATTGTACGGTATATGTGCCGTGAAAGTTTAAAAGAATACTTAAAAACAAGCCTGCAGGAACAAAACATCTGGCCAAAAAATGAAGATAAAGCTAAAACCCTGGAAGCAGGCCTGGATGACTTTGTGAATAAAAGAGAAGCAGGAGGTATTATTGATTTTGAAGGTTCTATTGCCCAAGCTTTAAAAACAGTAAAAATTTGTGATCCCGCAATTGGCTCGGGCGCATTTCCTATGGGATTGCTGCAGGAGATCTTTCATTTAATGCACCTGCTGTATGACGCAAGCCCAGATAAGGTTGGAGAGATATGGGAACTGGATACCTGGAGACCCAACGTGGTGAAGCAAAATATCATCCAGAACAGTATTTATGGGGTAGACATAGAAAAAGGTGCGATAGATATTGCCCGGCTGCGGTTCTGGTTAAGTTTGATTGTAGATGAGCCGGAACCTACAGCCCTTCCACACCTGGATTATAAAATCGTGGTGGGAAATAGTTTGATAAGTAAATTTGAAGACACTATTATAAAAATAGACTGGGAAGCAGAAGATCCTAATGCCGGATTTTTTGGGTCGCAATTAGCTGAAGACAGAGCTGACATTTTAAAAAAAATAAGCAATAAGCAAAAACAGGCTTTTGAACCGGAAAGTGATGATGAAAAACTATCTATTGAAATCCGTGACCTAAAAATAGATTTGCTCATCAAGCAACTGGAGGTGATGATTGAAAAGCAGAATATCCCGGAAGAACCGAAAATCAATGATTATCAGAACAAGACAAAATCCAAGTTTATTGAAGATCAAAAGAGATATTTTGAAACCCTTGAATGGAAGCAACAAATTCAAAAGCTTAAAAAGCTAAAATTAAAATCCGAAGCCACCCTGCATTTTTTCGATTGGAAATTAGATTTTCCAGAAGTTTTAAATGATAAAATATCCAAATCGGTTGGCTTTGATATAGTTATTGGTAATCCGCCTTATATACAATTACAAAAAATGGGAGAAGAGACCGACCTTCTCCAAGGGTCTAATTTCAAAACCTTTTCGCGCACAGGAGATATCTATTGTCTTTTTTATGAACAGGGAATTAACCTTTTAAAAAGCGGAAATGGTGTGCTTTCTTTTATTACATCTAATACCTGGATGCGGACAAAATTTGGGGGGAGAATAAGAAAATTTTTCACGGAAGAAATTAATACTAAGCAATTACTCAATTTTGAGGATACACAAATTTTTCCATCCGCAACTGTAGAAGTCAATATTTTAATTGCAAAGAAAGAAATGCCGGACAACGGCATTTGGGCCGCTGTAATAAAAGGGGATTATAAAGCAGGTACTTCTATACCAAATTATTTTAATAAAAATAAAATACTTTTAAATGATTTAGGGGAAGAAAGCTGGGCAATTTTACCTAAGGATGATTATGAAATAAAAAAACATATTTCAGAAAAGGGAACCCTTATAAAAAACTGGAATATTGATTTTTATAGAGGGTTTCTTACAGGTTGCAATGATGCTTTTTTTATAGATGGGCATAAAAAAAATGAACTAATTAAGGCTGACCCTAAATGCGCTCCTTATATTAAACCTCTGCTCAGAGGGCGTGAAATAAAAAAATATAATTACGAGTTTAATGAAAAATATGTGATTTTTACAAGGAGAGGATTTTCTTTGGATGAACACCCATCTATTAAGGAACATCTGCTCAGTTTTAGGCCGCAGCTTGAACCCAAACCTAAGGGTTACAACGAGAAAATTAGTGGCGAGTGGCAAGGTCGTAAACCTGGAACTTATTTGTGGTATGACTTCCAAGATAATATAGCATATCATCCCATTTTTGAAAAAGAAAAATTAATATGGCTTTCTATTTCAGACAAGCCTGCTTTTGCTTTGGACCGCAATAAAATGTACGTAACTGCACCCGCCTACATACTTAAAAGCGATTGTAACAAATATCTGATGACAGTTTTAAATTCAAAAATTATGGAATGGTATTTAGATAAGGTTTCGTCTTCAACTGGGGTTGGAACTAACCAATGGTCAAAAATATTTGTCGAGCAATTACCCATACCAGAATTAAATATCGAAAAAAGAAAGCCTTTTGAAATAATGGCCGAATATTTAATATTTCTAAATAATCCAAATCAAGAGGTTGTAATTTCTGGTATTGAAAATTCTTATATATTTTCTTACTTCGACTATTTACTTAATTTAATGGTATTTGAGATTTATTTCGAAGAAGAAATGAAATCAAAAGATATAGATGTTTTACAGTATTTCTTCTTCCAAGACATTTCGGAATTGGTTAATAAGGATAAACAAAAATATATTAAAGAGGCTTTCCAGGAATTGGAAGATCTTAATAACCCCTTGGGCCGGAAAATAGTATCGGCATCTAAAAATAGTGAAATACTGAAGAGAATTATTGGAGTAATAGAATCTGAAAATATGGTTTCGACCACATAATTAAATTATAGAATGGATACCATAAGAGTCGGCCAAATTTATCCTTTTGAAGTAGTAACCATAAGGGAGGAAAACGAAAGAAAATACATCTACCTCTCCAATGGAGCAAAAGACACTTTTAGAGTTACCCCCTATGATTACCAGTTGGAATGGGAAGGAGCTAACCTGCCGGACAAGCTGGAATGTTATGTAAAGAGTATCAACATCTGGGGTTTGCCACAGCTTATACAATCCCGTAAAAATGTTCTGGCAGATTGTTACACCGAGGAAAATACGGAGTATGCTTTCAAAGTAGTAGGTGTAAAGGAAGACGCAAATAACGGTGCAACTTATTATGACATAAAAGATGCTTTTGGCCTGCACCACCGCTATTATCCTCAAGAAGATGAACCTATTCAGGGAATAGGTGATATATTTTCCCTGCTTTTCGAGGGGATAGAAGTTAAGGAAAGAAACAATGCTTATTTAAAATTAAAATCGGTTGTTCCCAAGAAAGCTTCAACAAGTTATACTATAACAAGTGAACCTTCAACAACAGAAAATGATCCACGAACTGAAAGCGCATTTGGATATGAAAATGAATACAGGGAATTTAAAAGTTCCATTGTTTTTCCCGCAGGGAATATTACAGACGATATAGACAAACAATTATTGATAATTGCCAAAACAATTGCCGGTTTTCAGAACAATGAGGGTGGTGAATTATACATAGGAATAAATGACTCTGGTGAGGTTATAGGCATCCAGTATGATTTTAAATATCTTAATAAAAGTGAGAACGACAGTTTTATTTACCAGTCCAATAAAGATGGTTATGAAAATAAAATAAGAACTGCAGTAAAGTACTTTCTTGGAAATACTGCAAACAGCAACATTAGTTTCTCATTTGATAGCCTAAATGAATTAGAATATTGTCTTATCAAAATAAAGAAAGTTCAAAAACCCATTTTCCTGCACAATACTAAACTTTACCAACGTGCCGGTAATATGACACAACTTTTAAAAGGCGATGAGATCACCTATTTTATTGAAGAAAGATTTATATCCAGGAATAAATCAATGGTGCCACAATACCAGGTCGAAGAACCCGAACTGGAGGAAGTAAATGAAGAGGCTGTGGAATATTCTCATGATAACGGTGAGGATCAGGAAAACACAAGCAATACTCCTTCTGTTCCCGGAGAAGAAAAGAAAATCGCTTACCCGGAGAAAGGTTTGGATGAAAAGGATGAAGGAGAAATGGTATCTCAAGCCACACATCCAGAAGTACAGATTCCGGAAATCAATAAACCCGATAATCAGGATAAAATATGGTTCTATCTTACCTTTTATAAAAATGGAGGATGGTCATACTCAAAAAGACCTGTAAACACAATAGAGGTAGAATTCGAACTACCTATTATGGATTCTTTAAAAATGGAACGCCTTCTAATGGTTTATGACAACGGCTGTGTAAATGTTGTAACACCATATGATATTATTAAGCCAAGAGGTGTTAAAGGGAGAAAATTCAGGATTAAGGATAAAGTTTATTTGAATGGATGGAACACCAAAGCAAAATTATTAGATGTGATTTGTGCCAAGAGGAATGATCTCATTGTTTTTGACAGTATAGACACCAACGGTACCAGGTGGATAAAAGCTCATAATGTTTCGGCCATTTCGGTTCACAGCTCTCTCCAGCTGGAAGGTAACGTCTTGGTGAACAACAAGAAGTTTCAGGCCAAACTTGAGAAGGTATCCCTCCTACCTCTGGAGACCTACCATTTAATCTCAAGCCTTGTTTTGAAAGATTCCCAAACCTCGGGTTACCTGGGAGTGAAAACAACAGATAAGAGTTATCAAAAGACTTTTAAGACCTTGCAAAAACTTGTCGAAGGATATAAAAAAGTATGGGAAAATTAAACCAAAAAACCTTGTAACATGAAACCAAACAGCAGAGAACTTAAATGTATAGAATATCGTCAGGAACTTTTAGATCCCGATCCTTTTATTAGAAGTGTAAGACTTAGATCTGAGGAAGAAATAGCAAGAGATTCAACGGTATCAAGTAACAAAACCTTCAGCCAACTGTGGAATGATCATGGAATACATAAAATAGGTGTGACTTTTTACGATATGAAACAAAAATGCATGCAGAGGTGGGTAGAAATATTGTACAACTCAGATTTAGATTTGGAAGAGTTAAACCAAAAAGAGATTGAGGAGCAGGTAGCATATAGAGAAGAATTAAGCAAAAGTGGCATACGTCTCAATTTAGCTCATCCAGTAGATCTTCTGCCTGAAAAAATAGATTCAATGCTCGGAACTTACAAATAAAGATATTTAGTGGGATGAGAATTCAGGAAATTAAACAAAAGGTTTTTGAACCTGTAGAAATTGCAAAAGGAGTTTTTATTGCAGGCAATCACATCAAAGATGATAGAAATGCTTTTCATAAGAAATTTGATAAAGAAGGTAGATTAATCTATAAACATACAATGCAGCCGTCTTATAACAGTATCTCAGATTTTGAATATGACGAAAGAAACAATTTGATCGCGGAAACGGTCTACAGTGAAGAACCAAGAGAATTTTACAGGAGTGAACACTTCATCTACAATGAATCCAAATTATTGTTGAGACATAAAAAGGTTATGGCAGAAAAATACGGAGGTAAGCCTTCATATATAAATTACTTCTACGATAGCAAGGGACGTCAAATTAAAGTAAATCATTACTCCTTCGGTGAGTTCCTCTACAGCGAATTAATAACTTATGATGATTCGGGGTTATACAAGACTATCAACCTGGTAAATAAAAATCAGCAAGTAACCAAAGCTTGCGAATACCGCTTGAATGAAAGAGGGCAAACATTAGAGATAAACCAAAAGGATGGATTAAATCCCTCAGGAGTTTTATTTAGATATTCCTATGATGATTTTCAGCGTCTAAATGAAGTTGTCTTAACAAAGGGTGGGGTTTTGGAGCATCGTGAAGTGCAGGAATATGAATTAAAAGGTAACCTAATTTCAAAAAAAAGATTTAAAGGCCCTCAAGAGAATCTTGTGCATTTTGAACAAAATATCTTTGAATACGATGATAATCAAGAGTGGAATAGTATGACTACCTACATAAATAATAAAATACAATCTATTGTAGAACGAGAAGTAAAATATTTTTAAAAACCTAATATGACCCCAAACACTAACTCAAATTCCAAAGGCCTAATTCGAATAAACGATAAAATCCAGTTACGCACTTCAGGTGACGTATCTAAAATTCCTTCTAATGATAAACTATTTAGCAAGTCTTTCTTACAGTATAACAACAACCTAATCGCTAAGAATTACGAGAAGAACCAGGAAACATTATTTGATATTTTAAAAACGGTTCCCGGGGTGGCGAATATCATCTCCAGCTTTGGTGACAAAGGGAGGTATATTGCAGATCTTACTAAAAAGCAAGCCGAGAAGATTAATTCCGGAGAATGGGAGTTTGTTAAAGCAATAGATGGTTCTGGTCTTAAAGCTATTTTGCGAGATGCTAAAAATAAAAATTTTAAGGGACAGGCCAATATTACTCTGGAAGATGTCTCTCCAGCTCAAATGCAAAATATGCTTAATGCAACCCAAATGCTAATGATCCAGCAGGCAATTCAGAAGGTATCAAGTCAGATGGAATATTTAGACGAGAAGGTGAGTGACGTTCTTTATGGCGCACAAAACGATCGCCTAGCCTATATCCAGAGCGGTTATAACCTGTTTCTCCAGGCACAAGCGAGTGAAGAAATTAAGAAAACTCTATATCCCATAATGATTGGTCAGCTAAACCTGGGACGGGAACAACTTATTTATTCATTACAATATACTTTAAAAAAAATAAGCGACGACAAAACAGGAAAAGAAGCTTTTTGGGATGAGTTTACTAGCTGGGGTAATAAGAGAAGGGCGAACGAAGCTCGAATTAATGAAATTAAGCAGTCGCTAAGCTTTGTCATACGAAGTACGCAACTTCTAGCAATTATATATCAGGACAATAATGAGCACTGGTCTATGATGCAGTCCATCTTAAGATTAAAGGAATTATTAAATCACTTCCAAAAAGCTGAGTTCGAAACCCTTGAGGAATGGTCGACCAACGAAAGAGAAATACCGACTTTAAGAAAAGCAATTGTAGAAACCAGATCTGCAATACATCAGAATATTAATGTACTGATGGAAAATCCCTCAGAAATCAAACTCCAATTAAAAACAGAATTTAATGACTAAAAAGAAAAAAAACACTCGTATTTGGTCCAAGGCAGGAAATATTGCGAAAAAAGTAATACCTGTAATCATTGCAGGAATTCCATTTGTCGTTAAGGCTTTTAGAAAAGGTAAATAAAATTAAAATTATAAATAAATATGACCTTTCACGACTCAATTCTCACGAATCTACTAAAATATAAAGAACAAAATCCGGACTTTATATTTATTCCCAGGCAACGAAACACTAAGGACAGACTTAAAGACGGCTATTGGTTTCAGGGAAATTCAGGTTATGCCTTTGTAGGACTCTTTAATAGAACTGGTGGAGTAAATATGACAAGGAGTTTGGGGCTGGTGTTCTGGCCTGTAGAAAATTACCTCGAATGTCACCTGGAATTAGTTCATAAAGGAGAAAAAGATGCCCAGGTTTTGAAAATTTATGAAACTATTAAAACCAAAATTGGAGGGTTTGAACAAAAGGAGCCTGAAAAGTTTACCATATATATTGGTGATACCTCAGATGGCTTTAAAACTATATTCAATTTTCTGGATAAATATTATAAAACAATAATTGATATCGTTGAGAAAGAAGGACGTACAGATCTATTATTGAATGAGAATAGGTTTGATCAATTTTTAGAAAATATAAAAGTTCAGCGTCAAAAACTTATAGAATTAGCAGATATCAATAAGTTAATTGTCAATATTACCTGGAACAGTAAAGACTGGAAAGAGGAAAGTGATGATCAAAGCAACCACCGCTATGTCAAAGATGGCAATGTTCCCGGGGAAAGCTGGAATTTCGCAAAAGATGCAAACTATAATGCACAAGATTATATATATGGGTTTGCCCAATTCACCAATCAGCCCAAAATTGCAGGTAAAACGATACTGGTATTTTATTCCAAGGGAAAGATAGTTGGATTTTATGGCAATGCAGAGATTGGGGAATTTAAGCAAGGGAAAGATTTTCATTTCAACCTTAAGGGTCAGAAAAACATAAGTTTCGTACTTGACAACAAAATTGAAAATGTCAAGGAAAAGGGCTTTTTGGAAGATAAACAACGGGTAGGAATGGCCGGGTTTAATTACCTGCACCAGAATAAAACTATAATAGATATATTGAAAGAGGCTCTTCATTTAAACCCTAATCAGGCTGAAGAAATTACAAGATTGAAAAATTGGTTTATAGAAAACTCTCCTATTGAATCTGAGCCACTAAAAATGGATACCTTCCCTCAAAATAACACAACAACCATTTCCTCTATGAACGCAGACAATTTAAACGAAATCTTTTTTGGACCTCCAGGAACGGGAAAAACATATAATTCGATAAACCGAGCCGTTCAAATAGTTGATAACGATTTTTTTGAACAGCATAAAAACGATCGTAAAAAATTACGGGAACGTTTCCAGGAATTACTTATAAAAGACTGGAAGGAGCCTAAGGGGCAAATAGCATTTTGCACTTTCCATCAATCTTTCACCTATGAGGATTTTGTGGAAGGGATTAAGCCCGTAAAGCCTACAGAGGAAGACACCTACCTAAAATATGATATTGAAGACGGAATCTTTAAAAAAATCTGTCGGTTATCTGAAGATCAATTGAAGGCAAAAAAAATAAAAGAGAGAAAACTTCTTAGCTGGAACCAGGAAGACTATGAAAAAGCTTCTTTCTACAAACTTTCTCTAGGAGATATTAAAAAGCAGGAAGACAACGAAATTTATGAATACTGTATTGAAAACGGAGTTATTGCCATTGGATTTGGTGGAGGCGAAGATTATAGTGGGTTAAGTGAATCCCAGGTTCGTGAAAAAGCCAAGGATTTAAATTTAAAGGATTATGACGCCCAGGCACTCAATTTTTTTATTCATTATCTCAAAATAGGAAATTATGTTTTGGTGAGTAAAGGAAATGGTTATGTACGGGCATTAGGAAAGGTAACCGGAGACTATTATCATAAACCCGATTCTCCTATACGTTATAGCAATTTTAGATCTGTAGACTGGATTTTTGTAGATGAAGAAATCCCTATAGATCAGGTTTATGATAAGCAATTATCACAAATGACAATCTATAAGCTAAATGAAGATAAAATTAAAGAAGATTTCTTCCTGGGGACCCATTCGGCGGAAAACGTATCAAATGATTCGCCTGTTGAAGAAAGAAAAAATTACGTATTGATCATTGATGAGATCAATAGGGGTAATATCTCCTCAATATTTGGAGAATTAATAACCCTTATAGAAAATGACAAACGTGCTGGTGGAGATGAGGAATTAGAAGTCACTCTTCCCTATTCGAAGGAAACTTTTAAAGTGCCTGATAATGTTTTCCTTCTTGGAACAATGAACACAGCAGATAGAAGTATTGAATCTTTAGATACAGCGCTAAGGAGACGGTTCTCTTTTAAAGAATTCCCTCCAAAGCCTAATTTAATTTCTAACGAAGGCTCCTCCGGAAAAAAACAGGGAAAAGTTGAGGAAATTCACCTTGAAAATCTACTGATTAAAATCAATAAGCGCATTGAAAAATTAATTGATAAAGACCATTTAATTGGTCATTCCTATTTTCTCAAGGTGGATTCCCTGAAAAAGCTGAAAAAAGTATTTAAGAATGAAATTATCCCGCTCTTAGAGGAGTATTTCTTTGGAGACTATGGAAAAATTGGATTAGTTCTGGGATCAAGCTTTGTAAAAAAAGAAAATCTTATTTCAGATTTTGCGAGTTTCCCTGAGTATGATCAGGACATCCAGGAAGATCTTTTAGAAAAACCAGTTTATAAAATACGATCTCAAAATGAATGGGATTTTGATAAAATCTAATTAATGGCAAGATTAATAAGGGTTTTTGAACACGAAAGACTTACATCTACATCCCTTTGTTCAAAGGGAGAGGTTTTAGGCGATAAAGTGATTGATAAACTTGTACAGTTTAATGATGCCAATAAAAACATTTATTTTGAAGCAATTCGCCGGGGGATAAAGTTTAAGAATTATGTGGGAGTCATACAAATTGGAAGTACCACGATTGAAATACTGCCTAAAGCCGATAAAGCCTCATCTGAAGATGAAAAAGCCGAATGGCATTCTATATTGCTTAAAATGCTTGCCCATTGTAAGCGAATTAAAGTTAATTCTGTAAGTGAAGCAGCCTTAAAGAAAAGATATAATTCCCTCCTGGACCTTTATTTTGAGATGTACATACTTGAAGTGAACCAGCTTTTGAATCAGGGCTTGATCAAAAAATACCGAAAAAAGAGTGGGAATGTTCTGGCACTAAAAGGCCAAATAAACTTTTCTCAGAATATCAGGCATAATCTCGTGCATCAGGAGAGATTTTTCACAAACCACCAGGTTTATGATCATGAACACCTAATAAACCAAATCCTTATAAAAGGCCTGAGGTTATTAAAATTAATTTCAAATAATTCTTACCTCCGGGATGCAGTAGAAAGGACTTTAGCCAAATTCCCTGAAATTAAAGAAATAGAAATTGAACAACACCACTTTGACAGGCTTCTTTCAAATCGCAAAAACCTAAAATATCAGGAAGCCTTGAAGATTGCTAAAATGATCATTCTCAATTATTCCCCGGACATAAAAGGAGGCGATGAAAATATGCTGGCTATTTTATTTGATATGAATAAGCTTTGGGAGGAATATATTTACAGGATGCTGAAAAAGGTTAAGGATGATAATATTTCTGTAAACTTTAGGAACAGGGATATATTTTGGGAAACCAAGGTTATTAAACCAGACATTGTTATAACAAGGAAATTCCCTGAATCTGACAAAGCACCAGAATTATTTGTTATAGATACCAAGTGGAAAATTATCGATCCCGGGAAGCCGGGTGATGATGATCTTAAGCAAATGTTTGCCTATAACATGTATTGGAAATCGTCTAAAAGTATTCTCCTTTACCCCTCCTCTAATCCAGAAAAAACAAATTTTGGAAAATTCCATAAAGGTAGGGAAAAAGAGAATCTGTGTAAGCTGGGATTTGTAAAAGTCAATAAGGGGAAGGAGCTGGATCTCAACATAGGTATAAAGGTATTGGATCTTCTGGAATTGGAATAAATGATTAGTAAGAATAAAAGGCTTTAGTTCACGAGGATCGATGGAAAATTTACAAATGAAAATATTTGGTTAATTCCATCAAAAATGATAAAACACTAAATTTAATTGAATTTATGGAAATTGAAAATGTATTTGAACCTTCCCAGGATTATCTGATCACACCAATTTATGAATTCGGAACCCAAATTATCAGTTTACATCGATATTGGAAATTTTCAAACAAAAAAATTGAAAAACATATTGAAACTTTAAAAACTAAGCCAGCACAATTGATAAAAGAATTTAAGGAGCTGGTGGAACAATATAAAATTGAAAAGAATAATGGTGTAAAACATGACAAAGAAACAGCATTTTTTCATGAAAACGATTGGACGGATGAAGAGTTGTTAATGGATTTTGAAGAGAATGAAGGGAATGATATCACACTTTTTCCAAAACTTCTAGCTTATTCCGTTTCAGCTTCCATTTCAAAGCTCTTTATTGGTATGCTTGACGATGTCACAGAAACGATATTATCGGATTCGAATAATTTCGAGATAATTAATGAGAATAAATTCTGGTATCCTAAAAAGAAATTTGAAGAAGAATTAGGGAATTTAACTGGAAAATCCTTTTCCGCTCAGGAGAATAAAGTTGCGCAAAGATTAGAGGCTTTTAGCCGGCTCGGTCTGGATTTAGAGTCTGAAATAGATGAATTAACAGAAAATCTCAGAAATAATAAAAATTCTGATTTAGATTTCCTTGAAGCTTATTTCCAGGAAATTGCAGAATTGACTGGTCGGATAGAATCTGGTTGTATTAACTATTACAAAAACAAGGAATCTTAGTTTTCTTGAGATAGCACACTTTAATTCATTTAAACTTTTGTCTGTCTAATAAGATAATTTAATTACGTTTCCTAAACCGGATATATAAAGCCCAATAAATGCCACTACTAATAAAGTATTGATTAAAATAAATAAAATGCGTTATGACTTATAAAAAAATGTTTTCAATTGTTTTACTTTTATTTCTTATACTTTCAATAACATCTTGTGCTTCTGCAGGTGTATCAGAATATGAACATGGCTTTTTTGCAGGTCTATGGGATGGCTTTACAATTATGTATTCGCTAATAGGAAGTATTTTTGATTCAAGTATTAGTTATTTCGCTGAAAACAATAGTGGATTTCTTTATTATCTCGGATCGATTATCGGTGTTATTATCGCGATCCCTGTGGAAATACTTTCTTTGTTTTTAATTTTCTCTTTAATATTCAATTCAAATTAGAATCATTATTAAAGATGAAATTCTATTAGTAACAGTCGTAGAAGGATGGAAATTATTCAGATTAATAATTCTTAAACCCCGTCTTTTTTAATTTCCGGCTCCAACACATATAACAAACTCTTGGCCCGGCTAAGCTGAGTATAAAGCACATTAGGATCCTCATTTTCCACAAGAGGCTTTTTAAGGATCAGGATGACTACTTCAGATTCACAGCCTTTGAATTTGTGAATGGAGCTGTAATAAACTTTTTTCTTATCTATAGCTTGGTCTTCCACCAGCAATTCGTAGCTAAAAGTGGGGTTGCTGTATTGCTCCAATTCCCATCCCGCAGCCGCGCCATCTGTGATGATCTTGATATTTTCCAGGGGGATATGCCCCATAGTGTGTAGCTCGCTAAGAGAGCGAAACAAGGCATTTCCAATATCATCAGTCCTGTATTCCCTAATCCTTACCTTCTCCCCTTCAGGCACTTCTCCAGATGTGAAATTGGTGTCCAGGGTTTCATTGATAAAGGCATTGATCTTTTTGGTATTACGGTAGTTATAGGTAAGGGGAATTTTGGTCCATTTCTCACTTATGGGCAGGTCAAATTTACTTCTGAAAATATTCTGTTTCCTGTCATAAAACAAAATATACTTTCCATCGGGTTTTATGAACTTTAAAAACAAATTAAGCCACGCAATATCCATATCCTGAGCTTCATCTACCAGGAGTGCATCATATTTTTCATCTTCCTTTACAGGATATTTTTGCAATACCTCCCTGAACTTCCCCGGCAGTTTTCCATACATTTCATTTTCGGGCAAATTTTGTTGGCTGTACCATTGTGGCTCCCTTGAGAAAATAAAGCCCTTCATAAAACCAAGTGCATCATTGGTTTGTACCTCGTCACTGAGTTCCTTTTTTACTCGGGCTTTTAAGTAAAGGTTGTAACATAGGAACAAGACTTTATCGCCTTTCTCGTGCAGCATTTCAGCCGCGCATTTTGCAAGGATGGTTTTACCGCTGCCGGCACAACCTTCCACTGCAAGTCGGGGAATGTTGAATAAGCCGGTAAAAAACACCTTTTGGTGGGTTTCTGCCAGTTCAATGCTTATTTTCATCTCTTCCAACAGGGTCCTAAGGTTTGTTGAAATTCCCAGGCTTTGGGTGAGATCTCTTTTTATGGTTCCCTCATATTCATCCGGGGAGATCCCCCGATAATGATTGTGGCTGCTTTCCTGTTCCATTTTGGCGTCATCAATAGCGGTTTGCGGATCGTCCAAATTCACCTGGTCCAGAACCCGCCAATCGTTAAATTGAGTTGGTAACGCACTTTTATCCAGTATTCCATCCGGAAACCATAACAGCCAGGTAACCGGCACTTTGTATTCAATAGTGTCTTTATACCTTTTAATTATGTTGGAAGCACAGGACATTGCCTGGTGATCAGGACTGGTATCCATTTCCCTCCCAGACTGGGACCATTTATTTTCTGCAGCATCAAACTTCAAATTCCCGCCCTTTACCTCGATCACAAAAATATTGTTCAGGGTTTCTTCCCTAAGATCGAAAATAATAAAGTCAATTTCATAAAGGTCTTTTTCATCTTTGGTATTCCCTGCAAATGTCCTGTTCCAGAACACATCAAAATCATAAGCATCGAGTTTCTTTAAAGCATCAAAGACTTTACGCTCTGCAAGATCGGGATGGTGACTGGGGAAGTTTTCGGGGTA
>ERZ1284728.7-NODE-7-length-26004-cov-22.379783_pt1 | contig 26004 bp, 20 predicted proteins | sample MGYA00454601_ERZ1284728 | MGnify/ENA primary metagenome ERZ1284728 (study PRJEB36292, sample SAMEA5787382) | metagenome | biome: Arctic soil; feature: perennial spring outflow channel; material: sediment | place: Canada | collected 2017-07-08 | depth 0.05 m ...
CTGAAACACTTTATCCATCTGTTGTATCTATGATCGATAAATTGGCTAAGAAGAACATTATCCATGATAATAAGGCTTCTAACCTAAAATCTAAACTTGCAAAACACCTTGCTGAATTATAGGTTTTATCAGGCTTAATTTTATTACAAAAAAACTGTCAGAAATATTTCTGACAGTTTTTTTGTTGTTTGAATTTTAAAATTCGGTCTTTATTGAGGATCAAGTCCAAAAGTTGTGGGATTTTGGTGTTAGGCAAAATCTCTTTTTGTTTGTTTTTTTAGATTATATCATCATTTAAAAAATTCAAGTATTCACGAAATGAAAGTCCCTGCAAATTATATATTAACGCACGACGGCTTAAATCGGCCGAACCCTTAAGGATATCCAGTGCGGAAGAACCCGTGAACACATATTTTAATGTAGGATACGAATCGTAAATATTTTTTAATTCACGTGACCAATTTGGGTATTAATGAATTTCATCAATAAACAAATACTCTCCTGCGTTTTTAAAGAATTCATCGGCTAAATCAATAAGATTGTTTTCACTGGATTACATATCGTCTGCCGATTCATACAATGCTTTATTACTGTTTAGATCTTGCTTGATATATAGCAAAATCATAGTTGTTTTTTCTACCCCACGAGGACCAATAATACCAATCATACGACTTTCCCATGATACCCTTTCATATAAATAACGTTTAAAATCCGATGTTGTATTTTCCAAAAGGATTTCAAATTTCTGATAAAATGTATCCGTTTTTTGACAAACTAATTTTGTACAAAGACACAAAACGCACAACGGAATAAGCAATTATCTATAAAAATGCACGATTAAAAGTGCGATGACTGATAATTTTCTTATTTACAACCTATTTCTATCAAACAGGTTGTTAATATTTTATTCCTGATAGTTCGTTTATATGGTTCAACTAATTTTTATACCAGTGATGCCATCTCTATTTTATGCTATTATTTCCATGCTGACTCAGAAAAATTAGTTTCTCCCGGAGTGAAACATTTCCGCGGTTTAGCCTAACTAAGAGCATCATCTTTTTCGCCTGTATCCAAGACCTTTTTTTACGAAACGCTTTCCACTTAAAATTGAACATCTCTTTTGGGAGTATTGGAATGAAGGGGAATGTGTTGAGGGCTGGGATCTAAAAATTGGTTGGGGGGCTTGTCTCATTCTTTCCTGATTTCTATGAGATCTGCTTAACATAACAAGAATTGGATCTGTGGCCACAATAGCATCACTATTTTCCAATTTTTATAATGGCAGGAATTTTTATTTTTTTCGATTCAATGAGTATTTCAGAAATAAATTAGAAATATTATTGTATTTTTACAATCATATAAGTGTAATAATCTAATTATGAATCTAAAGACAAAATCAGAAGGTTCAAACAAAGAGAAGACTGAGGGAAGAGCTGGAGTTTCTAATAAAAGAAGGAATCCGGTTAGTCCTGCTAAATTCTCACCCTCCTGGGTTGTTTTACATGCACAGGATGCTCCGGGTTATAAAATGGAATTAATTACCCGCATCAGAGAAGGCGTGAAAAAGACAGATTGGAAGGAATTAATACATTATACTGGTTCTACAGAGAAAGAGTTTGAACATATTCTGCCAGCATCTATTAGTAGTATGCAAAAGAAAACAGTTTATGGAAAAGAAACTTCAGAGCGAATTTACGAATTGGCGCGATTATTTGGATTGGGTTATGAGGTCTTTGATTCCAAAGAAGACTTTAAGAAATGGTTGATGACTTCATCAAAAACTCTTGGGAATAGAATTCCGTTTGAACTACTTGATAGTAGTTTTGGTTTTGAAATGGTAGAAAACGAAATCATTAGAATTCAATACAATGTTTACAGCTAATGATTGTTTACAGAGTTGCTAATGTGAAATACAAAGAGTCAACACTTTCGGGTATAGGTGCTGAAAAGGTTGGCGGTAGATGGAATAAAGTTGGAACACGAGCTGTTTATTGTTCAGAAAACATTTCATTGGCATTGCTGGAGTATTATATTCACTCTGAAAACATTGCGTATTTACCTAAAAAAATATTAATTGCCAAAATTCAATTTCCAGATGAGTTTATAATAGAATGTTTAAACTTGCTGCCGGAAAGATGGAATCAATACCCATATTCTTCAAAAACAACAGAGGTTTTTACAAGCTTAGCAAAAGACCGGAATTTTTTTGCATTACGAGTGCCATCTACTATTGTTGGTTTGGAATCAAATATTATCTTAAATCCTTTATATAAGGAATTTGGGAAAGTAGCGGTTATTGAATATATTGAATTACCTGTTGATGAAAGACTTAAGAATGATATACAGGAATAATCCGGTTTTTTAAATCAATCATAGTTGAGATATTGCTTTTGGACATCGTTTTATTCAATTTCGAATGTAGCTGATATATCCCAAAAAGAACATCAGGGGATTTTCTTAAGTTTGTAGGTTAGGCTACGGCTACCCGCTATTCTTAAATTTGTTGAGAATCAGCTACATGGCCAACTGATTTTTAAATTCCGGAACTTCGCTTTCTCAAGAAAAATAGGTCTTATCAGGATTGGCGGATTAGCGCAACGAAGGGATTCCCTTTTTTGCCTGTGTCAAAGACCTTTTTCTACGAAGCGGTTTCCTGGAATGGAGAGCAACGCAATGGAGGGGAAGGTGTTGAGGGGTAAAATCTCATTTTTTGTTTTTTAGATTTATATCAACATTTGCCTTTTTTAATCACTTATTGCAGTTTGTTAAGGAGAAATGTTGGAACAGATAAGCAAACTTATATATAGAAAGGAAAACTAAAAAAGACTAGCGTAATCTGTGTTTGAGTAATGCAGAGAAGGTAACTGTTTGAGGTTGAGCTGATTCTTTTAACTAAAAAAAAACCTCCTAAAAAGGAGGTTGTTTTTTTATTTTTTTGACTCTGCAACAGAAACTTTACGGAATTCTTTCAATTGCTTTTCCAACTCCAAAGATGATTTTCTTGCTCTGGTTCCGGCGCTTTTATTGCCATCTAATTGAGTTGCAGCATCTTTTTGGAAAGATTCAAAAGTAGTTTGGATGTCTTCAATAAGTTTTTTCATAATAGTTGATTTTTAATTTAAGTATGCTAAAATAACAGAATAAACTTTGTTTACCTTAGAATTTGGATTTTTCTGTGTAATAATAAAAAGCACATTACATAAAATGTTACGAAGTCAAAAATATTCCCTGGAAATTAGTAGGATCAGATCCTCGAAACAATTTCATTTTCAGCTAGTTAATCTGCTCTTTTTCAAAATTTGAAGCTCATTCAATTTTGTTGATCTGGAAAACTCTTGCTATGAAGTTCACTCCACTTCTCAGAACCTTTTATTTATTCTCCACTGATTTTTTGGGTATACCGGACCTAATCATTACCGTATCGAAATCGCGTTTTTTTAGTTTTTTCTTTTTGAACCCGGCCAGATATTGGATATAAGTAGTGAATGTCCGAATTATCAACCTGCAGGCCTTCGTTGATTATTCATCCCTGGATGAGTCATGAATTTTTTATATGGACGATTTCCTTAATCTCAGTAAAACCTGAGAAACCAATGCCAAAATGGGTAATTCCAACAAAGGGCCAATTACCAAAGCGAGGGCAATTAATGGATCTTTTGGGAAAGCAGTCAATGCAATTGCAAGTGCAATAGGGGAGTTTCTGGCCAGCGTGATCAAACTCAGGCTTGCCGAATCTTCATAATTAAATTTTAAATGAAAGCTTGCATAACGGCTTATCAGGAAATTTATCAAAAAAAACAGTAGGATTGGGATTAGAAGAATATAAAGAATGCTAAGGTTATCTGTAAGATATTCTCCTTGTGATGCAAACATAGCTGTGATGGCCAAAGCCAAAAATATGATTTGTGCTGTTTCAAAAAAGGGAAGGATCTTCTTCTCCATCAATTCTGATTTTCCTCGTTTAAAACTCCAGTATTTTATAAGCTGTGCAATTAGAAATGGAACCAAAAGGACCAGGAGAATACTTTCCCACAAAATTTCGGTGTCCACAGATCCTGATTTTCCGAAAAACAACATCAGGTAAACGGGAAGAAGGATCAATTGTAAGATTAAATTTACCGGTAAAACCGCTGCCGAAAGGGAAGTGTTACCTTTTGCAATTCCGGTAAAAATGAGGTACCAGTCTGTGCAGGGAGTAACCATCAACATTACAAAGCCTATCCAAAGGCTCAAATGATCCTTTAAAAGGAATAATCCTAACAGATACGCAAATATTGGGGTCCATACGAAATTGATCACCAGATTTGCCGATATGAATTTATGGTTGGAAAAACTGGAAAGCAGGTTTTTTATGGGAATATTCAAAAATAAACCGAAAAGCATCACCATAAGGAATGGGACGATAAGGTATTCTGCAAAGCTTTTAATAGCAGTCATTTGGCCCAGAAGTAAGCCCAGGCCAACCGCTATTGCTATTATTAACGTGTGATATTTGTTTAAACTATTCAATTATGGAAAGAACCTTTTAGGAGTATTCTTTATTGTGAAATCGTACAACCTATGGCCTTTGTTTTTGTCACTTCCGGTGTTTTTCCTGCCAGGAGCGCGTCAACCGCATCTTCAACATACCTTTTTTGCACCGCGCCAGGATCTTTGGCGTTATCATCTATAGCACCAATATAGGCTACTTTGTACTCCCCGGATGTCTTATTTAACACATAAATATGCGGAGTATTGGTGGCACCGTACTGCGGAAAAATTTTCTGCTCTACATCCAGAAGGTAAGGAAAAGTATAACTTTTTTCACCTGCCCGTTTTTGCATATTTTCATAACTATCTGATGCATATTTTTCAGGATTGGTGGGGTTAATGGCGATCACCGGAAAACCCTTAGACTGATACTTTTTATCCAAAGCGATAATCCTGTCTTCATAAGCCTGGGAAAAGGGACAATGGTTGCAGGTGAACGCTATAATAAAACCTTTCGCGTCCTTATAATTTTTTAGGGAAACCATTTTTCCGTCCACATTTTTAAGATTGAAATCTATGGCCAGATCTCCAACTTCGTAACCTGGAGTTTGAGGAATCTCGGCAGTTGACAAAGCAGCTACCTCCTGTTTGATTTCTTTGTTTTCCTTTTTATTTGAATTGCAGGAAATAAATGCAAAAACAACGATAAGAAGTTGAATCTTCTTCATAATCTTAATTTTTAGTGATTGTAAGTTGCTCGATTTCTTTTTTCAGTTCTTCGTAAGTCAGAGGTTTATTATAAAAAATTCTTTTCTGATTATTATATATCAAGGTGGCGGGAATAGCACCAGACCATGCGGTATCAACTTTTGGGATCCAGGCATTGGCATCGGGTTCATCCAATACGAGAACCTGCGATTGAAAGTTCATCTTTTTGATAAACGGAATAAGTTGGGATTTTATTTTATCGGGAAAGTCAAGGCTGGTTAAAATAACTTTCACTTTTTTATGGCTATAATCCTGTTGTATTTTTTCAATACCGGGCAATTCTTTTATGCAGGGCTTGCACCAGGTAGCCCAAAAATTCACGATGTAAATGCTATCATTATTTTTATGAAGAAAAGGTTGAAAATTTTTGAAATCAAAAACTTCTATGTTTATTGATCCATCCTGGACAGTATCAAATGGCAATGCGGAAAAACTATCAGCTTTCGTGATTTTTGAAGGATTTTCATTTTTTTGTTTACACCCGCTAACTAACAGGATGCATACTATGATATAAAATGAATTTTTCATCAAATGCTTTTAAAAATTGCAAGGTATCATTTTCTTATGCATTTCATATTTATGAACCTTATCAGCTTTCACAAATTTTCCTGAAACAGCTCTTGGACTGCAATAAAAACACTTGCCGTTCCTTCTTCTGGAGAAATTCTCATCTCCTTTGTTTCTTATAAAATTTTAATCGTTTTCTATTTTGAAAGTTTTAATATTCTAATGGCTCCCCGCATCACAAAAGTGAATACAATGGCCCCAATTATCAAATCCGGCCATTTGCTATCAAAGAAATAGACCAGAACACCCGCAAGGATTACCCCACCGTTCACAATAATATCATTAGAGGTAAATATGGCGCTGGCCTGCATGTGAACCTCCTTGCTTTTGGCCTTGTTAAGGAGCCATAAGGAGATGAGGTTACCGGCTAAGGCAAAAACAGAAACTATAATCATCCATTCAAACAAAGGCGTTTCACTACTTGTAAGGAACCTGCGAAAGACTTCTATAAATCCCAGACTAGCTAAAGCCATTTGAAAATACCCACTGAATTTTGCAACTTTCTTTTTCCTGGAAATAGTACCTCCAACAGCAAACAGGCTTAGTGCATATACGATGGAATCTGCCAACATATCCAGGGAATCTGCAATAAGTCCCATAGAAGAGGATATCCATCCTGTAGTCATTTCAATGAGGAAAAAACCAAAATTAATCCCCAATACCCACCAAAGAACACTTTTTTGTTTCGATTGATCTTTTACAACTGGCATTTCAGCCTCTTCTGTTCTTAGCATTTTTTCACTGAATTTCAATTCTGAAATAGAGGAATGGATTTCATCGATTGCACCTGAATGATATATCTCAAGTTTTCTGTTTGGGATATCAAAATCAAGATATTTTATCTGATCGTAAGATTCCAATTTCATCCGGATCATCTGCTCTTCTGAAGGACAATCCATTTGACTGATTATAAAGGTGCTTTTTCTCATTACTTATAAGCCAATAATCTCAAAGCATTAAATACAACCAGAAGTGTTGAACCTTCGTGAATAACAACAGCTACTCCAATATTGGCAAAACCGAAAATTGTGGCAGGGATCAGCAAAGCAACGATTCCCAGGCTTACCCAAAGGTTCTGCTTAATGATGGACTTGGCTTTTCTGCTCAAGCCTATTGCAAAGGGCAGTGTTTCCAACCTATCGGCCATAAGGGCGATATCAGCTGTTTCTAAGGCAACATCGCTACCTGCAGCTCCCATCGCTATTCCTACGGTACTATGGGCCATAGCAGGGGCATCGTTCACGCCATCACCTACCATGGCCACTTTAGATTCCTGTTGTTTTAATTTCTTAATAGCCTCCACCTTTTCTTCGGGCAGCAGGCTCCCCCAGGCATCGGTAAGACCAATTTCCTTAGCCACAGCATCAGCAACCTTCTGATTATCTCCGGTGAGCATAATCATTCGCTTAATCCCCAATTTCTTTAATTCTAAAAGGGTTTCTTTAGCGGCTTCCCGTGGGGTATCCATCAGGGCAATGATCCCTATGTATTCTTTATTTTTACGAATAAGCATAGTAGTATTACCTTCACCTTCAATATCCCTGACTTTTTCAATGATTTCTTCGGAAGGCTTATCATCATTAAGTTCTTCAAATAATTCCAGGTTCCCAATATAGATAGTATCATTTCCTAATGTTGCTTTAATTCCTTTGCCTAAAACAGCTTCCAAATTAGATGCTTCCGGGATGGTATTTCCTTGCAGACGTTCTTTCCCGTCGCGCACCACAGCTTTTGCCAATGGATGGTCGCTAAGGCTTTCAACCGCAACTGCGATTTTAAGCAGTTCCTCTTCTTTAATATTTCCCAAAGGAATAACCTGGGTAAGTTTGGGTTTCCCTTCTGTTAGCGTTCCGGTTTTGTCAAATGCCAATGCGGTAATCACTCCTAAATCTTCCAGGGGTCGGCCTCCTTTAATAAGCACACCTCCTTTGGCTGCCCTTGCTACTCCGCTCAATACCGCACTGGGCGTAGAAATAGCCAAGGCACAGGGACTTGCAGCAACAAGTACGGCCATAGCCCTATAAAAACTGGCACTGAATGGTTCATCTATGACCAAAAAAGCAAAGAGCAGGGTAACTACGAGGAGTAGTACAGCCGGAACAAAATACTTTTCAAATTTATCTGTAAGTAATTGCGTTGGGGATTTTTGGGTTTGTGCCTCGTTCACCAATTTAACCAATCTCGACAAGGTAGAATCGTTAGCTTCTTTAATAACTTTTATTTCCAGCGTATTGTTTCCATTGATGGTTCCGGAGAACACACGGTTCTCCGCCTTTATATCATCTACTTTTGAATAATCTTTGCTGGGATCTTCTACCGGCACCTTATCTACAGGAACACTTTCCCCCGTAATGGGCGCTTGATTTACACTGCTTGTTCCCTGAACCACGACTCCATCGGCAGAAATTTTACTGTTGGGCCTAACTACAATAACATCTCCAATATTCAGTTTCTCAATTCCCACTTCCTCAGTTTGTCCGTCTTTTTTTAATAAAGCATTTTTAGGCGCAAGATCTGATAAGGCGGCTATAGATTTTCGGGCTTTGTTCATCGCATAATGTTCCAGCGCATGTCCCAGGCTAAACAGGAATAACAGCAATGCTCCTTCGGCCCATGCGCCCAAAATTGCAGCCCCAATTGCGGCTACCAGCATTAAGAAGTCGATTTCAAAACCGCCTTTGGCTACCGTTTCGATGGCTTCTTTGGCAGTAAAGTAACCTCCAAAAAAATACGCCCCTATATACAGGGAAAGGCTGATCCAGTCTGGAATAGATTCTACAAAGGACAGGCCAAATCCTATACCCAGCAGTACACCACAAATTATAGCAAAAATAAGTTCGGTGTTCTTCCCGAAAACTCCCCCGTGCTCATGAGCGGGTTCTTCCCCGGCAGCATGACTTTCACCTTCCTTATGAACATGCTCAGAAGTTGATTCATTACTTACTTTTTTCTTTAGATCTGGTTTAGTTTTTTGTTCTGCTTTGATTAAACCATCCTCACCGGTTGACCTTTCTACTATTTCGAGATTTTCTTTTTCCAGTTTTTCGGTGATAAGGTTAAAATTGGTTTCATTCTTATCAAATTCCAAACGGACCAATCCTGCGGCAGTTACCGAGGCTTCCAGAATGCCTTTAATACCTAATAGTTTTTTTTCTATCAGGCGGGCGTGGCGCGTATGTCTTATTCCGGAAACTTTGATAAGCAGATGCCCGTACTTTTTGGTTATTTCCGCACCGGCTCGTTCGGCTATACTTTGAATCCGGTCGATGGAAATTTTATCGGGATCATAGTGGAAGCAGAGTTGAGGAACACCGTCTGTTTTTTCATCGGCTATATGTACCTTTTCAAGACCATCTTTAGCCTCCAGTTCATTGATAAGTCTTTTTACACAGGTGTCTTTCTCACTTATAACCTGAGGAAGTAGAACCGGAATTTTTATTTGGACTTTTTGCATAATAAAATAAGTTTTTCCACCTTGGCCGATGATTTATTATCGGAATTAAAATAGTCATGAATTTTGAAAATGCTATTAATATTTTAACAAATAGTATCTGCACTTTTCTTATCAAAAGGTAAAATTTTATTTTGATAGATTTTACTAAAACTGGAAATCTACTGCTTGTTACATTTGTCACATATCCCTTTAACAACCAGGTTCACATCTTCAGCTAAATAACCTTGGGGCAGGTTAATGTGCGGAATTTTGTGCTGGGTTAAACAGATCGTTTCATCGCAATTATTGCAATGAAAATGCAAGTGCAGGTCGGTATCAATTTCACAATTACAGTTTTCTTCGCACAAAGCATATTTTGTAACACCCGTTCCATCGTCAATTTGATGGGCAATACCGCTTTCCACAAAGGTTTTTAAGGTACGGTAAAGTGTTGTTCTTTCAGCATTGTCAAAATAGTCTTCAATATTTGTTAAACTTGCCGCTACTTTCTTATTCAAGAGGAATTGTAAAACCAACAAACGCATGGCTGTTGGTTTTACTTTATTCTTCTGCAATATTTTCTCTAAAAGGTCCATTTGAGTATAGATTATATCGTTCGGTAATGGCATCGATTAATTTGTGTTTTCTGTTCTGTTTTACAGCTTTTTCTCAATCGGTCAAAGTAACTGCCACTTTATTTAAAGCCAAAATTCATCACCAGAAGGAGCATTGCGGTTGGTAGAACTTGCCTTTCTATGTTCTCCGAATTATTCATATTTAATGACTATGACCGCCTTCCCCTTTTTGCATTTCAGCCATAAGGTAATAAGCATTGTTAAACGCAAACCTCGTTTCCTTTGGTAGATCCTTTAAAAGCTTGATCTCTATCCAATCACCTTGTTCAGTGCCAGTGACAATCTCTACAGGTTTAAAACTCCAGGCATCTCCTTCCTCTTCCGCAGTAAAAGCGTAGAATTTTTCGCCATCTCTTACAACTGCAGATTCCGGAAGGGCTGTGGTTCGTTGATTATCTACTGCAATTCTACCGCTTACATACATCCCGGGAACCAGATTTTCAGGTCTGTTAATAATTTCTGCGTGCACGTGAATCGCTTTTGGATCCTGTTCGAAATTTTTACTTACCGAAATTATTTCTGCCTCCAGTTCAGTATTTGGTAAGGATTCTATGCTGAAGAATACTTTTTGGCCTTTTTTTACTTTTGCAACATCTTTCTCAAATACCATCAAATCTACGTGAACATGTTCGGTATTGATAATGTGAAACATTTCGGTTTGCGCCTGTACAAATTGCCCTATTTTTATATTAACTGCCTGGACAGCTCCGTCGATAGGACTGAGTATAGGAACCCTCTTCTGAATTTCGCCCTTTTGCACTAATTCCGGATTGATATTTAATTGTTGAAGTTGAGCTTTAAGACCCACAACCTGTCCCTTAAAACTCTGTAATTCTGCCTCTGCCCGTTGAAAAGTCTCCCCCGAGCCCACTCCGGCTTCGTAAAGCTTTTTCTGCCTGTTAAACTCTTTTTCCTGGAAGTTTAAACTATTTACGGCATTCATATACCTGATTTGAACCTGAATTATTTCCGGATGTTCAATGTAGGCAAGAACATCCCCGCGCTTTACTTCATCTCCTTCTATCACCCGAATTGCTGTAACATTCCCGCCAATTACAGGAGTGACAGTGGCCTCACTTTGTGGCGGTACTTCGAGTTCACCGTTTGCCTGGACATATCCACTCATCAGTCTTGATGAAAGTGTGTCAATTTTCATATCCAGGGCATCAAATTGTTGCTGTGAGAGCATAGCTTCCTTTACAGGTGACGCTTCTGTCTGTTGTACTTTGCCTGACTCTTTTACCTCGGTCTCATTATTTTCCTTACAGGACAGGACCAGGAAAATTGGAAGTATATATATTATTGAAAATTTCATCTTTTTAATTTTTGTTATTTATGTAAAATTCTATTTCCGCAAGGGCAATTTGATAATTTTCAAAAGCCTGCAATGCTTTTAACTCGGACTCCAGTGCATTGTCCAGATTTTGGATAAAAGCTACGTACTCAATGGCTCCTTCATTAAAAGCGAGTAAGGATCCTTCCCTTTGCTCTTTAAGTAAGGGTAATACTTCGTCCCGATAAAATTCCCAGGAAGACTTCCACCTTTGATAGTTGCGGAGCGCAATTTCATAATCTGATTTGATTTGATCATTCTGAAAAACAGCTGTTCTTTCAGCAATTTCTTGTTCTATTTTGGCCGCTTTAGCTTCCCCGTAGGCAGCTCCCGAGAAAATTGGAATTGAGATTCCCGCCTGGTAACTATAAAAACCGGAAGTTCCATTTGCTTTTTGAAGGCCATACTGAACATTGAGTTCCGGAAGAAAATCAGCTTTTTTTGCCGTATATGCTGCTTCTGCCACAGCTACCTCCTGTTCCGAAAGTTTAAAAAGAGGATGGTTTTCGGCAAGATTCTGGTTTAAAACAGCCTCATTTTTTAATTCATCTTCAAAATCTTCAGGGACATCATAAACTTCTTCATCTCCTAACCACAAATTAAGTTTTTGAAGAGCTGTCAAATAATTGGTTTCAGCTTCCTGCTTTTCAACTGTGATCTGGCTTATTTCATTTTTGGCAGTCAGCATTTCCAACCTGGAAATTGCCTCTACTTCATAACGCAGTGTAACCGCCTGTCCGAACTTGGCGTAAAGGGAATCGAGTTCCTGAAAAAGCCGGTACTGCTGTTTAGCTGAAAAAGCACGGCTCCAGGCTTCCTTAACTTCCCGTGCCACCTGAAGTTTTGAAAGATCATAAGCTTCTTCTGCCAGGGCAATTCTTTCCTTGTGGAGTTTATTTTTCGGAATAATGCCCAACAAATCGATTCCCTGCTGTTGAACACCGATGGTGGTGTAAATTCCATTGGTACCTCCAATCTCTTCTCCGCCTGTAAAAATTTGGGTTTGCCCAAGATCCCAGGCAGATTTTTTGAGTGCCTGTTCCTTATCTATTTGCGCCCGCTTGTTTTTCAGAAGTGGATAATTCTGCAATGCCAGGTCCACTGCTTGCTTCTGCGTGACCGGTTGAGTCAAATCGCTCGTTTGAGCTTTTAAACTACCAGGAAGGATCAGTAAGAGAAAGACAATTGCAAAGCCTCCACTCAGTGACGTTTTACTTTTCATCCTGCCCGATCTTGTTTCCACCCATTTATATAGAATAGGCAAAATGAACAGGGTTAGCAGGGTAGAGGTGATTAAACCACCAATAACCACAGTTGCAAGCGGTCGTTGTACCTCGGCACCCGCTGAATTTGAAATAGCCATAGGTAAGAATCCCAGAACATCTGTAAGAGCTGTCAATAAAATTGGCCGAACCCTTCTTCTGGCGCCAAGGCTAATCCTTTCATTTATATTCTTCACACCTTCCTCTTTTAATTCATTGAAACTGCTTATCAACACCAGTCCATTTAAAACTGCAACTCCAAATAATACAATAAAACCAACTCCCGCAGAGATACTAAACGGCATATCCCTTAGCCATAAAGAATATACTCCCCCAATTGCGGCAAGGGGAATGGCTATATAAATCATTGTGGTTTGTTTGAAGGATTTCAAGGCAAAGAAAATCAGGATAAAAATGAGCAGTAAGGCAATGGGAACAACTACCTGCAACTTTTTACTGGCTCTTTCAAAATTTTCGAAAGCACCTCCATATCGAATATAGTATCCGGGTGGGAGTTTTAATTCCGAATCCAGTTTGTTCTGAATATCTTCAACTACCGACTTAACATCCCGATTTCTGATGTTCACTCCCACATAAGTCCGGCGATTGGTGTTTTCCCTACTGATTTGCATCGGACCGGGCTGATAACTTATTTCAGCTACTTCCTTTAAAGGAATCTGGTTCCCTGACGGAAGAGTAACATACAAATTCCTGATATTTTTGATGCTGGTCCTGTCTTCTTCCTGTAAGCGAACCACCAGATCAAAACGTTTTTCACCTTCAAAAATAACCCCTGCGCTTCCTCCTGCAAAAGCCGTTTGAATAAGGGAATTGAGCTCTTTTATCTGAAGGCCGTATTGAGCAGTCTTGTTCCGGTTATAGTTAACGGTGATTTGAGGCAGCCCTGCCGTTGCTTCCACTTTCATATCTGCAACGCCATCTACAGTGGAGATAATATTCCCCATTTCCTGGGCTTTACTTGCCAAAATATCCAGATCTTCTCCGTATAATTTCACAGCTACATCTTCCCTAACCCCCGTTAAGAGTTCATTAAATCTCATTTCCACGGGTTGCGTAAATTCATAGCTCACGCCGGGAATAATACTTATGGTTTCCTTGATCTTGGTAATAAGTTCATCTTTTGTTTCTGCGGATGTCCATTCATCTTTATCTTTCAGAATAATGAAGCTATCTCCAATATCCATTGGCATCGGATCTGTGGGAACATCAGAAACTCCAAAGCGCGTCACTATTTGTTCAATTTCAGGGTATTCATCCAGCAAAAGCTGTTCAATTTTGGTGGAGGTAGCAATTCCTTCATCAAGGGAACTCCCGGGTTTTAAAATGATGTGAAAAGCGATGTCTCCCTCGTCAAGCTGAGGAATAAATTCCCCGCCCATTCTGGTAAAAATTAAAATAGCCAGGGCAAAAAGAGCAATAGCAAGCCCCAGAATTATCTTTCCCCTTTTTAAAGATTTGTTCAGTAAAGGTTCATATTTATCCTGCAGCCAAACAACAAACTTGTCACCGTAAGATCTCTTTCGGTTTTTTTTCTCTTTTAGAAAAAGAGCTGAAATCATTGGAACATACGTAAGGCACAGAATCATTGCTCCCAGCATCGCAAACATAAAAGTCAGCGCCATCGGCTTGAACATTTTCCCTTCCACACCTTCCAGGGCAAGAATCGGAAGAAATACAATAAGGATAATTAGTTGCCCAAAGAAAGCTGAATTCATCATCTTTTTAGATGAAGATGAGGCAATAGAATCCCTTTCAGCCTTATTTATTTCCCCTCTTTTCTTCATACGTTGATGAATTGTAAAGACGGTGCTTTCCACAATTATCACGGCTCCATCCACAATGATCCCGAAATCTATGGCACCCAGGCTCATCAAATTCGCCCAGACGTCAAAAACATTCATCAGAATAAAAGCAAATAGAAGAGAGAGCGGAATAGTTGAAGCAACTATGAGTCCTCCCCGCCAGTTCCCCAGGAGCAGCACCAGCACAAATATTACAATAAGACCACCTTCCAATAGGTTTTTTGTGACAGTAGAGGTGGTGTCACTAATCAGTTCGCTTCTATCTAAAAATGGCTCTACGGAAACTCCTTCCGGAAGGGATTTTTGGATTTGCTGAATTCGTTCCTTTACATTATCAATAACCTCGTTGGAATTGGCACCTTTCAGCATCATTACCATTCCACCTACAGCCTCCCCCTGCCCATTCTTTGTAAGGGCTCCGTATCTCACGGCACTGCCAATGCGGACATCGGCAATATCAGCTACGGTTATGGGAATACCGCCGGAAGTGGTTACTACGATCTTTTCCAGGTCCTCTATACTTCTGGCAAGTCCTTCCCCACGGATAAAATTTGCCTGGTGATTTTTCTCGATATACGCCCCGCCTGTATTCTGATTGTTATTTTCAAGGGCGGTAAAAACATCTGATATGGAAAGTCCAATAGCTTTTAATTCATTGGGATCTATAGCTACTTCATATTGCTTGATCATACCACCAACGCCGTTCACCTCTACAACGCCCGGCACCATTGCCATTTGTCGCCTTACAATCCAATCCTGAATTGTTCTGAGCTCGGTGGGAGAATATTTGTCCTTGAATTCCTCTTCCACCTCGAGGGTGTACTGATAGATTTCCCCAAGTCCGGTTGAAATAGGACCCATAGAAGGCTGTCCAAAACCTTCCGGAATTTCGTCTTTAACGGCATTCAGTTTTTCCCCTACCAGTTGGCGGGGGAGATACGTACCCATATCATCTTTAAAAACGATAGTTACTACGGAAAGGCCAAACCTGGAAACAGAACGGATTTCCTTAACCCCCGGAAGATTGCTCATTGCAATTTCTACAGGATAGGTAACAAATTGTTCAATGTCTTCGGTTCCTAGATTGGGTGCCTGGGTGATTACCTGCACCTGATTATTCGTGATGTCGGGCTGGGCATCCACCGGAACCTGAAAAACGCTCCAAATACCTGCTCCAATTAGCACCACTGTTAGTAAACCAATAATGAATTTATTATTGATTGAAAAATCAATGATTTTATTAATCATATAAAATGTATTAATTCAGTTTTTAATAAGAAAGAATATCGGCCAAAGCCAATAAGGAGAGGATATAACTATCCTCTAAACTGAATTAAAGTCGGGGAGGCTGAAATGTAGAATTCGAAATCTCAATACCGGGATTCTCTGCTTTTTGAACTATAAGATTGGGAATATCCAGATTCAAAACTATGAAATTACCGGGTTGGAAATTTACCACGTGAACGTGGCAGCAGTGGCACTGACAGAAAGGAGGACAATCATCATATTTATTATCGTGTTGCGTATCCTGATTATCCTGGTCTAAAGTTAAATTAACAGAAATAGTATTCTGATCGTTTGATTCCACATTGTCATCACAAGGAATAAAATTAAGACCAAGGAAATAAAAAGATAATATGAGTGCGATTATATTCACGAACGCAAAGATAGGAAATTATAGATGCACAGGCTATGCAAAAACATTAGTTGGCCGAAAGGTGTTGCGGGGAATTTAAAATTTGATTCAGCATTTTTTAATATTTCAGAAATTTTATTTATGCTTATCCATTAAGAAACCTAAAAACGTCTTGACTGCGCTCGACGTGACACTTTTAGTTTGTAGGCTTTACAAGGGTTACCGGGTTTTTTAAATTAATGGAGCCGAAATGTTCTCCTTTTAACAAAAAGCCAACTTTTCTGTGATCTTTTAAAATACCATTTAAACTTTTTTCCTTCAGTTTGTAGAAGTGGATTGTAGGGCATTCATTTTCAGATAATTTATGTCCAACAATAATCATGTTCTGTTTCAGTCAGTTTTTTGCGTATTTTTTAGAATCTTTAGCGATATATTCTGCGATGCTTTTTAAGTCATATTTTGACTGAAAAGTCCAATTTATTTGAACCATTTCTCAGCTTCATTATCTAAATCAGTGTCAGAAATTATATCTCCACGCTCCGATTGATTCATCCCAGTTTCCACTTTCTCAATCAAAATCGATCATTCAACTAGATCATCAATTCAAAACTCTTCAGGAAATTTTTCAATTTGTTCTAGTCAACATTATTTTCTTATTTATATCATTTACAAAATACAATTTTAAATCAAATTTTTCTTGTTTAAAATATGCAAGGTACCGGTCTCGGCTAGGAGTAGCTGTGTGGGTTATTATAATTTTCGTAAAAAGAGCAACTATTGGATGATTCACGAACCGCAGTATACGAGACCCGTATTCCGAAAGCTTTCGGTATGAGAGGCGTACTCCGACAGTTTCTGGCGGAGTCGTCTACTCGATTGTGCGTTCGGCTTTTTTTTTATCAGGCGAGTTTAATAAAGTTATCTTCAAGTTTCACGTTAAAATTTATTTCAGCTTTTAGTGCTTTAAACACCTTTAAAACGGTGTCGATTGTCGCACTGTTAGCACTACTTTCAAGTTTTGAGATTTGAGATTTTTGAACTCCCACAAGTTTTCCAAGTTCTTCCTGAGTTAAATGTCGTTCTTGTCTTGCGGCTTTAATCATTTTTCCCAAAACATCCATACGAAGTTCGTACTCGTATTCGTCACGTTCGGTTGTACCAACTGTACCGATATACTTATCTTTCATTTCGGCAAGCGAATAACTTTTTATTTTTTTAGTTGCCATTTTGTTTCTTTTTATTTGTTGTCGAAATATTCATTTTTAATTCTTATTGCTCGGTCAATTTCTTTTTTTGGCACTTTGTCAACCTTTTTAATAAAACCGTGAGTTGCAAATACCAAATTTTCCTTGCTATCAGTTTTGTCCTAAAACGCTAAAAGTCTGATTTGAATTCCAGCGTATTTTGTCCGAAACTCCCAAATATCATTTTGAAGTTTTTTCAAAAGTCTTGGGTTATTAGTCTGTTCAGCAAGGTCAATTTTGTAAAATATTTTTTTGACGGTCTTTGAGTCAAGTCCTGCAATGAATTGGTTAGCTTCTTCTAAAAATCGTTTTTCAAAATATTTCACTTACTTATCAAGTTGTTAAACGTTACCAAGATAAATAAAGTTTCCAAATTTAGAAACAAACAATTGAGTTATTTTGAACTGTGCCGTTTTCTTAGCTGACACACAACGGCCTTGATTAATGCAGGTGGCGAGGAGTAAAGACGCAAACTTATCGGCTTTGTTGTTTTTTACTTGGTAATGAAGATCAAATTTCCATCGGACAAGAGCTAGTGAATACAATAAAAGAATATTAAAATTACGAAAGGTTAAAATCGGTTACCAGCAGAAAGCGGTCATATTTCAATATCAGATATTTGCAATTTCAACTAATTTTTGAGCTTTCAATATGCGAATAGTTCTACCCTTGGTTTCAATAATATTTTCATCTTTTAACTCCCTTAAAAAGCGAACAAGTGTTTCTACCGCAGTTCCAAGAATATTGGCCAGGTCCTCCCGGGTAAGGGTTATTTCCACAATATCATTGGAATTTTCTTCCGTTTTAAATTTATCTCTTAATATTAATAGAGTGAGGGCAAGTCTTTCCCGTACTGTTTTATGTGCGATGGAAAGAATGTTATTTTCCAAAACGGCAAATTCATGGCTTAAATTTTTGAGAAGCTTTCTTGATAGTACAGCAGATCTTTCAAGGAGTTCCAGGAATTCTTTCTTCGGAATTAATCCAACAATTACATTTTCTAAAGCCATTGCTGAATCTGAAAATGTCTCCTCACTTAACAATGCCGGATAACCCAATAGTTCCCCAGTGTTACATATATAAATAATATGCTCCCGACCTTCTTTGTCTACTTTATATTTTTTAATTTTTCCTTCAATCAAATAAAATATTCCGGAGGGATAAGATCCTTCAATAAAAATCATCTCCCCTTTTTTATATTTCCTGGTAAGCATTACAGATTTTAAAAAATCCTGATCCTCCAAAGGCAATCCTTCAAAAACAGAATGACTTTTAAAGTGGTATTCATCAATGGGAAATCCAATACTTTCTGACATTTCTACCTATTTTATTTCTAATCAAAGATAAGAAAACAGCCTTCGGGTTTGCGTTAAACTTGATTGAAATCAATTTTTAATCAAACCTGGGTCAAGAAACAGGTGGATACCTATACCTAATTTTGTAATACTAAAAATATTAAATGGATACATCAAAGGAATTTTTGAAAGACAAGGATCATAGATCTCTAAAAGACAAAAAGATTTATTGGAACCTGCCCCCCGAGGTTTTAATAAAAAAAACAGTTATTCTTAATCAGGGTTCATTGACAAGCACAGGAGCTTTAGCCGTTAATACAGGCGAATTTACAGGACGTTCCCCAAAGGATAAATACATTGTTAAAGATGATACCACTCAGGATTCTATTTGGTGGGGGGAAGTAAACCAGCCTATAACACCCGAAATTTTTGAAAACCTCTATAAAAAGGTTATCACATATCTTGAAAATAAAGATATTTATATTCGGTATTCTTATGCCTGTGCACCAAGTGAGTACAGACTAAATCTAAAGGTTATTACTGAAACTCCCTGGCAAAATCTCTTCGCCAATAATCTTTTCTTAAGACCCTCAAAAGCGGAACTCGAAAACTTTATGCCGGATTGGGAAATAATTGTTGCATCCGGTTTTTATGCCGATCCCGAACAAGATGGAACCCGACAATCCAACTTCACAATTATTAACTTTAAAAGTAAAAAAATCTTAATAGGAGGAAGTGGCTATACTGGTGAAATTAAAAAGAGTGTCTTTACAATCTTAAATTATATCATTCCTAAAGAGAAGAAAGCTCTTTCAATGCATTGTTCGGCTAATATTGGTATTAAAAATGACACGGCCATATTTTTCGGACTTTCGGGTACCGGAAAAACCACTCTTTCTGCAGATCCGGACAGAAAGCTTATTGGAGATGACGAACATGGATGGGACGACACGAAAATTTTCAATTTTGAAGGGGGATGTTATGCAAAATGCCTGAACCTAACTAAAGAAAAAGAACCCCAAATATTTAGTGCAATAAGAAGGGGAACTTTGCTGGAAAATATAAAATTTTATCCCGGAACAGATAAAGTTGATTATTCCAATACCGGTATTACAGAAAATACCAGGGCAGCGTATCCTCTCTCCTTTATTGAAAATGCTGTAGAGCCATCAATTGGAGGATTGCCTCAAAATATTTTCTTTCTTACCTGTGATGCTTTTGGAATTTTACCCCCAATTTCAAAATTAACCCCGGGCCAGGCCATGTATCACTATATCTCAGGTTATACAGCAAAAGTTGCCGGGACCGAGGCTGGTATAAATGAACCTCAAACTACTTTTTCTGCCTGCTTTGGTGAGCCGTTTTTACCACTTCACCCAACCGAGTATGCCGAAATATTGGGACGCAAGATTAAAGAACAAAATGTAAATGTTTGGCTAATTAATACCGGATGGTCCGGTGGTGAATATATTGTTGGAGAACGGATTAAATTGAAATATACCCGGGCTATGATAAATGCCGTTTTAGAAGGTCAGTTGGATACCGTAGAATTTGATAATGATGAATTTTTTGGTCTTGCAATTCCTTCTTCCTGTCCCAATGTGCCTACAGATATATTAAATCCAAGAAATACCTGGGTTGATAAATATAGATATGATGAAATAGCAGAAAGTCTGGCTTCTATGTTTAAAGAAAACTTTGTAAAATATTCCGACTTTGCAAATGATGAAATTCTGCAGGGAGGGCCAACTGTTATAAGTTCCAGTTTTAAAAATTAAAGGCCTGAAATAGCAATTGCCAAAATGATATATTCTTATGATACATTCATTGAGAAAAAACAAATTAATCCAATTGGCAATCGAAAGATTAAAACGTCTTGGGTTTACAAATGTAGATTCCCAGACGCTCCTTAAAGACGAAGTTTACCGAAGTTTTTTTATAAAAATGCTCACGGATATTTCAGCAAGAAAAGGAAATTGGAAAGGGACTATTGATTCAATTTTAAAAGAAATTGGTGAAAGTGAGTTATCAGTATAAACCAGAATAAAATAGGATAAGAGAAAAAATTTCCTTTAAAAATAAAAAATTAAAAGTTCCTGCGTTTGCATTAATTCCCTACATAAAAGACGATGGCGCAGGTCCTGAAATTTCCCCTCCTAACTGTAGATTTCATTTAAAGAATTATGAAGAAAGGTACAAAGTTATATAGTGTCCTCAACTTAAAATGCCCCCGCTGCCAGGAAGGGGATTTGTTTGTAAGGAGGGGCTGGATCGTTTTTGGGCAAATCCTGGATATGCCTGAGAATTGTCCAAATTGTGGTCAGGATTTTAGAATTGAGCCGGGTTATTACACAGCTGCGCTATGGGTGAGTTATCCCATTGTACTAATAGTTTTTATTCCCTTGATATTTCTAGGCTTTACCTTAAAAAACCTGCATCTGTTTTTTACCATTTTATATCCCTTTATCGTCATCATTTGCTTTCTGTTACAAATTCCTTTGATGCGTTTTACCAGGGCAATTCTAATTAATATGCATGTTGATTTTGAGAAGCATTTTTGACAGCGCAAAACAAGGAAGGAAACATCAATAATATCAAAGTCGCTAAACCTGGGGTTGAATTTAATAAATGTTACATATTGTCCGCTGAAAAACAATAAATAGAACCGATTAAATATTTTAAATTTATAACCTCCGGAAGTAATTATCGTATAAAATGAAAACAGAATTCACCCCAAAGCTTTTTACGCTTTTTAAGGAAGGCATTACCAGAAAACAGTTATCCAAAGATATTCTGGCAGGGATTATTGTTGGTATAGTAGCATTGCCACTTGCCATTGCTTTTGCAATTGCATCGGGTGTGTCTCCTGAAAAGGGTTTAATAACAGCTGTTATTGCGGGTGTCACAATATCTGTACTAAGTGGTAGCAGGGTGCAAATTGGAGGTCCTACAGGGGCATTTATCATAATTATTTATGGCATTGTTCAGGAACACGGAATTGGCGGGCTAACCATAGCCACCTTTATGGCCGGCTTCCTTATTATAGGTCTGGGTTTGGCACGATTAGGTAATTATTTAAAATTTATTCCATATCCGCTCATTGTAGGTTTTACCAGCGGTATTGCGGTAATAATTTTTTCATCACAAATGAAAGATTTTTTCGGGTTGGAAATGGGAGATGTTCCCCCCGATTTTATTGAAAAATGGGAATCTTATGGCAGCAATTTTTTACAGGTAAACTGGCAGGCTTTCAGCATCGCAATAGGAACGGTACTTATCGCATTAAATTTCAGCAAAATCAGTCCAAAAATCCCGGGTTCTATTGTTGCCATTGTAATAAGCACAGCTGTAGTTTATTTTTTTGATGTTCCGGTAGAAACCATAGAAAGCAGGTTTGGTGAAATTCCCAACAGTATCTCTCTTCCTGAAATTCCTACAATTAATTTCTCCATAATTCAACAATTAATTCAACCTGCAATTGCCATTGCGCTACTGGGAAGTATCGAATCCCTGCTCTCTGCTGTGGTAGCCGATGGTATGACCGGTGGGCGTCATCGTTCCAATATGGAATTAATAGCACAGGGAACGGCAAATATTTTTTCCGGTTTATTTGGCGGAATTCCTGCCACGGGAGCAATTGCAAGAACAGCCACCAACATTAAAAATGGCGGCAGGACTCCAATTGCGGGTATCATTCACGCTGTAGTTTTATTACTTATAATGCTTCTATTTGCCCCCGTGGCGAAATTGATTCCGCTTTCGTGTTTAGCCGGAATTTTAGTGGTTGTGGCCTGGCATATGGGGGAATGGCACCATTTTTTTTCCCTTCTGAAAAGCAACAGAATGGATGTAGTTGTACTCCTAACTACCTTTTTCCTGACAGTATTCTTTGATTTGATCCTGGCCATTGAAATTGGAATGATCCTTTCCAGCTTTATATTTATGAAGCGAATGAGCGAGGAAACAACCTTTAAAGACCATTCAGAAATGTTCAAATCAAATGATGAACGTGGGGAAAAATTATTTGATGAAGAGATCCCTGAAATTCCTAAAGGAGTATTGCTCTATGAAATTAATGGACCCTTATTTTTTGGAGCTTCCCAAAAATTTCAGGAAGTAGTTTCCGATTTAAATTTCAAACCCGAAATACTGATCTTAAGGATGAGAAATGTTCCATTTATAGATGCTACAGGTGTGAATAGGTTAAAGGAGATAAGCAACCAATTCAAAGAAAAAGGGATTCAAATAATTATATCCGGGGCTAACCGAAAGGTGAAGGAAGAACTTTTAAAAGCCAATGTTTATACCTTGCTTGGCAAGCATAATATTACAGATAATATCAAATTAGCCATGGATAGGGCACAAATTGTTTTAAAGGAGAAAATTTAATTTTCTGGTACTGATTATTTAAATAGAAATCTGGCGATTACAAGGAGTAGAGAAATGCGATTCTTGTTTTTGAACTGAAAAGCTTATTATACTAACTTAAGTTCTGGAATATTCTTCATTTTTCCATTTTCAGATTTTCCTAAAATAACAACATCTTTACTCTCCTTATATTCATCAATGGCCAGGAGGAGTTGGCTTTTGGTATCTCGTCGAAGTTTGACCCCAGATTTTTGGTTTTTATTTCGGACTTCAATATAATAACCATCTTTCAGGTCTGTTGGTTTTGTGGAAGGTCTTCCCATAGTAATATTTAAATATATTAGAAATTTAATCTTTGAAATAAATTTTCTGTCGTTTTAAAATGATAAAACTGTCACAATCAGAGAATTAAATTGATTAGGAACTGTGATTAAAATTATTTCGGCTCCCAGAATTTCCTGAGGATAAATTGCAGGTTATCTCCCTTTGTATAATAAGTAATCTCTTAATCAATACCCAGGCCGGATTTTGCTTCAAATTCTATAATTTCACCCTTTTTTTTCTATTGATCACTTAATGATCTTGCCGAGTTGGAGTTAAATTACTTTCGTCCAGAATTTCTTCCTTAACAACTCCCACTTCATCTATTTCCTTCATCAATCTGTCGGTTTCCGTGAGTGCCACGATAATCTTCTGGTAGTGTGAAATGTCCTCAAAGCTTAATTCACGTCCCTTGCGATCTTTAAGCCATTTTTGTGCCGGTTGGTAGCCACCGATGTAAAATTCCCAGGCTACTAAGGGTACTTTATCAAAATATTGCTGCTCATTGATCCAGACTTTCCCCTGAATTTCATCTATAGGTTCGTAGCCCGGACTGGTTTTGGTGATCTTGCGGGTGACAACGTTGTCACCATCTTCGGGATAGCCGGTGACACGCTGCTCTACCAACGGACTTTCCAGTAAATGCAATTGCCGTAGTTCTCCGCCAAGTTTTACCAGCTTCCAGAAATTATCAGCCTCCTGCGGGTAAGGTACCCGCGGAAAGTCGATTTTCAGGAACTCTTTGTATTTTTCCCGGTACTCCGGGGAATGTAATACGGCATAAATATAATCGAGCAGGTCTATAGGCGCGAAAGTGGTTTTGAAATCATCCTGTACTTCTTCTGAATTTGCCATACAAACATTGCCGCTAGTTTCTTTTTCAGGTACGAAAGTGAGTTGCAGGCTTTCTTCTATTTTGGAAAGAATTTTTGGGTCCAGGTTTGGAACTCGTGCTTGTGGTTCGTTATTCGTGGTTTGTTGTGCAGAAGTTGCTGAGTAAATATATAAAGGATAAACAATACCACCTCCCCGATAAAATAAATTTAAATCAGAAATTGAGTCCTGAATAAAGATCAAATTCCAAAGATTAGCACCCGTAGCTTGGCCTTGTCTTCCTACGGTTATACTTATATTATCTTGCAACATGTTTTTTTGTACTTTTTCTCTCGTCCAGTCGACTAAAAGATTAGTATAGCTTATAAATTGTGTGTCAAATGGTCTATAGGAAATATTCTTTACAACTGTTTCAATTTCCATTTGTTGCAATAATGGTCTTATCTTATCAATTTTCCAACCTCTTGTATCCCCTTTTTCATATTTTGTACCTGATGATTTTGGAAAAAACTCATTTCTGATTTCGTTAATACTTTTGTCTTTATCAATGAAACTTTTTAATCGTAATATCAAATCCGAATAATTTGTATCAATTACCAAAAAGTCTCTGGAAGTTTGGATACCGCTTGTGTTTTCAAGGAATAATTCATCCATTGCAAAACCATTATAAAAATTTTCGCTTTCTTTATTATTTTTAGGCACAAACATAAAAAAAGGAGGTTCCGGTGATATTTTTTGGAAAAAAGTTGATTTTAAAGAATTTTGTTCGAGAAAATTATATTTAACTTCTCTCTTACCGTATAGATCGTAATGAAAAACTTTGGCTAATTCATTTGAAGCATTATCTTTTCTTTTAATCAATATATTTATTGAAACTCCTTGTTGAATATCAAAGACATTTTCATCTTTACTCCCATCCTTTGTTTTCTCTCTTCTTTTTTGATTTCCATGTAAATCAATTGTATATATTTTATCAAATACATTTAGAAGATTCCATCTCATTCCGCGAAAAGTAGGATTGTCTAAAAATCCGTGCGGATTAATAAATGCCAAAATTCCACTTCCGTTCTTTTCAATAAAGTGTTGACCAAAACGCATGAATTTTACATAATCATCATTCAACCAATGTTTGCGTTCATTAAAATGTTCTCCGTCCACATATTTATAATCCTCGATCAAATTGCTAATCCATTCGCCATTATTGGAAGAAATCCCACTATACGGTGGATTCCCAATAATGCACATCACCGGCGTATCCCGTTTTATGGCGTTAGCCTGGTCGGCCTCGTCAGAAAGCCAGGAACTAAAAAGCGTTCCGGTATCGGGATGCGCTTCTTCCAGCGAGTTGGTTAAAAATATTCGGAAGCGTTGATCATCGGTTGGTTTATAGCCGGTTTCGGTAAGCAGCATATCCATTTTAAGATGGGCCATCGCATAACTCGCCATCAGCAGTTCAAAACCATTCAGGCGAGGGATAAGGTGTTCTGTAGCATAACGGGTCCAGACCCCTTGCTGGCCTTCAAATTTCTGGTGGATTTGGCGTACCACTTCCGCCAGAAATGTTCCGGTTCCCGTGGCGGGGTCAAGAATTTGCACTTTATGAACTTCCTGCTCATATTCCCTCATTCCGCCGGCATAACGTTTATCGTGCGTTGGCACTTTTACGGTAACCTTTGTTTTGCTGGTATCGGCCAGGCCTTGCGGAAGATCGAATTCTTCCTTCAGAATATCATCTACCGCGCGAACGATAAAATTTACTACCGGTTGCGGCGTGTACCAAACTCCGCGGGCCTTCCGAAGTGCAGGATTGTATTCCCCCAAAAAAGTTTCGTAGAAATGCACCACAGGATCGTCCTGTTTGGTGCTTTTTCCGAAGTTCTTCATGATCTTCGAAACATCGGAAGCCAGAAAAATGGTCACCAGTTCCTCAACGATCCACAGCAGCCTGTCGTCCAGATCGAAACCTGCAATATCCTGAAAAAGTTTCCGAAGAAAGGGATTGCTTTTCGGGATCA
>ERZ1284728.8-NODE-8-length-23910-cov-34.035171_pt1 | contig 23910 bp, 20 predicted proteins | sample MGYA00454601_ERZ1284728 | MGnify/ENA primary metagenome ERZ1284728 (study PRJEB36292, sample SAMEA5787382) | metagenome | biome: Arctic soil; feature: perennial spring outflow channel; material: sediment | place: Canada | collected 2017-07-08 | depth 0.05 m ...
TCTCAAATCTCAAATCTCAAATCTCAAATCTAATATCTCATATCTTTTGTAAAATACTATCTTTGGCACTATGGATAAAATCAAGCTTATAGAATGCCCCAGAGATGCTATGCAAGGCATTAAAACCTTTATTCCTACCCAACAGAAAATACAATTTATCCAGGCCATTTTAAGATGTGGATTTGATACTATAGATTTTGGAAGTTTTGTTTCCCCCAAGGCGATTCCACAAATGGCAGATACTGCAGAGGTGCTGGCAGGTCTTGATCTTTCGGCTACTCAAAGCAAACTTTTAGCCATTATAGCAAATACACGGGGAGCCCAGGACGCTGCGCAACATCCTGAAATTCAATATTTAGGGTATCCATTTTCTATTTCTGAAAATTTTCAGATGCGGAATACCCATAAAACAATAGCAGAATCGGTTGAAACACTTCAGGAGATCCTGGACATTGCAAATGCAAATGAAAAAGAAGTGGTGGCTTACCTTTCCATGGGATTTGGAAATCCGTACGGAGATCCATGGAGTGTTGAAATAGTTGGGGAATGGACAGAAAAATTATCGGGCATGGGCGTGAAGATCTTGTCGCTTTCAGATACTATTGGAAGTTCAACTCCGGAGGTAATTCATTATCTTTTTTCAAATTTGATCCCAAAATATCCTGAAATAGAATTTGGTGCACATTTGCATACCACCCCAACTACCTGGCACGAGAAGATAGATGCTGCCTATAAAGCCGGCTGTAGGAGATATGATGGGGCAATACAGGGATTTGGAGGCTGCCCAATGGCAAAAGATGAATTGACCGGGAACATGCCTACCGAAAAGATGGTTTCTTATTTCACTTCCAAAAAAACAGAAACCAACATTAAAATGACCAGTTTCGAATCGGCTTATAATGAGGCCACCAAAATATTTGGAGACTATCACTAGTTCAAAACACTTACAGCGGACCAAATCTGAATAAAAATAAAGTCAAAAATGCCACGGATTTCATATTGAAATCCGTGGCATTTTTGGCTTTATCAATTCCTTTTTGGTGAATGTCTAAAATTGAAAGTTTAATCCAAGATATGCTCCAAAAGGATGTCCTGGCCTTAATCCTGCGGGAACTCTAGCCACTGCATATTCATTATCCAGGGCATTTATCACATTTCCGGAAAGGCTTAGCTTTGGGGTAAGGTGATATTTTGCTGCAATATCCAGGACGAAATTCGAATCAACGCGCTCGTCATCTGGGATAGTACCGCTTCCGGCCATAGTTCTGAATTCTCCCATATACCTTCCGTTTAAATTCACACTGAATTTGGAATGCTCCAATCCAATTCCTGCATTGAACTGATGATTTGGGATATAGGGTATCTCATCCCCGGCATTAATTTCTCCCCAAATCCCCTCGCCACTTGCAAAGCTGTTTTGAAACTCTGTATGTGTATAGGTGTAGGTGAAATTCAGTGGTAATCTAAACTGAGTGTTTTGAGTTTCTAAAAGATCATAATTCAGAAGAAATTCAATTCCTTTAACCGTTACTTCCCCGGCATTGAACTGTTCCAAAGTCCCCGTTCCACCTGTCGCTGCCAGGTCACTTCCCAAAAGGTTGCTGTAATCATTATAAAAACCTACCAGTTCTCCTTTTAAACCGGCGATATTGAATCTGGAACCAAGCTCATAATTAATACTCTCTTCAGGGTCTTCACCCGTGCTGTTTCCTGGAGGTGAAAAACCTTTATGAACCCCTCCAAATACAGAAACCCTGTTGTCAAACCTGTAGTTAAATCCAACACCCGGGATAAATATATCCACTTTATTTTCTCTGGTTTTTAGATCTGATCCCGAGCGGTTCACATCATTTTTCCCAAAATCCTCCCGGCCTAAAGTGATGTTTTCATAGCGAATTCCAGGGGTGAATGTCCAGTTATCAAATTTTATTTTATACATCGCAAAAGTAGCAAAGGCTTTTGCATTACTTATCCTGTTTGCATCCGTTCCGGGAATTCCTGCAGATGTCAAATTCATAATTCCATTATTCATGTTGTAAGCATCAACCCACTGGAAACGATCTTCCTCATCATAATGATACCTGAAACCAACTTCAATATCGTGAAACACATTTCCGGCCATCCAGTGGTAATCCAATTTGGTTTGGACACCTTTAGAAACATATTCCCTGTTGTTGTTTTTTACATTCAACGCATTTGCTCCGGAATTGATTCGCCCTGTGACTATGCCAAATGCATCCGGGAAGTTTGATGGATTATCAAGAAGGCTGGAAATACCCACTTTTCCATCTGAAGAAACAACATCATTTAATTTATACCAGTTCCGGCTGAAATTATTTAAATATCCGGTTGTGGTTATTCTGAAATAATCACCGAAATTCATGGTATGGGTAGCCATAAATTGAAGATGATCTGCATTCATCTGGTCTTTTTGTGAACCTGAATATCTTCTGAAGGGATTTTCTCTGAAATCATTTTCGGTTAAACCTAAATAAGTCTCATCAGAAGTTTCATCTGAATATTGAAATTTCAATTCTAAGGCTTGTCCAACTTTAGCATCAGGATTTGTGTTTACCCTGAATTTTGCAACTATATCGTCTTTGTTAAATCCAGTATCCCCGCCGGAATCCAGGTCTTTAAACCCATCAGATCGATAATTTTGATATTCGACAAGGTATCCGAAATTTTTATAGGAATCCCCTGCTTTTGCATGCAGATTAGAGGTGTTAAAACTTCCGTAATTAGCAAACAGGGAACCGGAAAAATCTGTTGGAATTTGTGAGGAAATGAAATTGATAGCACCTCCGGTGGTATTTGGGCCATATTGCACCTGGCTGCTTCCTTTCAAAATTTCTACAGCTTCCATTCTGGCTACCGAAGGGAAATAATAGGCTGCAGGAGCACTGTAAGGTGCCGGCGCGATTAAAACACCGTCTTCCATAAGGGTTATCTTCGAACTGCGCTCAGGAGAGGTTCCTCTTAAACTTATGTTGGGGCGTAGGCCAAACCCATCCTCTTCGTAAAAATTTACACCGGGAACCTGACTTAGGATGCGATTTATGTTTGTATACCGATGTTCTTTTAATTCTTCTGAAGAAAGGTAATATGCAGAACCGGTTCGGTTTTCTGCCTGAAATTTACCCCCTAAAAGAACCTTCGCGGAAATAATTACCTCGTTTAAGGTTTCAACAGAATCTTTAGCTTTTTTAACTTTTTGTTCTTGTGCCTGAATAGTGATTGATGCCATCCCTAAAATGGCAACGAATAAACATCGTCTCATCGTTCTTGTTTTGATTATTTTAATTTAGATTGATTTTAGATAACGAGGCAAAAGTAAATTGCTTTTGGGATTCAGGCAAGCTTATTTAGACTTAATTTAAATAAAAAATTGAAACTATTTCAAAATTAAAGGGTTACGGATGAATTTTATGTTTTGTTGAATGCTGTTGGGCTTGTAGCATCTTATTCAAATTTTCTTACAGGAAAAAAACTTTTTAAAAATTAAATTTTCGCGGTCATTATTTCGGTTTTTTAATTTAAACCTATTCTAAATAGTTATATTTGCGTTTCTAAAAAAATCAAGAAAATGAAAAAAGTTATATTTTTAATTGCACTTGTAGCATTTAGTGCCTGTAAAAATGACAACAAAAAAACAGGAACATCTTCAGATGGTGAAGAAAATGTAGTAAATGTTTACACCCATAGGCATTATGCTGCAGATCAGGTTTTATTCAAGCAGTTTGAAGAAACCACTCGTATAAAGGTTAATGTAATTAATGCCAGTGCAGATGAGTTGATTCAAAAAATGTCAATAGAAGGAGCCCAATCTCCGGCAGATGTATTGATAACCGTAGATGCCGGAAGGTTAACCCGTGCAAAGGATCAAAATTTATTGCAACCTATTGAGTCGGATATCTTAAACCGAATCATTGCACCCCACCTGAAAGATCCTGAAAATTATTGGTTTGGTTTAACTAAAAGAGCGCGGATTATAGCATATGCAAAGAACAGGGTAGACAGTAGCGATCTCTCTACTTATGAGGATCTTGCAAGCGATAAATGGAAGGGGAGGATACTTATTCGTTCTTCCGAAAATATTTACAATCAATCGCTTCTTGCTTCACTTATTGTAAATAACGGGGAGGATGAAGCCAGGAAGTGGACAGAGTCAATTGTTGAAAATATGGCCCGTAGCCCAAAAGGGAACGACCGCGATCAGGTTAAAGCCGTTGTGGGAGGGGAAGGAGATATTGCTATCGTAAATACATATTATATTGGGAATATGCTAAATTCAGAAAACCCGGAAGAGGTTAAGGCGGCAGAAGCTGTTGGAATATTTTTCCCAAATCAGAATGGACGCGGGGCTCATATAAATGTGAGCGGAGCTGGAGTTGCACGTTATGCTCCAAATAAAGAAAATGCTATTAAATTTATAGAATTCCTTATTTCCAAGCAGGCACAGGAAGTATTTGCCAATTCAAATTATGAATATCCGGTAAATCCTATTGTTAAACCCGCACCGCTGTTGCAACAATGGGGTGAATTTAAAGAAGATTCTTTAACGCTCTCCAAACTTGGCGAGTTCAACAAAAAAGCGGTATTGATTTTTGATGAAGCAGGCTGGAAGTAAAAACATTTTTTCTTTTAAATATAGACTACAACGATTAAAGCGGGATAGTAATAAGTGGGCCATACTCACGTTGCTTATCCTGTTTCTAATTGTTTTGCCTATTGTTTCCATAGGTGTTAAACTTTTCTCTGGTCCCGGAGAGACCTGGAGCCATATTGTGGACAACCTGCTTCTGGATTATATTGGAAATTCCCTGTTTCTTATTTTTGCCTGCGGGGCAATTGTATTGCTTTTTGGGGTGTCAACAGCCTGGCTTGTGGCCAGATTTGAGTTCCCGTTAAGAAAACAAATGGAATGGTTGCTTATTTTACCCCTTGCTATTCCGGGGTATATTGTTGCCTACGCCTATGCCGGTATCTTTGATTACGGTGGAACGCTTCAGCTAATTCTGAAAGCTGCAGGATTGCCATTTGTTCGGTTTGATATTATGAATAAAAGCGGTTTAGCCTTTGTCCTTGGAATATCCCTTTTCCCGTATGTATATGTTAGTTCAAGAGCATTTTTTTTAAACCAGGCCAACAATCTTATGGAGGCATCAGAAATGCTTGGCGTGGGACCGGTAAAAACATTTTTTAAATTAATGCTTCCAATGGCCCGACCTGCAATTATAGCGGGACTCATCCTGGTGTTGATGGAAGTTTTAAATGATTACGGTGCCGCAAAATATTTTGGGGTGAATACGTTTACTACAGGGATTTTCAGATCCTGGTTTTCACTTGAAGAACCGGAAACCGCAGTATATCTTTCAGCGCTTTTAATAGTGATAGTTTTCAGTTTAATTCTTCTTGAAAAATTTCAGAGGAGAAAATTACGCTTCAACAGCAACCGGGACAATAATATGCGCCTTAACAGGAAACAGCTGAGTTCAAAAATGCAATTTGTTATTTTATTAGTGGTTTTACTGCCTGTTCTATTGGGGTTTTTACTTCCTGTTGCCCAATTGATCTATTGGGCAACGCTTACCTATGAAAACGTTTTTAATCTTTATTTCCTTACGATATCGGTTCAAAGTTTTGGAATCGCACTTTTAACCGCATTCGTATCTGTGATAATCGCTGTAATTTTAATATTTTTCTCCAAATGGAGCCGACTTGGCTTCATTAAAAATATAGCCAAACTGGGGATTCTGGGATATGCCATTCCGGGTGCTGTGGTTGCAATAGGCATCATGATACCAACAATTTTTATCGATAGATGGCTTATAGACATAATGGATTATCTATTTAATGTTGATATGGGGCTCATCCTTACAGGAACCCTTGTGGCCCTTATATACGCATATGTGGTGCGGTTTCTTGCGGTGGCTTACAACCCAATAGAGTCTACAGCGCTTAAGGTTAGCAATGCCATTCCCGATTCTTCCAATATGCTGGGAGTAGGTAATCTTCGTACTTTTTTTAAGATAGAATTTCCACTTATAAGAACGGGAATTGCAAGTGCATTTATTCTTGTTTTTGTTGATGTATTAAAAGAATTACCTTTAACATTAATTCTCAAACCCTTTCATGTGAATACGCTCGCGGTGAAAGCATATGAATACGCGAGCGACGAAATGGTTATGGAAGCCGCTATTCCGTCCTTATTCATTATAGTTACCGTGATGCTTCCTGTTATATTTTTGAACAGATTACTTATTAAATAAAAGTTGGTTATGCTCGAGATCGAATCGCTTTCAAAAAGCTTTGACAAAGGAAAAAGTTTTGCATTGAAGAATGTTTCTTTTCACCTAAAGGAAGGGGACGTTTGTGCTTTGGTTGGAGAAAGCGGAAGCGGTAAAACAACCTTGGTTAGGCTTATCGCAGGTTTGGAGACACCAGAAGCGGGGATAATTCGGCTTAATGGGGAAACGGTTTCTTCCCTGAATAGTTTCGTGCCACCGGAAAAGCGCAAGGTGGGTCTCGTATTTCAGGATTATGCACTCTTTCCTCATATGACCTTGCTTAAAAATGTGCTTTACGGAATTTCAAAGGATAAAAATAAAAACGAAAGGGCCCGGGAAGTATTAAATCTTGTGGGTTTGGGAGGAATGGAAGATCGCTATCCGCATCAGCTTTCCGGAGGACAGCAGCAACGGGTTGCATTGGCAAGAGCCCTGGCACCAAATCCTTCTTTACTTATATTAGATGAGCCTTTCAGCAACCTGGATGCGATGTTAAGGATGCAGCTTCGAAATGAGATCTTCGAAATTGTTAAGGCAACCGGAGTTACTGCCATTTTTGTCACTCATGACACTCAGGATGCATTAGCCGTTGCAGATGAGATTCTAATTCTTCAGAATGGTGAATTAATTCAGAAAGATGAGGCGGCAAATTTATATACAAAACCAAATTCCATTTATGTGGCTTCCTTGTTTGGAAACACAATTCAGCTAAGTAATGAACTTCAGTCGGCATTTCAGTGTCCGCTGAATCCTGCATGTTCTCACGCTATTCGAAATGAGAATTTCGCCATTAATGAAGAATGTGAACATGTAACTCATGCCCGGGTGATAAAAAGAACTTTTTTAGGCCATGACACCCAATTATTGCTGAAGCTTGACAGCGGACAAAAAATTTCGGTACTCACAAAAGACAGGAATGTAGCCGATCTCATTATGATAGGTTTCAATTCCAAAGATGTTTTGGAGTTCAATAGCTAATTAGATCAATTGAATTGAAAAGTAAGTTCGGGGGATTGCATTAAATTTCGTATATTTGCACGCAATTAAATCTTTAATTGCTATGATTGCACATGAATCCAAAATTTTAGGGGAAGCACTAACATACGATGACGTATTATTGGTTCCGGCCTTTTCTGAAATATTGCCCAGGGAAGTAAGTATTCGCTCCAAATTCACAAGAAATATTCCTATTAATGTTCCAATTGTATCCGCAGCCATGGATACAGTTACCGAGAGTAAAATGGCGATTGCCATGGCTCGGGAAGGTGGAATTGGTGTTTTGCATAAAAACATGTCTATCGACGAGCAGGCTATGAAAGTGCGAAAGGTAAAACGTGCAGAAAGCGGAATGATTATAGATCCGGTAACGCTGCCAATTACGGCTACTGTGCAGGATGCCAAAAGCAATATGAAGGAGCACAGTATTGGGGGAATTCCAATTATTGATAAAGACGGGAAGCTTCTTGGTATAGTTACCAACAGGGATTTACGTTTTGAAAAAGAAAGCAACAGGCCTATTTCTGAGGTAATGACTTCAAAAAACCTGGTAACGGTTTCTGAAGGTACTTCTCTTGAAGAGGCTGAAGGGATCCTTCAGCAATATAAAATTGAAAAGCTTCCGGTAGTAAATTCTGAAGATGTGCTTGTAGGGTTAATAACCTTCAGGGATATTACCAAACTTACCCAAAAGCCGGTAGCTAATAAAGATTCTTACGGAAGGTTGCGCGTAGCTGCAGCACTTGGAGTTACTGCCGATATCGTTGAGCGGGCTTCGGCTCTGGTAAACGCAGGTGTAGATGCCGTAGTAATCGATACAGCCCACGGCCACACCAAAGGAGTGGTTGAAGTATTAAAAAAAATAAAATCCAAGTTCCCGGATCTTGATGTGATTGTTGGAAATATTGCTACCGGCGCAGCTGCCAAATATTTGGTAGAGGCAGGAGCCGATGCGGTAAAAGTAGGGATAGGACCGGGTTCAATTTGTACCACCAGGGTTGTTGCTGGGGTAGGTTTCCCTCAGTTCTCTGCAGTATTGGAAGTTGCAGCCGCAATTAAAGGCAGTGGCGTTCCCGTAATTGCCGATGGAGGAATTCGGTACACAGGAGATATTCCAAAAGCCATCGCTGCCGGAGCAGATTGTGTGATGTTGGGATCTCTTCTTGCCGGAACAAAAGAATCTCCCGGTGAAACTATAATTTTTGAAGGAAGAAAATTTAAATCCTATAGAGGTATGGGATCTGTAGAGGCTATGAAACAAGGTTCTAAAGACAGGTATTTTCAGGATGTGGAAGATGATATCAGGAAACTGGTTCCCGAAGGAATTGTTGGAAGGGTGCCTTACAAGGGAGACCTGGAAGAAAGCATATTTCAGTTTATAGGCGGACTAAGAGCCGGAATGGGGTACTGCGGAGCAAAGGACATCGCAACGCTTCAGGAAAATGGAAGATTTATTAAAATTACCTCTTCCGGAATTCATGAAAGTCATCCGCATGATGTGGCGATCACCAATGAATCACCAAATTACAGCAGATAGAATTTTGTCAAAAGCATAAAAAAGCCGGTAAAGGAAATTTCTTTTACCGGCTTTTCAGTTCTGTATAGGTAGTTATTCTTTTACGGTAATACCCATTTTTTTCATCACAGCCTCCGTAATATCATATTTTTCATCGGCATAGGCAAGTCCGTTTGCACTTGTGTTTAAAATTTGGGTATAACCTTGTTCCGATATGATAGCTTTCATAGCCACATCAATTTTCAAATAGAGTGGTTGGGTAAGTTCATTATTTCTCATCTGCATCAGGACTGAAGCTTTTTGTCTGAAATTTTTAATTTCATTTTCAAGAGTTATAATTTCATCTTCTTTGCTTTGCTTTTCTTCTTCAGTAAATGTAGCAACGTTTGCCTGGTAAGCGGCAACCAATTCCTCATAGTTCTTTATGGTGGATTGTAAATTCTCCTGAAGCTCTGTATTGTAGGTTTTCATGTCTTCCTGAACCTGTACCATTTCCGGCATTTGTTGTAGGATGAAATCTGCATCTATAGTGCCTACTTTTGTTTGTGCATGTAAAGAAGTTCCTGTAATAAGAATTGCAAGGACTAAAATAATATTTTTCATGTTTGTTTGATTTTCAGCAAATATATAAGAGCAAATTAAATAAACGGAAGATTTTTTATTGAAAAAATAAATTTTAGGTATATAAGGTGGCGCGATGAGGTTTTAAAATGTCTCTATATTTTTTCATATCACTTTCCGGCACCACCCAAAAAGCTGAAGAATGCATCTCTGAAATTTGCTCTGTTCCGGTGATTTTAAGAAGATCCAATCCTTCAGTTTTTATAAAATCCTTTAAATGAATTTCATGATGTTCAGCGGTTTTGTAAGCGCCTGGACCTCTAAAATCCCAAATCAGTTTTATTTGTCTTTCCATATTTTTAATTTTCACTGTGCTTATCTGTTTAAAAACCTAAAAACAGTTTTTGTCCCCCTGAGCGCAGTCGAAGGGGCAAACAAAAACGTCTCGACTGCGCTCGACGTGACACTTTTAGTTCAATTTTGCTTTTTGGGTCTCTTAACGGATATACAATTTTTACTTTACGCTTTTCCCTTCTTCGGCAAAAGCTTTAAAATCTTTCATGAATTGAAAGGATTGTTTTTTAAAAGTTCCGGGCATTAATTTTCCTATTAATTTCATAAACCCTGAAAACTGAAATTCACTATAGGAGACCCAGCGGGTTGAAGTGTCGGATTCCTCTTCGAAATAATTTTTCTGAATATTATAAACCCCTTTTGTTTCGTAGGTAGTATGAAGTTCTTTTGGAAGGTTACTTTTGATAATAGTTTCAATCATTTCAATTTCGCGTCCGTTCATATTATAAACCAGTTTGCTGCGTGCCCCTTCCTCACCAGGGTTTCCGGAAAGGTGTTTATAGGAAATAAAGCCTTTTTGCCAAAATTTAAAGTTTTCTGGGTTTTCCATTTTGCTTAATACTTCTTCCCTGGGAAGTTGGATAATAATTTCAAGACTGTACTTCATAATGGTTCCATTTTTGTAAAGATCCAAGGTAGTTAAGAAATTTAAGACTTTTTTATAATTTCTTTAATTTGAAATCGTTTAAGCTTATAATTTGTGGGAGGTTAAGGAATTCTTATTTTTGCCGCACTATTAGCTGTTTAGGTTTTTATGAGCATTCGCGAATAGTTTTAATTTTATCGATTTAATGGGAAACTTTCAATTTAAATTTATAATACTACTGGTTTTACCTTTATTTTTTTCAGGTTGCGAATATTTTGAAGAACCGGAGGAACGTGAAATCGTGGCCAGGGTAAATGAAAGTTATCTTTACAAAGAGGATATCCAGGCATTAATAAGTGAAGATATTTCTCCTGAAGATAGTACCCTCATAGTTTCAAATTTTATTACCCGCTGGGCCACTCAGCAATTATTGATAGATAAGGCCAGGTATAATTTAAGCCAGGCTCAACAACATGAGTTTGATGAACTGGTAAGGAATTATAAAAATGAACTGTATACAAAAGCCTATGCCGATGCTTTGGTAGCAAAGCAACTTGATACTTCCTTTAATCAGGATGAAATCGAAAGTTATTATCAGGAACATCTGGAGAATTTCAGGTTGAATGAAGATTTGGTGAAATTGCGATTTATAAATCTTGATAAGAATAGCCTTGATTTTCAGGAAATGAAGAAGAAGTTCGTCCGGTTTAATGAAGAGGATAAAATAGATCTGGATAAAACAGCCCTTCAGTTTAAAGGTTATTCTTTTAATGATTCTGTTTGGGTAAGCACCCGTTCGGTTTATGACAGAATTGGCCCTTTAAACGACGGGAACAAATCCCAATTATTAAAAAAATCCAATTTTCTTCAGCTCGAAGATTCATTAGAAGTATATTTGGTGTATGTAAACGATGTTTTGTTAAGAAATGATCAGGCTCCCCTGGAATATGCAACTTCCACGATCAAGCAGATCATCCTTAACAGGCGAAAAGCCGATTTGGTTAAAGAATTAGAAAAAGATATAACAAGAGATGCAATTGAAAACAAACAATTTGAAATTTATAATTAACAGCACCGCTGTTTTATTTTTGGTATTTACCCTGGGAAATTCTGGATTTGCCCAGGAGGTTATTGTTACGGATAGTACGGCAATACAACCTAAAACTGAAATAGCAGAAGTTAAAGTTCTTCCCGGAAAAGGGGAAAGGGTTAAAGTGGATGGGATCGCAGCCGTGGTTGGAGGCTTTGTAGTTTTAGACAGCGATATAGAACTTATGTACAAAGATCTTAAAAGCCAGGGGGTTTCTACTGCCGATGTAACCGACTGCCAGTTAGCCGGTAGTTTGCTGGAAAATAAACTTTATGCACATCATGCCATTCAGGATAGTATTATTGTTGCCGATGCCGAGATAGGAAATATGGTAGACCAGCAGATATCCCAAATGGTAGGACAAATTGGTTCTATGGAAAAGGTGCTGAATTTTTATAAAAGAGATTCTGAGGATGGTTTTAGAAAGGAATTATTTGATATCAATAAGCAACGGGAATTATCAACAAGAATGCAACAAAAAATCGTTGAAGATGTAGAAATCACTCCGGATGAAGTGAGAGCTTATTTTGAGAACATCCCGGAAGAAGAGCGCCCGTTTTTTGGTGACGAGGTGGAAATAGCCCAAATAGTTATTAAACCTGAGATCCCTCAAACTGAAAAACAAAAAGTTATAGACCGCCTGAATGAGTTTCGGGATGATGTAGTTGAAAATGGAGCCAGTTTTTCTACAAAAGCGGTGCTTTATTCACAAGATCCAGGTTCGGCGCCAGATGGCGGAAAAATGATAATTACACGTAAAGATGGGCTGGATAAGGAATTTAAAGATACTGCATTTAGTTTGCAGGAAGGTGAAGTAAGTGAGCCTTTTGCTTCCATGTTTGGTTACCATATTATTAAGGTGGAACGGGTAATTGGACAAAATCTGGAAATAAGACATATTCTGTTAATTCCGGATGTAACAAGTGCAACTGTAGAAAACGCCAAAAAGGAAATTGACAGTATAAGATTTCAAATTGTTAATAAGGAGATCACTTTTGAAAAAGCGGCTGAAAAATTTTCAGATGAAGAACAAACTGCTGCAAACAAGGGGAAACTAATAAATCCAACCACAGGCGATACCAGGTTTGAATTAACCAAAATAGATCCCGAAATTTATGATCAGGTGGTCAACTTAGAAGAAGGAGAAGTTTCACTTATACTTTCTGAACAGGATAGGACGGGGAGGTTATTTTATAAATTGGTCACTGTTAATAAACGATACCCGGAGCACAAAGCTAATTTTGCACAGGATTATATGAAGATCAAAGACCTGGCATTAAGACAAAAACAACTGAATGTCATCTCAGATTGGATGGAAGAAAAAATCGCAGATACCTACATAAAAATTAACGGAAAATTCCGTAATTGTGACTATAGTAGTAACTGGTTAAAAAAATAAAGTAATTCAAATGTCTGATGTAGCCGCGGTAGGATCTCTCGTTGAAAAGCACAAACAGCTTAAGCAGGAGATTGCAAAAGTAATTGTAGGGCAGGAGGAAGTGGTGAATCAAATTTTACTCTCCATCTATTCCGGCGGTCACGCATTGTTAATAGGTGTTCCGGGTTTGGCAAAAACCCTGATGGTAAATACAATCGCACAGGCTTTAGGGCTCAATTTTAAGAGGATTCAATTCACTCCGGATTTGATGCCGAGCGATATATTAGGATCTGAAATTTTGGACGAAAACCGGCACTTTAAATTTATTAAAGGGCCGGTTTTTGCAAATATCATCCTTGCAGATGAGATCAATCGTACTCCTCCAAAAACCCAGGCGGCAATGTTGGAAGCTATGCAGGAACGGGCAGTTACTGTGGCAGGAAATCACTATAAATTAAGTCAGCCTTATTTTGTGCTGGCAACCCAAAATCCTATTGAGCAGGAGGGAACCTATCCCTTGCCGGAAGCTCAACTGGACAGATTTATGTTTGCTATTCATTTGGATTATCCTTCTTTTGAGGAAGAAGTGGATGTGGTGAAGAAAACGACTTCTGGTTTTGATGTTCAGGTGAACCCTATGTTCACGGCAAGTGACATTGTTGAAATCCAGCAATTGATACGCCGGGTTCCGGTGCCGGATAATGTGGTAGAATACGCTGTTAATCTGGTTGGAAAAACCAGGCCGCAGAATACTACTGCTCCTGAAATCATCAAAAACTATGTAGATTGGGGGGCTGGCCCAAGAGCTTCACAAAATCTTGTTTTAGCGGCAAAAGCACACGCTGTAATCAATGGGAAATTCTCTCCCGATATTGAAAATATTCAGGCTGTAGCTATTGGGATTCTTCGGCACAGGATCATCAAAAATTATAAAGCTGAAGCAGAGGGAGTTTCTGAAGAACAAATCATCCGGAAGCTTTTTTAACGAAATAAGGGCCTAATTTCACTTATCTTTTTCTAATATCCCGCTTATTTTTAATCCCCGGTTTTCTATTTATTTTCATTGTTGTCAAGTAAACATTTGTTATAAAGCTTAAACCATACTTCAGAAAATTAAAGTGCTCTAAAAAAAATAGGGATTATATCTAAATGTTTATCAGTTAATTAAAATCAAGTCTTTTTTCTTGGTTCTTGCAGTTAAGCCGAAGGCGGAACGATCTTGGTTCTTTATCGAAGATTACTGATTTATTTCAGAAGAAATCCTTTAAAAAATTACAGAAATCCAACTTCAGAAAATAGCTAAAAACATTCTCTTTTTATCAAATTCTAAAAATAAGGAGGTTATTTTGATTTTTACCTAATATTCTATAGCCAGAATTGAATACTTTTAAATTATTGTTACAAAATACTGAAATATGGTTCTTATTTTTAATTTCGGATCGAAATTCGTAATTTTGCAAGACTTTTTTAGAACAAAAAACCCTTATAAATATGGCATACGATATTGATATGATTAAAAAGGTCTATAGTCAAATGGCCGACCGAGTTAATAAAGCACGTGAAATTGTTGGAAAACCTTTAACCCTTTCAGAAAAAATACTTTACTCCCATTTATGGGATGGAGAAACCAAAGAGGTCTTTACCAGAGGTAGGGATTATGTAGATTTTGCACCAGATAGGATTGCCTGTCAGGATGCAACTGCTCAAATGGCTTTGTTGCAATTTATGCAGGCCGGTAAGAAAACGGTAGCGGTTCCAACTACAGTTCATTGTGATCACCTTATTCAGGCAAAAATGGGCGCTGCAATAGATCTTCAGGCAGCCAATAAGAGCAGTTCTGAAGTTTTTGATTTTCTTGAGTCGGTATCAAATAAATATGGAATAGGATTCTGGAAACCAGGTGCAGGTATTATTCACCAGGTAGTTTTGGAGAATTATGCATTTCCTGGCGGAATGATGATAGGAACAGATTCTCATACGGTAAACGCCGGTGGATTGGGAATGGTAGCCATTGGAGTAGGTGGTGCAGATGCTGTTGATGTTATGGCCGGAATGGCCTGGGAGTTGAAATTCCCGAAACTTATTGGAGTAAAATTGACAGGAAAACTTTCCGGATGGACCTCTGCAAAAGATGTGATTTTAAAAGTTGCAGGAATTCTTACCGTAAAAGGTGGAACAGGAGCAATTATAGAATATTTTGGTGAAGGCGCCACTTCTATGTCCTGTACAGGAAAAGGTACAATTTGTAATATGGGAGCTGAAGTAGGAGCAACGACTTCCACTTTTGGCTATGACGATTCTATGGAGCGTTACCTGAATGCCACAAACAGGGCCGATGTTGCCCAGGCTGCGAATGAAGTAAGAGAGCACCTTACCGGTGACGATGAAGTATATGCAAATCCGGAGCAATATTTTGATGAGGTGATAGAAATTAATCTTTCTGAATTAAAACCACACTTAAACGGACCTTTTACGCCGGATCTTGCAACGCCAATTTCTGAAATGGCAGTAAAAGCAAAGGAAAATGACTGGCCAATAAATGTTGACTGGGGTTTAATAGGTTCATGTACCAATTCATCTTATGAAGATCTTACACGTGCAGCTTCTATAGCAAAGCAGGCGGTAGATAAAAGGGTAAAAGCAAAATCTGATTTCGGTATCAATCCCGGTTCAGAAACGATTCGTTTCACAGCACAGCGTGACGGTTTGTTGCAAATATTTGAAGAACTTGATGCTACAATTTTCACAAATGCCTGTGGACCTTGTATTGGACAATGGGATAGAAGTGACCGCAAAGGGGATGAAAAAAATACGATCGTACACTCCTTCAATAGAAACTTTTCCAAACGTGCCGATGGAAATCCAAACACACACGCTTTTGTAGGTTCCCCGGAAATGGTTGCCGCTATTGCAATTTCAGGAAGATTGGATTTTGACCCTACAAGGGATAAATTGATAAACGAAGACGGAGAAGAAGTAATGTTGGATGAGCCAACAGGTATTGAACTTCCTCCAAAAGGATTTGATGTAGAGGATCCTGGTTATGTAGCTCCTTCTGAAAATGGAAATGTGGAAGTTAAGGTAGCTACAGATAGTGAGCGGTTACAGTTATTGGAACCTTTTGATGCCTGGGAAGGTGATAACCTGATGGGCGCAAGATTGCTTATTAAAGCCTTTGGAAAATGTACTACAGATCATATTTCTATGGCCGGACCCTGGTTAAGATACCGTGGGCATCTGGATAATATTTCCAATAACATGCTTATTGGTGCCATAAACGCTTTCAATAAGAAAACCAATTTCGTTAAAAATCAAATCAATGGCGAATATGATGGTGTGCCTGCAGTAGCGAGAGCATACAAAGCAGCAGGAATCCCTACGGTAGTGGTAGGAGACCATAATTACGGTGAAGGTTCTTCCCGTGAGCACGCAGCCATGGAGCCTCGGCATTTGGGCGTAAGGGTTGTTTTGGTGAAATCTTTTGCCCGTATCCACGAAACAAACCTGAAAAAACAGGGGATGCTGGGGATAACCTTTCAAAATGAAAGCGATTATGATTTAATCCAGGAGAATGATACCTTTAATTTTATAGACCTTGAAAACTTTGCACCAGATACTCCTTTAACTATAGAAGTTGTTCATGCGGATGGAAGTAAAGATGTGATTAAAACAAACCACACCTATAATCAACCTCAAATTGAATGGTATAAACATGGATCTGCCTTGAACCTTATCAAAAAGGAAAACGGAGCTTAAAAACCAAATTATAATCTATTTAAAAACCCCCGAAAATCAATTTCGGGGGTTTTTCTTTTTTAATCCCTCATTGATGGTTTAATTTCTCTAGGCCTGCCTTGAATTTTTTAAAGTGATTTTCAATTCATACCTCATGGGCTTGCCCCGAGGTTTTATTTCTACAAAGGAGTTTTTTTCCTGATACCTTCCCGATTAAGGGAATTTCATGTTAATTCCAGAAATCAATTCCTTTAACATAGCATTTGAGTTTATTTCCTGGTACCTGAATTGATTTCTATCGGAACAACATGGGTTTTAAAAATATTTCTGAAATCCGGATATAATGGTAAATGATCACTTAGGTATTTGATATTATTTTGTCTTGTTCAAAATTTTATCAATTCATTAACAGTATTTTAACATTTGTTTATACTGATACCAAGACTTTACTATTTGTAATTATAAAGGAAACAATCGTTGAATATATATGCGACCTTTGTAATACTAATTATCCACCAAATAAACTCCAATATGCTCAACAGGATAGACTTAGGTAACCGACTCAAACAATTACGAAAAACTAACCAATTTTCACAACAGTTCGTAGCAGAAAATCTTTTCATCACTCAGGCCGCGTATTCATTAATAGAAAACTCTCAAAATGGAATTATCGCCGAACACGTAGTTGGATTAAGTGATCTCTACGACGTCACCACAGATTATATCTTAAAGGGAGAAAAGCATTTAATGCGAATATCTCCTTCAAACGGGTTTGTGCCCTATGTAAAAATAAAGGCACATGCAGGCTATGTAAAAAATTTATCGACGGAAATTTCTTCCGAGGATTATGAATGGTACCGGATTCCGGGTTTTAGTGCTACCCTGGTGGAACATCGTCTTTTTGAAGCCGAAGGAGAGAGCATGATCCCTACCATATTTCCCGGGGATATTTTAATAACACAGAAGCAAAATAAATGGGATCAAATCCTGGATGGTTCTCTTATTTTAATTGTCACAAATGAGTCCTTGCTAATCAAAAGATTTAAGAAATCTAATGAGCAGGATGTCTTTATTTTTGAAAATGATAATCCGGAATCGGGTACAGAACTTAGTTTTTCAAAAGATGAACTAAAAGAAATAATGATGGTTCGGGGGAAAATAAGCAATGTGCTGGTTCCTCATCATCATAATGGTGCCAATGGGAAAATTAAAACAATGGAGGAATCCATTGAATTTCTTAAAAAGGAACTTCATTCAATCACCGAAAAACTAAATTCAAAAGAGAGATAATCACGTGCTACCTTGCGCTCTGTTGGTAAATTTCTTTTCTTTACTATTCAATAGTAAAACAATGAAGCTCTTTAAAAATCAGTGGTTTAATATAATTATTGTTGTAATTATTCTCGCGGTGATAATCCCGGGTACGCGGAAACCAATACAGATATTTGTCAATAAACTTATTGCATTCAGCCCTTCAGTCACTTCAGAAGAAGACAGGACTGCTATTGCAAATTATAACTGGGCTTTAGAGAAGAATAATAAGGATCGCCTGGATTTTTCGGCATTAGAAGGGAAAGTTGTCCTGGTTAATTTTTGGGCTACCTGGTGCCCTCCCTGTATTGCAGAAATGCCCAGTTTTCAATTGCTTTATGAAGATTATGGGGATAAAATTGATTTTCTTTTCGTCTCTTCTGAAGATCATGAAACCGTTCGAGGATTTTTGTATAGAAAGAATTACACTTTGCCTGCTTTTCGGCCGCTTAGCGAAGCACCGAAACCACTAAACGGAAAGGCACTTCCTACCACCTTTTTAATCGATAAAAGCGGTAATATTGTGATTAGGAAAGTGGGAGCGGCAGATTGGAACAGTGAAAATGTTAGAAAAACCATCGATGAGCTTATGGCTGAAAAAATTGGTATGAAAACCCAATGAAAGGTTTCCAATGGAATTTTTCCCGGTTTAATGGGAATTTAAAATAATTTTCTGAAAAAGGACTTTATAAATTCAGGATGAAAGAGAGATATCATAATTTTTACCTCTTCTGAAAATACCGTTTCTTCATCCAGGTATTTAAAAATTTCCTGAGGGGTATTTTTAGTGTAAAATTTACTGAAGATACCCTCCCCCAATTCATTATTTTCCTTAAGCACATTCAGAAAAATTCCATCATACCAATTAAAACGTTTATTTATTAAATCCTTTGAAGGTGGTTTGCCTGCGTGAATATTCTCAATGATTTGCGCCACCTTTTTTTCGGTATGCTTAAAAGAATATCCGGTAGAGCCTTTAACCCAGGAGCCTCCGGTCCCAATTTTGGTGATCTCGGGGATGCTTTCCAAATGAAATGGATAATCGGTCATGGGAATCACCCCTTTTTCGGATTCAGTTATCCTATAATTTTCGATCTTCAGAATATTTGCAATATAATTTTTCAGGTATTCATCATAAACTGCCTCTTCGGTTAAAAAGGGAGTGAAAAAGGTGAATTCTACCAGGGCTTTATTTTCTGAAAGAGGTAAAACATACGTGAAACTTGTGCTTTCCTTGAATTTAAGCCGAAAATCCATCATGGTAAATACAGACTTGTCAAACTGAGGTTTTTCGGTTTCAATTACCCATCCTTTAAAATGCTGAAATATTGTTGAAGATTTGGAATCTTCAAGATAGTCTGAAGAAATTCTGCTGTCAAAAAAATGCGTGGCCGAATAGCCTCTTTCCCGACCTTCGGCTTTCATTTTAACTGGGTCAATATTCAGGATCTCATCTTCAATAAAATAAAAATCTCCGGTTGCCTCCAGGTCTTTTTTGACTTTTGAATAAAAATCAACCGACCGGATCATTTTATAAGTATAAGGTGAAAGCTCCAGGGTTTTATTTGTAGTCGAAGAAATAAATTTTGCCTTATCCCAGTTTTTAGTAACTATATCATCCCATTTTCCCGCTCCCTGTTCCCAAAAACACCAGGTTTTTTCGTCAGGATTGTTTAGTTTAGGATCTATGATTGCAATGGCCTTGCCCTTAAAAAACAAATCTCGGCTGAATTCCAATGCGAGCTGAAGGCCTGCCAATCCGCCTCCTACAATGACATAATAATAATTACTGCTCCACATAAAGTGGTTTTTTATTTTTTGAAATATTTTAATGGAACCCAAAGCATTCCGAAGCATTCTCCATCATCTTTCCCAAGATGCTTATGATGCATTTTATGGGCGCGCCGAACTCCTTTGGCATATCTGTTATTTGCATTTCTGAAGATCTTGAACCGTTGGTGGATAAAAATATCGTGAACTGTAAAATAGGCAATTCCATAGGCAAGGATTCCCAAACCAATTGGTAAAGCAATCCAAACATCCTCATACCTCCACAGAAGAAAAAATCCTATGCTCACAATTGCATAAAACACGAAAAACAGGTCGTTGCGTTCCCACCAGTGTTTATGATCTTTTTTATGATGATCTGCATGGAGTTTCCATAAAAATCCATGCATCACATATTTATGGGTGAACCACGCCATCCCTTCCATCATCAAAAATGTGGCTACAAAAACCACGATCCAAAGTAGTGTCTCCATTATAAAATATTTAATCTGTACGAAATATAAGATTTAGCAAGTAACCCGGCTTTTTGATAATTTGGCACACTAATTCGTTTGTTTTTTATCTCCAGCGAAGGTACTTTTTTTAGTTTGTTCAGCAATTTACTATAGTAAATATAAGCAGTATAAACCCCAAATTTAGCTTCCGCAGGCAATTTTGAAATCCCCTGTAATCCAGATTTAAAATCGGCTTCAATTTCTGCTATTATTTTCTGTTTGCTCACTTCATCCAGGGCATCCAGGTTGGTGCCCGGAAAATAACTTCGGCTTAAATCCTCATAATCTGCTTTAAGATCTCTCAGGAAATTCACTTTTTGAAACGCAGAACCCAAACTCATTGCAGATTCCCGAAGTTCGTCATACTTTTTTTGGTTTCCGTTCACAAAAACCTTCAGGCACATGAGGCCAACCACATCTGCACTTCCATAAATGTATTCTTTATATTCCTCCTGGGTGAGATAAGTGGATTTATGCAAATCTAACCTCATACTCTTTAAAAAGGCGATATAGAGGGAAGGGTCAATTTCATATTTATGAACCGTTTCCTGAAAGGAATTAAGGATTGGGTTAAGACTGATTTTCATTTTAATCGCTTTGAATAGATCGGCTGAAAATTCGTCCAAAAGCAGCTCTTTATCATACTCATGAAAGGAATCTACAATTTCATCTGCAAAGCGCACAAATCCGTAAATGTTATAAATATCCTGGCGGATGGAAGGGGCCAGCATTTTTGTTGCCAAAGAAAACGAGGTACTGTAGGCATTGGTTACTGCTTTACTGCAGGTCCTTGAAACCGTGTCGAAAATTGATTTCATAATTGTTCTTTTTGAATGAGTCCTGATACTAACTTTCCCGATATTAATGAAGGCGGTACGCCTGGTCCCGGCACGGTAAGTTGACCGGTGAAAAATAATCCTTCCACTTTACTGCTTTTTAGTTTAGGTCTTAAAAAAGCAGTTTGTAAAAGTGTGTTTGCCATTCCGTAGGCATTCCCTTTATAACTGTTGTATTCTTTTATAAAATCATTTACACAAAAGGTTTCTTTAAATAGTATGTTTTTGCGAACCTTCTGGTTTGTGAGTTTTTCAAACCGATCCATTATAATTTCAAAATAGGTGTTTCTAAGTTCTTCATTGTCTTCCAGTCCCGGGGCAATTGGAACAAGGAAAAATCCATTTTCACAGTTTTCAGGAGCCGAACCCGGATCGGTTACTGAAGTGAAATTGGCATAAAACAAAGGGTTTTCAGGCCATTTTGGTTCATCATATATTTCTTTTGCATGTGCATCAAAATCAACATCAAAAAACAAATTGTGATGATGAATGTTTTTCAACTTTTTGTCAAATCCAATATAAAACAAAAGCGAAGATGGTGCAAAGGTTTTTTTATCCCAGTAGGATTCGGAATACTGCCTGTATTTAGGATCCAGTAAAGTTTCACTGTGATGATAATCTGCACCGCTTACAACTACATCTGTTTCAATTTCTTTCCCATCGATGGTAAGAGAAGATACAATTTTATTGGATACGTTGATTTTCTCAACAGCCGAGTTGGTTTTAATTTGCACACCCAGGGATCTTGCGAGGGATTCCATTCCTTCAATGACTTTATACATACCACCTTTGGGATGCCAGGTTCCAAGTCCAAAATCGGCATAATTCATAAAACTATAGAATGATGGAGTATCGCTGGGTTTTGCCCCAAGAAATAACACAGGAAATTCCAATAATTGTACTAATTTTTTATTCTTGAACTCTTTGCGTACATCTCTTGAAATTGTGCTAAAAAATTGTCCTATCTTTTTTATGGTTTCAGGAGTCACCAGCTCCAATGGAGAAACTCCCGGACGATATACCAGATCCTTGATGGCGATTTCATAATTGCTTTGGGCCTGAGCTATAAATTTCTTGAGCGGTTTAGAACTCCCGGGCTCTTCTTTTTCAAACGCAGCATATATTTTTTCGAGCGTATCTTCAATAAGCATGTTTTCATCATTTCCGAAGAAAACCTTGTAAGCCGGATTTAGTTTGTCGAGCTGATAATAATCGGAAGCAGATTTATTAAAATCGCCAAAAAAGCGTTCAAAAACATCTGGCATCCAATACCAGGATGGACCCATATCAAAAGTAAAACCTTCCTTTATTAATTGCCTGGCTCTACCTCCAATACTGCCGTTTTTCTCATAGATAGTCACATCAAAACCTTCCTTTGCGAGATAACAGGATGCTGCAAGGGAAGCGAATCCAGAGCCAATTATACTTACTTTTCTATTCATTATAAAGATAATTGGTTGGCGAATTCAGGAATGGATTTGTAGATATGGATGTTTTCCTGCTGATTTATTGGATCTGCGGCCTGAATCCTGGCGCCAAACAAACTTAATTCACGTTTTTTATCAACACATAGTTCTCTTTCAAATTCCCCAATAAATTCTGTAAGATCTTTGGGTGCTATAGTAAGATAACTGATGAATTTTGGGTTTGGATGAATTTCCAAAAGGTATTTCATATCGGCCATTGGCATACTGGGGCCTAAATAAATAGTTTTCTTTTTATGTAGATTCAATTCATAATTGAGATACAGAATTCCGAGGTCGTGAATTTCATTTTCCGGTAAAAAAAGCACGTACAATTCATCATTATCATAGGTGCTGCCATTTTCCAAAAGGGCAATATTGAGATATAACTTCTGTTTTATCAGGCCTACCAGGAAATGTTCGTGTACAGGATTAATGGTATCTGTTTGCCAAAGCAAACCAATTTCCTCCAGCAAGGGAAGGAAAATATGATGGAAAATTTCCCTGAAGTTCTTGGTCTCTAGTAGTTTGTTGTAGGTATGGTTAAAAAGTACCTGATCAAAATTGATCATGGCAATTTTAAAAGAATTGATAGCCCTGCTTTGCTCACTTGAACTCGCTGCAACCTCTTTTACCATTTTTCCTACCTCCTCATTAGTAAGCTTCGCGATCCTTGATATTTTATACCCGTGCCCATTTAAAAATGTAACATTTAAGATCTTCTGTAGATTGCTGAGATCATAAGTTCGAATATTGGTATCTGTTCGGTCGGGGGTAAGGATGTTATATCGTTTTTCCCAAATCCTGATCGTGTGGGCTTTAATTCCACTAAGATGCTCAAGATCTTTAATACTAAAGTTTTGTTTTAAGTGTTCCATAATTGTTTAAACAAGATAGACAAAACTAAACAAAATTAATAGTTGTTAATTATATTAAAATGTTAAATGTTTAATTAAAAACCTTAATGATTAAACAAAAATATTTCAGGAAACAGCAGTGGCTTGCTGATTATTTATAAAACACTGATATTCAATACCTTTATTCTGAAAAAGGGAAGGTGATAAGAGAACCGAACAAGTTTTGAATTATTCGGATAGATTTCAGAAGTTGTGGAGCTAACCAGTTTTAACTGAAATTTTTTGGCGAAAAAAAGTTTACACGAATGCAAACAGGCTTATTTTTAAATTAACTGTAAATAAAGAAGCGAAGAGAAAAAATAAAGTACCCGGAGCGGGACTTGAACCCGCACGCCCTAATGGACACATGGCCCTCAACCATGCCTGTCTACCAATTCCAGCACCCGGGCAAATGCGCTATTAGAAATTGAATTTCCAAAAGGCTGTTAAAAAAATAATTCCGATTTTAATCAGAAATTAAAGAACTTAAATATATCGAATTTACCATAGATTTTATCACTATAAAAGATCAGGTTTTTCAACCGGTTTAATCAATATTTCAATTTGTGATCTGGCTGGGGCTCGAACCCAGGACCCTCTCCTTAAAAGGGAGATG
>ERZ1284728.10-NODE-10-length-23374-cov-24.189245_pt1 | contig 23374 bp, 22 predicted proteins | sample MGYA00454601_ERZ1284728 | MGnify/ENA primary metagenome ERZ1284728 (study PRJEB36292, sample SAMEA5787382) | metagenome | biome: Arctic soil; feature: perennial spring outflow channel; material: sediment | place: Canada | collected 2017-07-08 | depth 0.05 m ...
TTTTGGGAGAAGAGCGTTTTGATAATGCTTTTAGATCCTATATAAAAACCTGGGCGTTCAAGCACCCGCAGCCAAATGATTTCTTTAATCATATGGAAAATGTTTCCGGTGAGAATCTTTCCTGGTTCTGGAAGGGCTGGTTTTATGGAACTGGGAATATTGACCTTGCCTTAAATGGGGTGCAAGCTTATCAGGGGAACTATATTATAAGCTTATCCAATAAGGGGGAGATTCCAATGCCGGTAGAATTGCTAGTAACCTTTAAGGATGGAAGTACAAAAGAAATTAAGCTTCCCGTAGAAATTTGGCAAAGGGGTGATTCCTGGAACCATCTTTTAAAAACAGATAAAGAAGTAGAAAGCGTAGAGCTCGATCCTGAAAAGATGCTTCCGGATGTTAATTTCTCCAATGACGCATGGCCGGCTAATTTTTATGAATCCAGAAATTAAATTAAAGAAGAGGTTGAGAGAACTCACCATAGCTATTTCTTCGGAAAGCGATTGGCTGGGTTTTTTAGATGCACTCTGTTAAAATAAAGGCATAAATGAGTCGCCCTTAAGGCAAGTGGAACAAAAATTTGAAGTCTTTACCGCCGGTTCTTGAAAAAGCCGGCAGTAAGGACTTCGGTTTTTTTTGCCAAGGGGAGCCTATATTGTGCACCCTATTCCCAATAATTTCTGTGGGATCATTTAGAAACCTTAAACAATAAAAAAAGTCAGAATTCTTTTTAATGGTTGGTAGAGCAAGAATTTTTACAAGTTACTGTTTAAAAGGATTTTGAAACATATTGTTTTCTTTGATCATAATGGTAGTCTCTTCCGGCAGCATATCTTCCCACCCGGATTTTCCTTCGGAGATCATTTGAAAGACTTCCCTGGAGTAGATGTCTAAAATTTCAGGATCATAATCGGTGATATCAATAACACGACCGTTGTCCTTGAAATATTTAAATAGTTTCTGCATTCGGGGATGAACCTGAAGGTTTTCACTTGTAGTGATCGCTCCGGTTTCCTTATCCTTTAAAGGATAGAGATAAACCTTAAGGTTTTTAAAGAATAATTTGCCAAATGCTTCCAGAATACCACCGCTTAAATGCCGGTAGTATTTCTCGTCAAAAATATCCATGAAAGTATTTACACCCATGGTCAATCCCATTCTTTCCGAAGTGAATTGTGAAAAATATTCTACAACTTTATAATATTCCTGGAAATTGGAGATCATGACCGTTTGCCCCAATGCGCAAAGCAGTTTGGCCCTATCCATAAAATCTTTTTCATCAATTTCACCTTCAGCTTTAAGGTTGGAGAGCGTGATCTCGAAAATGACAACAGTTTTGTCTTTATCCACCTTTCTTTCATTTAAAAAAAGCTCCAAAGATTTTTCAAACATACTCATATTTACCCTTGTCACCGGCCGAAAACTACCTCTTAGAGTAAGGATGTTCTTTTTGTAAAGCACATTGGCCGGCAGGATATTCTGGCCTTTGGGAGAAAACATAACGGCATCTGTCATTCCATTCTTTACAAGTTCTAAACTCATCAACCTATTATCTACTTCCTCAAATACAGGGCCTGTAAAATTGATGGTGTCAATTTCTATTTGATCCTTGTGTAAATGATCAAACAGATATTTTAATAATTTCTTAGGCTTATCGTGCTGATAATAAGCTCCATAAATTAAATTAACTCCCATGGTTCCCAATGTGATTTGTTGTAAAGCGGCATTGGTTTCATGAAACTGAACATGAATTATTATTTCACTATAGGCTTCCTCAGGATGTGTTTGAAAACGAATTCCCAGCCATCCATGGCCTTTATATTTCTTGGCAAAATCTATCGTGGTAACCGTATTGGCATAAGTAAAAAAAAGTTTATCAGGATATTTCTCCCGGGTAATCCTTTCCTCCATCAATTCAGTCTCATATGCCAACATTCTTTTAAGCCGGGTCTCAGTAACATATCTTCCCTGAGGTTCAACCCCGTAAATCGCATCGCTAAAATCCTTAGAATAGGCACTCAGGGTTTTAGCAACTGTACCGGAGGCATCTCCAACCCGAAAAAAGTTACGAACTGTTTCCTGACCGGCACCAATTTCGGCAAAGGCTCCGTAAATGTTTTCATTAAGGTTGATTCGTAATACCTTATTTCTTATTGAATAGGTGTTATCAAGCTCTTTGTCTCCTTTTATGGAAATGGCCATAGGTCGTATTTTATTGTTGCCATAAATTTAAGAATTTTAAAGTTCATTTGGCGCCAATTTACAGGCAGGATCTTCTAAAATAGTTATTTCAATAATTGCTTCTGAATGAGCCAGTAATCTACGGTAGTTCTGAATAAACATTTTAAATGAATTTTAAAAATGAAAAAAGTTTTGTTTTAAGCTGTACAGAAATGTATTGAAAATTTTTATAAGTACCTTTGTGAAAAATTTAAATATTATGGCTCATAAGGCTGGTTTTGTAAATATTATTGGAAATCCCAATGTTGGGAAATCCACATTGATGAATGCTTTTGTGGGCGAGAAATTGTCCATAATCACTTCAAAGGCACAAACCACCCGGCACCGTATTTTGGGAATAGTAAATGGAGAAGATTTTCAGGTAATTTTAAGTGATACTCCCGGAATTATTAAGCCGGCGTATGATTTGCAGCAATCCATGATGGATTTTGTGAAATCGGCTTTCGAAGATGCCGATATTTTGATCTTTATGGTCGAGATTGGGGAGCAGGCCCTTAAAGATGAAGCCTTTTTTAATAAGATCGTAAATTCTAAAATTCCTGTTTTATTACTTCTGAATAAAATTGATACCTCAAACCAGGAACAACTGGAGGAACAGGTACAACTCTGGACAGAAAAAGTTCCCAATGCTGAAATCTATCCTATTTCTGCGTTGCAGGGATTTAATGTGAGCGAGGTTTTTAACCGGATTGTGGAATTACTTCCGGATTCTCCTGCTTTTTATCCCAAAGATCAATTAACCGATAAACCTGAACGTTTTTTTGTAAATGAGATCATTCGTGAAAAGATCCTGATGCATTATAAAAAGGAAATTCCATACAGCGTTGAGATCGATACCGAAGAATTTTTTGAGGAAGAAGAAATCATCAGGATGCGAAGCATTATTATGGTAGAGCGCGAAACCCAAAAAGGGATCATCATCGGTCATAAAGGAGCAGCCTTAAAAAGGGTGGGGGTAGAAGCACGGAAAGATCTGGAAAAGTTCTTCGGAAAACAGGTGCATCTTGAACTCTATGTAAAGGTTAACAAAAACTGGCGAAATGATGCCCGGCAGTTAAGACGGTTTGGGTATAATAAATAAGAAAAATAGAGTCAAGATCTTTCCGCCTTTGGCGTAGCGGCAAGAATCAAGACTTGGTTTTAAATCACATCAGCAATAACTCTTCTACATAGTTTCTTTTATTGGACAAACGTGGGATTTTATGCTGTCCACCCAGTTTCCCATGTTTTTTAAGCCAGTCATAAAAAAGATGTTCTCTTGCCGGATGCACGGTTGGAATATTCAGTGTCATATTATTAAAGCGTTTTGCTTCGTAATCGCTGTTAACTTCCTGTAATGCCAAATCCAGTACTTTTATAAAGGCCTTCAGATCTTTAGGAGGTGTTTTAAACTCAATGATCCATTCGTGAGAACCTTTTTCTTTTCCCTCCATAAAAATGGGAGCAGCTGTATATTCCACTATTTCACAACCCGTTAGTTGAGAAGCTTTTTTTAGTGCCGAATCACTATTTTCAATGATCAATTCCTCTCCAAACACATTGATGTGATGCTTTGTTCTTCCCGAAACTTTTATCCTGTAAGGGCTGGTGGAAGTAAAACGAACTGTATCCCCAATCTTATAGCGCCATAAACCTGCATTTGTGGTGATTATTACCGCGTAATTGGTTTCGGTTTGTACCTCGTTTAACGGGATGGTTTTTTGGTTGGGAGTGCCGTAGGTGTCCATAGGGATGAATTCATAAAAAATCCCGTAATCCAGCATCAGCAATAATCCTTCAGAATTATTTAAATCCTGACAGGCAAGAAAACCTTCAGAAGCATTATAGATCTCATAAAACCTGAAAGTATCCCTGGGCAATATTTTTTGGTATTGAGGAGCATAAGGATCGAAATTCACTCCGCCGTGAAAATATACCTCAAGGCATGGCCATACTTCATAGAGATTTTCCTTTCCGCTTGTTTCCAGTACATTGTTAAGCAGGACAAGCATCCAGGATGGGACACCGGCAAGGCTGGTAACTTTTTCCCTGATAGTTTCATTAACAATCGCCTGCATCTTGATCTCCCAGTCGCTCATTAGAGATACTTCATTGCTTGGTGTACTGCTGTATTCTGCCCAAAATGGCATGTTGTCTATTAGAATTGCCGATAAATCCCCATAGGAAGTTCCATTATTGCGGTAGATCTCTTTGCTGCCGCCAAGGCGTAAGCTTTTTCCCGTAAATAACTGGGAATTGGGATTATTGTTTAAATACATGCATAGCAGGTCCTTCCCGGCTGCATAATGACAATTCTCCAGGGAATCATCACTTACCGGAATAAATTTGCTTTTTGCATTTGTGGTACCGCTGGATTTCGCAAACCATTTTATGGGTGTAGGCCAAAAAATGTTGTTCTCCCCCTGCCTGCATCGCTCAATTTCGGGTTCATATTCCTCATAGGTATGAATAGGGACGTTTCTGGCGAAACTTTCATAATTGCGTATCCCTGCAAAATCATATTTTTTCCCGAACTCTGTGTTTTTTGCTTTGGAAATAAGATGTCTTAAGAGTTCCTGCTGAACTTCATTGGGATATTTCATGAATAACTCCATTTGATGGATTCGCTTCTTTAAAAACCAGGAAGCTATAGAGTTTACTAATGGAATTGGCATTATTCTTTATATATTTATCCGCTAATTATAGTAAAAGCGGCAGATTGACCGGCTAAAATTAAGCTAATCTTTGAAGCCTGCAAATAAAATCATTTATGTTACAATTAAACAAAAAAATATGAGATATGAAGGGGTTCTAACTAAAATGAGTACGGAGCTAACAGATACTGTTCAATATTACCTCATTTTTGAAGCCGATTTTTTAAATGTAAATCAAATTCTGGATAAAAAGATAAGTTTAAATTTCCTGAGGTATCAGTGTCTTCATTGCGGTTTACAGAAGAAGGTTTTTCGCCAGGGGTATTGTTATGATTGTTTTAGTTCCATTCCGCAGGCAGGAAACTGGATTATGAATCCAGAGTTAAGCACCGCACATTTGGATGAGGAAGACAGGAACCTGGAATTCGAAAAAAGTGTACAACTCAAACCCCATATTGTATACCTGGCAAACTCCAGCGATGTAAAAGTGGGAGTTACCCGCAAAACTCAAATCCCTACAAGGTGGATCGATCAGGGCGCTCACGAGGCTATCGAAATTGTTGAAGTTCCCAATCGCTATCTTGCCGGGATTACCGAAGTAGCTTTAAAAGACCACGTTGGTGATAAAACCAACTGGAGAAAAATGTTAACCAATGATGTGAAAGATCTCGATCTTACAGAGTTTCGCGAAATGTTGAAACAGTTTATTCCTGCAGAGGCTATGGAATATTTTCTGGCGAATAACAAAGAAACCGAAATCCATTTTCCCGTGCTGGAATATCCCAAAAAGGTGAAAACCCTGAATCTTGCTAAATCGCCTTTTTATGAAGGGATTCTAAAAGGAATTAAGGGACAGTATTTGATTTTTCAGGATGGAACAGTTTTCAACGTGCGTGGCCACGAGGGTTTTGTGGTGGAACTGGGAATAGATTGATTTTTCTTCCTTTTAAATAATAGTGGATCTTCTCTGGCTAATTGTTTTTTTGCCGATTCCATTTTAAGCATGTTTTCTTATCTTGTGGCCAAAAATAAAAAACTATGTTAAAAAGAGTATCGGCTATAGGTTTACTGGCAGTTATAAGCCTGGGGTGTCAAAGCCAGGGACAAATTTCCGGAAACCAAAATAAAAGTCAGTCAGCAGAAATTTCAAATACCAAAAAATCAAGTGGAGATTTAAAATCGTATAAAGAAGTTATTACTTCGGAAGCAAAAAGCGATGAAGGCTTGTTTACTACCCATTTTGTAGGTGATAAGCTGTATTTTGAAATTCCGCTGAATTTGCTGGAGAAAGACATGCTTCTGGTAAGTCGAATAGCCAAAGTGCCATCGGGTTTTGGTGGTGGGTATGTAAACGCCGGATCTAAAGTAAATGAACAGGTGGTTCGATGGGTTAAAAGAGGACAAAACGTGGATATGAAAATTATCAGTTTTGAAAACCAAAGCGATGAGGAATCTCCTATTTACCAATCGGTAGTTGCAAATAACTTTTTCCCCATACTTTACAGCACAAAAATTTCAGCTTATAATAACGATTCTACGGCTGTGGTAGTTGAGGTAAACTCTTTATTTGAAAATGATATTGATGCAATAAATGGAATTTCCCCTGCTTTAAAGAAACGCTACAAAGTTAAAAAGCTGGATTCCAATCGTTCCTTTATAGAATCTGCCAGGGCTTTTCCTGAAAATGTAGAGGTTAAACACGTTATGACTTATGAAGCAGAGGAACCGCCGGAAAGGGGTCAGGCCGGAACGATCTCTCTATTGATGAATCAATCTATGGTACTCCTTCCGGATGATATGATGCAGCCAAGGATGGCCGATTACAGGGTGGGTTGGTTCACCACTAAAAAATATGACTATGATTCTGAAGAGCTTAAGGCAGATGATTACGAGATAATAAGAAAATGGAGACTGGAACCTAAGGATATTGAAGCATACAAAAGAGGAGAATTGGTGGAGCCTGTAAAACCTATTGTTTATTACCTGGATCCTGCCACCCCTGAAAAATGGAGACCTTATTTCAAACAAGGGATCGAGGACTGGAATGTAGCCTTTGAAAAGGCAGGTTTTAAAAATGCCATCATTGCAAGAGATGCACCTACCAAAGAGGAAGATCCGGAATTTAGCCCCGAGGATGTTCGGTATTCTATGGTAAGATATGTAGCCAGTACCACGCGGAATGCTACAGGACCTTCTGTTACCGATCCGCGTAGTGGTGAAATAATAGGGAGCAGTATCATCTGGTATCACAATCATTTAAGGTCGTACCGAAACCGGTTTATGATAGAAGCCGGAGCCCAAAACCCTGCCGCCAGAACCTTAAACACCCCTGAGGCAGAAATTGGTGAAATGATGCGCATGGTTATCGCTCATGAAGTTGGACATGCCTTAGGTTTACCGCATAATATGAAAGCCAGTGCCGCTTATCCTACAGATTCCCTTCGATCTGCAGACTTCACACAAAAATATGGACTTACTCCTTCCATAATGGATTATGCCCGTGTGAATTATGTGGCCCAGCCAGAAGATAAAAATGTTCGTTTTATAAGGATGATGGGACCTTATGATCTTTATGCAATTAACTGGGGTTACAGGTATCTTCCGGAGGCCAATACAATGAAGGACGAAAAGAATACCCTGGATAAATGGATTGCTGAAAAGGCCGGTGACCCAATATATGAGTTTGGCGGAGGTTATGATGGCGTAGATCCACAATCACAAAGGGAAAGCCTTGGTGATGACCAGGTAAAGGCCGGGGAATATGGATTGGCCAACTTAAAGAAGGTCGTTCCTAATTTGATCGAGTGGACCGCAAAAGATGGATTTGGATATGATGATCTCGATGAAGTTTATGGAGAGCTTACCAATTTATGGAGAGGATATATTACCCATGTAATCACTAATGTAGGAGGTGTTTATGAAACCAGAAAAACCTCCGATCAGGAAGGGGTAATTTATACCAACGTACCAAAAAGCACACAGAAAGTTGCCGTAAATTTCCTGAATACTCACGCCTTTTCGACTCCTGAGTGGTTGCTTAACCGCGATCTTCTGGACCGAATAGAATCCGGTGGAGCAATAGAGCGGGTGCAAAATCTTCAAACCAGGTCACTTAATGCATTGCTTGATGAGGATCGTCTTAAACGCATGGTGAGTAATGAGCAGGTAAATGGCAAAGAGGCCTATTCTGCACTGGAATTGATGGAAGACCTTAGAAAAGGGATCTTTAGTGAATTGTATACCGGCCGTAATGCTGATGCCTATCGCAGGAATTTACAACGCTCTTATGTAGATATCGCGGCCGGGTATGTGAAAAAGGTGAAAGAAGGCGGTAATGACGCAGTATTAAAAAGTGATATTATCGCCCTTATGCGCGGAGAAATGGAACGGTTGAAAAAGGATATCAACAGGCAAAAGAACAGGGTAAATGATGATTTAACCAGGTATCACTGGAATGATCTTGTGGCCAGAATTGATGCCGGGCTTAATTTGGATTCATAATCCTGTTTTATATAAAAATCAGTAATATCCGGTAAAGAGAAAAGATCGTTCCGCCTTCGGCGTAACTGCAAGAATCAAGAAAAAAGACTTGATTTTAATTAACTGATTAACATTTAGGTATGATTTCTATTTTTTCAGAACGCTTTAAATATCGATATAATTGAAAAATTAAGAAAAGTAAGGTTTGTTTATTAAAAACCCCATTGGAATGCCCAATGAATATCCGCTTTTAGCTTTCACAAAAATGTTTAACGGGCAAATCTAAAAAAAAAGCTCTGCAGAATTTCTGCAGAGCTTTTTTTTCTCAAAAAAGGGATTTTACTCGATCACAAAATCAAAATAGGTATCGGGATAAGGTTCCATTCGGAACGTATAATGCCACCATTCCTGAGGATAGGCGCGGAAACCATATTTGCTCATTGTTCGTTTCAATAATTCCCGTTTTCTTCTTTGTTCCGAAGTGATTTGGGAGCTATCATGATGTGAGATTTCTCCGAAGAGATCATAGGTGCCACCCATATTGAGCTCTTCCCCGGTGTTTGCATCAATAAGAGTGAGATCTACCGTGCTTCCCCTGGAATGACCAGATCTCGTGGAAATATAACCCAAGCTGAAAAGATCCTTTTTTTCAATTCCGGGATAGAATGTTGCTTTCATGATTGTATCCTCCGGATTTCGGGCCCAGGCTATAAAATGATTTACTGCGCGTTGAGGTCGGTAGGCATCGAAAATTTTTAAACAATATCCCTGGTTTTCTAATTCAATCTGCACATTTTTTAAAGCTTTTGAAGCAGCTGTTGTAAGAATGGCTTTAGGTTGTTGATATCCGTCAATGGGTTTCCCAATGAAATTATGGGTGCCGGCATAGCGAATTTCCAAAACAATATCAGGGATAATTTCTTTTACATACTCAAATCCGGGTGGAAGGTTCTTTTCCTGCCCAAAACAAAAATTTAAAGGAAGAGTGAAAAAGATTAAAAATAGAAAACGCTGCATTTTCGGTGGCTTATTTAGGCGAAAGTTAGTCAAATTTTATTTTTCCTGATTTTCCTCATAGCAGTTAGAATTCATTTTTCCTATTTTCAATGAATCTGAAAAAAATAGAAATCAAACAAAATTTTAATATTATGGAATTAAAGGATAAAGTTGCGCTCATTACGGGCGCTGCCTCGGGAATAGGGGAGAGCACTGCAATGCTTTTTGGCAAGGAAGGAGCAAAAGTTATTTTAACTGATATTGATGAGGAAAACGGAAATAAAGTTATTGAAAAAATCAAACAACAGGGAGGAGAAGGAATATTTATTAAAGCCGATACTTCCAAAGCTTCCCATTCTCAAAAAAGCGTCAAAAAAGCCATTGAGGAATTCGGGAAACTTGATATTGCAGTTAATAATGCCGGAATTGGGGGTGCCCAGGCACCTATAGGCGAGTACGAAATTAAAGATTGGGATAAGGTGATTGCAATTAATCTATCAGGGGTTTTCTATGGAATGCGCTATCAAATACCGGCAATGCTGAAAAATGGAAGTGGCTCTATTATAAATGTCGCCTCTATTCTTGGGAGTGTAGGTTTTGCCAACAGCGCTGCTTATGTAGCGGCAAAACACGGGGTAGTGGGGCTTACCAAAACGGCTGCCCTGGAATATTCTTCAAAAGGAATTCGGGTGAATTCTGTAGGTCCTGCCTTTATTAAAACCCCTTTGCTGGATAGTCTTGACGATGAGTTGTTAAATCAGTTGGTGAGTGTGCATCCTATAGGAAGACTTGGAGAATCAATTGAAGTAGCTCAAATGTTTCTTTGGCTAGCCAGTGATAGAGCTTCTTTTGCCACCGGTGCTTATTATCCTATAGATGGAGGATATCTGGCACAATAGAAATTATATTTTCTCATTTCGAACTGACTTAGGTGTCATTTCGAGCGAGCGGTTATGATTTCGGGACTAGATTTTAGAAAGGATTAATTTTTATGCAGATTCTTCAAATTTAGAGAATAAAGCGGCGAGAAATCTCATGAATTAAAGCAGGAGTTTGCAATGGTAATTGAGGTTTGCTACTTCGGGATTTCTCAATCGCCGGATTGCTTCTCCCGATCCAAAAATCGGGATCGCAATGACAGGCTCATTTCGAAATGACTACGTCAGATTGGTTCCCCCGATATAAAATTAGGGATCGCAATGATAGGCTTTATTTTGAAATGACTCCGTCGCTTGAAATAAAAAAATCACCCGACAGGGTGATTTTTTAGTAAAGAATGTAGATTCTTAATTATTGTCTTGATTATCTTTTGTTTTATCAATACCCTCCTTTACGTCTGATTTCACCTTTTTAGCGCCTTCTTCAATTTTTTCTGCGGCTTTTTTAGTGTTGGATTCAATATCTTCCCCAATTGCTTCAACAGCATCCTGAGTTTTTTTCTGAGTGGTTTCCCTGCAAGAATAAAAAGATGAGGCCATCCCAGCCAACATCAACATTAAAATTAATTTTTTCATAAGTAGATATTTATTATTTCGACTTCGCTAATACAAGCGTTTTTTAATGGTCTCCCCATAGCTATCGTGAGTAATTCGCATATCCCTGCCACAAAGCAGGCGGGTTCATTGGTGTTTGCATTGTGTTTCCGTTATGCTTATTTCAAATGCGTTTTACTTTAAATTTAAAACAAAAAAAGCCATCGCAAAAAAAATTGGATGGCCCTTAAAAGATAAATGCGATTGCCTATTGCATATCGTCAGTACCGTTGATTTCTTCATCAATTTCTGCTTCTGCTTCGTCAGCAGCTTGTTCGATTTGATCCCCAGCTTCTTCAGCAGAGGTTTCGATATCGTTTCCAATTTCTTCTACTGCATCTTCTGTTTTCTCTTCTGTAGTTTCTCTACAAGAATAGATTGATAAAGAAAATACTGCAGCCAATAATAATAAAGATAATTTTTTCATTTTTAAAAAATTTGATTAGTTGAACGAACAAATTTAAACTATTTTTTAAATATGCAATCAAAAGTTTTTGGAAGAAAGCCTAATTCACTTTCGTGGTATCCTTTTGTTTTTTCTTTCCACCCAAAAGCCCGCCTAAAATATCTCTGGCGGCATCCTTAACCTGTTGCTCCTGAGTAGTTTTTATGGAGTCCTTTTTCACTTCCTCCGGAGTAGCAGTGGTATCGGGAGTTTTTGGTTGCGTTTTTCCGCCGCTAATAATATTTCCAAGTGCGTCAATCCCTTTTTTTGTGAGTTCGGCTTTTTGTTGTGTAACAATTTTTTGAGTAAGGTTGCTTACTGCCTGTTCCATATTTAAATTAATGTTAGGATTTTGAAAAGTGCCTGTTAGTCCTATGGGTAAAGCAACGGTCATACTTTGAAGGTCTTGTGCGCTCAGTTTTGAAAGGGCTGTTCCCAGGTCACTTCCTAAAAATTTTGCAGGTACATCCAGGGTGACATTATAATTCATATTCATATCAAATCCATGACTTCCTGCAATCTGTACATTGATTCCTTTCACGTTAAAATCAAAAGGTTCTATTTCCACAAATCCATTATTAAATGTGAGTCTGCTTTTTAAATTATCAAGGTTAATATCCTTAAAATCTATAAATTTCAGCTGTTCATCAAGTCTGCCCAGCAATGCAAGTTTTTCCGGCTGAACCTTAGCGGTTAGCAGTTCTGCCAGTGCTTCTCCCGCCAGGCTGGTTAACTGCGGAGTAAAATCATCATTTAAATTCCCGGCAAGATTGATCCTGGTTTGCAATTTTCCTTCCAGGGCTGCAGCAATAGGGGTGAGACCTTGTAACAGTTCCAGTCCGTTAAAGGATTTTGCTATATCCAGGGAATTGAGATCTAAATTCATTTTAAAAGTTGGAACAGCCCCTTTGGTAGACACATTACCATTCAGGGCGATGGTTCCATCAAAAATATTGGAGGTTACATTTTGAAGTGTTGCGGTTTCATCTTTTATATAGAGCGTACCTTTCGCGTTGTTTAAAACCAAATTATCATATAGCACTTTATTAGCAGAAAAATCCATTTTAACGTCCAAAAATGACGGGATCTTTATAGCCTTTTCTCCTGTTGGAACTTCTTTTTTTGTTTCTATGTTAACTCCATCAGGTGTTTTTACAATTTCTTCAGCGGTTTCGGCAATCATGAAATCGTTGATGGAAAAAGTAATTGAATTCACCTGAAAATCTCCTTTCAGCTTCTGGTCGGTGAACAGGAATCCCATCAAATTCTGGATATTCCCGGAAGCGGAGATATCGGTTTGCCCGGTAGTCATGTTCAGTTGTGGAACCCGGACATCGCCCTGATTTAGATTGAAATTCGCTGTAGAGATTTTGATCTCATTCGGAATTTCAGGGGATTTATACCTGAAATCTGTGATTCGGGCATTTCCATCGCTATTCACATTTTGATATTGTTCTTTTTCTATGGAATTCATATCAAAAGAAGTTTTTGCATCTATGGTTAAAATCCCATTCAGGTCCTGTTCCAGTTCCAGCGGATACGCCTTTTCTATGTTGGCCAGATTTACCGTTCCTTTTAAAGCCATATTCACCAACATATTTTCAGTAAGATTCCTGATGTTTCCATTGGCAGCAAATACATCCTGATCTATTCTGAAAGTAACATTGTCAAAAGTAAGATAGGTATCGTTCAGCAATCCCGTTTCATTGAGGATCGCCAAATCTATGTTTATATCCTGAACACTTTTTGGTAAATCCGGATATTTGAAGGAAGCATTAGTTGAGGTGACCTTAATATCCATTTTCGGAATATAAGTATCATCTATAATTCCATGCATTCTTCCGTTTACTATAAAATCTCCGGTGGTTTGTACGTTTTCTATATTCTTGGCGTAAATTTCCGGCATAACTGCCAGGAAGTTTTTAAAGTCGGATGAAGGGGTTTTAAAGGAAATGTCTATTTCATTGTTGTCCTCATTCACATCCACAAAGCCTTCAAAAGTAAGAGGTAACTGGTTGATGATAGCCTCATTTTCAAGGAAGGTGTATTTAAGTTCTTCCAAATCCATCTGGATCACAGCTTCAAGTCCTACCCTGTTTTTGTTCAAATAATTCACGCCGTCATAATCCATCGTCACAAAAGCAGTTGTGCTTGTTTCAAGTTCCGATTGTTCCAGGGAGAAATCCCCTGTTCCCTTGTGGTTTAAATCTTCCAGATAAAGCGATAGTTTTTGACCCTTATCCACATATTTCAATCTGGAATTATTGATCTCATAATGTTTGAGATCCAGCTTGAACGGTGTCGAAACTGTGTCTCCTGCGGCGGCTAAATCTTCAATGCTAATGTCATAATTATTATTGCCAAGGGAATCCACCTGGATATTTATAAAAGCATTATCCAACCTTAATTTATCAATTTTTTTAGGTTGATCGCTGCCCTTAAAGAGCTCTTTAATTGACATTTCCAGTAAAAGTTCACCCCCAAAAGCAAGGGTGTCTCCTTTAAAAGGCTCTTTATTGATCACGCTAACATCTTTTAAAACCAAAGTCGCCTGAGGGAAACTTCGGAATAAGGTAAGATCCAGATCGCTGAATTCTACTTCAGCATTAACATTTTTATTGATGGATTTCTTCATCATATCCGTCAATTGGGCTTCAAAAATAAATGGAGCTGCAATTAGCAGGGCAACGATCACTACCAGAACTATTCCGGTAATTTTAAATACTTTTTTCATTACTATTAAATTTTATCACTTCTTATTTTCAGCAAAGACAGGATTCATTGCCTCTGTAGAGGAAACATCTTTCTGAGTTTCGTTATTTATCTGCTCAAATTTTAATTCGTCATTGGCATCAAGATCAAATCTTTTTCTCATCCAGTACACTGCGATATACAAAAACGGAGTGTCTAAAAGCGCTATTAACACCTTAAACAAAAATCCGCTTAACAACAGGGTTCCAAAGAGCTCCCATTCAATTTTATTAAAGCTGCAAAGCAAAAATAAGACCGCAAATGTATCCACGAATTGTGACATGAAGGTAGAAAAGTTATTCCGAAGCCACAAGTGTTTGCCATTGGTTAATTTTTTCCAGAAATGAAACAATTGGATGTCTACAAATTGTGCCAGCAGGTATGCCATCATGGAAGCAAAAACCGCTATTCCGGTAGCTCCAAAAACCTTTGTAAATAAATTATCTCCTATTGGAGACCAGGTTGTGGCAGGTACAAAATCTGCAGCATAGATAATCATTAAAGAAAATAGAGAAGCGAAAATTCCACCTGTAACCACCTGATTGGCCTTTTGTTTCCCGTAAACCTCGCTGATAATATCGGTGATTAAAAAGGTGATGGGATAAGGTAATATTCCTACTGAAATTTCAAAGGTATACATCCCGAAAAAATCCCAAGAGAAGAATTTCTGAAAAATCAAATTGGAAACGACCAGGGAAGTGATAAACAGCGCAGCAAGAGCGAGGTAGATTCTTTGTGCCAGCAACAGGTCTTTTATCGATTTCAGCTTCAAATTATTTTTTTAGAACTCTTACCAACAAAATTAAGCCTATGTTGGTTTGTTTTATTTAATTTGCCGTGAAATTACTAAATCCTTACTAAAACATTTCTTAAAGAAGTCTTGAAGTCTCCAAAAAAATTTTACGTCGCGCTGGGAAGCAATAAGGGAAATCGCCTGCAATTTATGCAACTGGCTTTGGATAAGATGTATCTGGAAATTGGAGAGATTCTTCAAATTTCAGCGGTATACGAAACCCCAGCCTGGGGATTTGAAGGCGACTCTTTTTTAAACGCATGTATTGCGGTAAGCAGCCGTTTTACTTCGGAAGAAGTGCTTGATAAGTTGCTTAAAATTGAAACTTCCCTTGGTCGTTCGCGCACCAACGCAAATACGTATGAAAACCGAAGCATAGATCTTGATATTTTGCTTTTGGGAGCGGAAATTATAGATTCTGAATTGCTGAAAGTTCCTCATCTTCAAATGCAAAACAGGAAGTTTGTTTTACTGCCGCTTTCAGACATCGCTTCAAAAGAAATCCATCCCGTACTAAAAAAGTCAATTTCCCAACTTTTAGTTGAAACCGGAGATGTTTCACCAATTGTTCAAATTTCAGAAAAACTCTTAAATCCCGGGAAATCCCACGGTTTTCAAAATTGTAATTACATAGCTATTGAAGGAAATATTGGGGCCGGGAAAACAAGCCTGGCAACTATGATCTCGCAGGATTTTAACGCCAAACTAATCCTGGAGCGCTTTAAGGATAACCCTTTCCTGCCAAAATTTTACGAAGATCAGCACCGGTATGCTTTTCCGTTGGAAATGTCCTTTTTAGCCGACAGATATCAGCAACTTTCTGACGATTTGGCTCAATATGATCTTTTCACCGATTTTGTAGTCTCCGATTATGATGTGTTCAAATCCCTGATCTTTGCAAAGATCACCCTTCAGGAGGATGAATATTCTTTATATAATAAGCTTTTCAGTATAATTTATAAGGAATTACTGAAACCGGATCTCTATGTGTATCTCTACCAAGACACCGACAGGTTGCTGGAGAATATCAAAACCCGTGGGCGGGATTACGAACAGAATATCCAGCCGGAATATTTGATGGATATCAATAAAAGTTACTTGTCCTTTATAAAATCCAGGAGGGATATGAATGTGCGCATTATAGAAATATCAAACCTTGATTTTGTAAATAAGCGGGAAGATTACCTTTATGTTTTGGAACAAATTGATGAAATCCACTCAAGATAAATGAAGATGGTTTTCTTTGGTCATTTTTCAACTAAATATAAACTTTTATTGTAATTCGTGGGCACCTATGTCCTGTTGAGAATTTCTTAACGGCAATCCGCCAAAATAGTCTCTTTCACCTATTTCCATTTCCAGATTTATGCCTTTGTCTTTAGCCGGTGAATCGCTTTTAAGTTTATAGGAAGTTAGTGAAGCAAGATCCTGCCCATGGCCTATTGTGGTTCCGGATCCTGGCCCAGTTAACATAGGATCTCCCTCAAAACCTAAATTTAGATCATTTAATTTTTCGTTGCCCGTTGCCCTAAAACTTTCCAGCGATCCATAAGCGTTTCCTTCAAAGGAAATATTAAATTTATCCGGACTGTAATAAAGATTTCCATTTAAAGCTGCAGAATAACCTTTTGGAACACTTACAAGGTGTGCTCCGTTGCCTGCATACAGGATATTGTTGTTAAACTGTATACTACCCTCAATAACCTTCCATTCCAGTAGTTTTATGGCTGCTGAGGAAAGATTCCCCGACTGCTCCTGTAAGTAAAATGTATTGTTGTAAACGTAGATGTTATCCATTTGTTTGTCACCATTGAATAAATAAACACTGCCCCCATTGGTGGCGGCATCGTTCTCGCTAATATTATATCTAACAATGATATTGTTCATAGGCCTTGCACCTGTAAACTGGCCAACAAGAAATCCCGCTCCATCATTGTTATGAGAATAGTTGTACTGCATAATCCCATTGGTCACCCCGCCATCAAGATCAAAGCCACCGCCGTCACAACCGGTGCCAGCGCTTATGTTATAAACTTCGTTATGCTGAATGGTCACCTGGTCTGCATCCCAGTACCAAATTCCCACCGGGCCGCCACAATTGGTGTTTCCCTGCCCACAATTATAAACAGTACTGTTTTCAATAAAGGATTTTTGCACATCAGAAAGAACTATTCCATTTCCTGAATGGCTTTTTTTGTCATACCCTTGAATATTAAAGACTTCACAATTCCTTACAGTGATATTGGAATGAGCATACCCTGTTTTAGAAGATGAAAATTCACCATAGGAAGAAATACCTACATCCAGGATATCGTAAACCTTGTTGTTTTCTATCAATACATTATTAAAACCTGAATTCCCATTAAAGGCTCCTATCACAATTCCAAAATTCCTGAACCCGGAAACTTCAGTGTTGGTTATCTCTATTTTCTCAAGCTTAATATTTCCGGGAAGGTCATTGTAAAAATGGATGCCCGAAGCATTATTGGAATGCATTCCGCTTCCGGAAAATATAAGATTGTCTATGATAATTCCCGCGGTATTGTATACGTAAATCCCATCCTTATCACCGGCTTTTATAGTCGCTTTGCCGGTCCCATATGAAGAAACTCTTATGGATTTGGCAGGGTCATTTCCATCTCCCACTGTAAAATAGATATTTCCTGAAAAAGATTCTCCGCCTTCAAAAAATATCCTGCTATTTGGTTCAAACTGCATTTTGTTTACCCTCTCTATTGTTTGCCAGGCATCATCGGGGGAATTTCCGCTATTGGAGTTATTCCCATTGGGGCTTATGTAATAGGTGTTTTTTGCCTTTGTAAGAGCTTCTTCCAATTCGCCTTGCATCTCTGGAGTACAGGAGGTTATAAAAAGAAATGAAAATAAACTTAACCAGAGGTAGATGTGCTTCATAACGTCTTTTTCATTGGGTTAAACCTTGGGGGAACTTTCAATAACTTTAATTAATTGGCTTACTGTTATTTAGTAACATCAAAGAAAAGGCAAAATTCGATTAAAAGCAAATACTTTCGATGAAATACATAATTATCGCTGATTATTTTAAAAGCAGATTTTTTTGAATTTATAGGTTTGAATTAAGGCTCTTAAAAGCAGAGTATTTTATTTTTTATCAAAAATATGACAGTAATTTTGCTAAAGGCTGGCATCCTGGTAAAGGAAAATTATATGTGACAGAATTTTCTTACATATTAAAAAGAGGCTGTGGTCTTTTTGTTAAATTTAGAAAATAAATCCCAAATTACAATACCCGCGCTTACAGCTATATTCAGGGAATGTTTGCTGCCTGTTTGCGGGATCTCAATAACGCCGTCACTTGCAGAAACAACTTCCTGTTGTACGCCTTTCACCTCATTTCCAAAGATCACAGCACAGGTTTGCTCCTTTTCAGGATAAAAATCATTGAGCAACATTGCATTTTCAGCCTGTTCAATGGAATAGACTTTAATGTTCTCGCTTTGCAGCTTTTTTACCAGCTCTAGCGTATTTTCAATATATTCCCATTCTACGGTTTCTGTAGCGCCCAATGCGGTTTTATGAATGTCCTTATGCGGAGGTTTTGCGGTAATACCACATAAATATATTTTTTGGATCAAAAAAGCATCGCAACTGCGAAAAACCGACCCTATATTGTTTAAACTCCGTATGTTGTCGAGGATTACAATAATCGGCGATTTTTGAGCCTTTTTAAATTCTTCTACGCTCTTGCGATCGAGTTCGCTGTTTTCTAGTTTTCTGCTTGTGGTCATTGCGCAAAAATAGGAAGAATTGAAGATTTTACTCCATAAAGCTTAAGATTTAGAAAGCAGCTCAATTCTATTAGTTCTGTTTTAGGAAATTGGAGAAAGGTTCTTACTTTAACCACTAAGGGCATATGGGCACAAAGTTTCCGCAGAGATCGCAAAGTTTTGCTATTCCATTTGGTACATCTGTCATGCAGTCCCTTTCTAATTTCATAATGATCCATTTGATTAATTTTTCATTTTTTTCTTTGTGTGTGTTATTTAGGAACGAAGCAAAAACCGCAATTCTTAATAGAAATCTATAAAATAATCCACAAAGTTCTAAAACGTAACCAACCGATTTGAGTGATTTAAATCAGAAATTATTTTTAAAAATTCTTATGGCTTTTCTGCGGAAATTACCTTAACTTTAAGAAGGCTCTTATTTAATTATCATGAAAAAACTCATTATTCTTTCAATTTATACTTTAGTTTTTAGCTGTAATATCAATACTGATATTGCTGCAGAAATAACCGATTTCAGAGTAAATAGCTATACGGTGGAATGTTATGGGGAAATGGAAGGGAACTGCCTTTTGGTACAGGAAGGAGATAAAATAGGTACAGAAGACTGGGAGTATTTCTATTATGAAGACAGCATCGTTGGCTTTGATTATGAACCGGGTTATATGTATGATCTCATCGTTCGAAAAATCAGGGTTGAAGCTCCGCCGCAGGATGGTTCTTCCATCAGGTATGAACTTATCCGGGTTGTTTCCAAAGAGCGCGTTTAAAGAAATAAAAGCGTCTTAAACAACTCATAATTTTGGTAGCCAGGTTCTGGATTTCAAATTCCATTGTTACCTTGCAACTAAAATAGCTATTCCTTGCCAAGACCAAAAACATCCTTAGAACCCAACAAGATAAATTTCAGGGAGAGTTTCGCTTCCCTGAAATTCGTGCCTCGTTTTTTTAAAGAGATACGAAAAGTAAATCCTTTGCTTTTTTACCTAAATATCCTGTGCAGAATCGTGAATGCCATCTTACCGGTTTTGATGCTTTGGGTAGGTAAACTCATTATTGATGAAGTGGTTTTGCAAATGGCTGCCGATGTAAAGGATTTGGATTTGTTATGGATTTTGGTCTCGGCAGAATTTGGACTTGCCGTACTTTCCGATCTTTTAAGCAGGGGGATTAGCTTAAGCGATGCCTTGCTGGGCGATCAATATTCCATAGATACTTCGGTTAAAATCATAAAAAAAACTTCAGAATTAAACCTGGATCAGTTGGAGGATTCCGAGTTTTACGACAAACTGGAAAGAGCGCGCCAGCAAACTACGGGTCGCGTGGGTTTAATGTCCAATATTCTTACCCAGGGAGAAGATGTGATCGTGATTTTATCTCTGCTTGTTGGGGTTGTGACATTTGAACCCTGGCTTATTATTTTGCTGGTGGTTTCTATTATTCCCACGATTATCAATGAGATCAAATTCAGTGGTACGAGTTATTCCCTGGCCCGCAGCTGGACGCAGGAGCGTCGGGAGCTGGATTATTTGCGTTATGCCGGCGCGAGCGATGTTACCGCCAAGGAAGTCAAACTCTTCGGACTTTCAGATTACCTCGCAGCAAGATTTAAGGGACTATCAGACAAGTATTACATCCAGAGTAAAAAACTGGCAAAACAGCGGGCCGGCTGGGGTTCATTCTTCAATGTGATTGGAACTACCGCGTATTACGGAGCCTATGTTTTTATAATTTTTAGAACGGTAGCCGGAATATTCACACTTGGGGATCTAACTTTTCTTTCGGGGTCCTTCAATCGGTTGCGAACCAAGTTACAGGGGTTTTTCACCCGGTTTACGGCTATTACAGAAAGCGCCTTATACCTGCAGGATTATTTTGAATTCCTGGATTTGAAATATTCTGAGGATGTTTCTGAAGAAAAATTACCGCTGCCAAAGAAAATTCAAAAAGGCTTCGAGTTTAAAAATGTAGGTTTTAAATATCCGAAATCTGAAAAATGGGTGGTACGGCATATCAATTTTGACCTAAAAGCAGGGGAAAAGCTCGCATTTGTAGGGGAGAACGGCGCCGGTAAAACAACGCTTATAAAATTGCTGCTTCGGTTTTATGAACCTTCGGAAGGAGAAATTCTTTTGGACGGAATTCCGGTAAAAGAATACAACCAAACCCAATATCAGCAATATTTTGGAGTGATCTTTCAGGATTTTGTGAAGTTCGAATTAACGCTTCGGGAGAATATCGCGATGGGAGAAATCGGCCAAATCGAAAACCAACCCAGAATAGATAGTGCAGCGGAAAAAAGCCTGGCCGATGAGGTGATCTCTGAAATGCCGGGAGGATATGATCAGCAACTAGGGAAACGTTTTAAACAAGGTAAGGATCTCTCCGGGGGACAATGGCAAAAAATTGCTATTGCGAGAGCGTATATGAAAGATGCTGAGGTTTTGATCCTGGATGAACCAACATCCGCCCTCGATGCCCGTGCAGAAACCGAAGCTTTCAACCGTTTTATAAAACTCACCGAGGGGAAAACAGCCGTCATCATTTCGCACCGCTTCAGCACTGTTCGAATAGCCGACCGTATCATGGTCCTGAAAGATGGGGCTGTCCTGGAAATTGGCACTCATCAGGAATTAATGCAAAATGATAAATTGTATGCAGAATTATTTAATCTTCAGGCAGCGGGCTATCAATAAAAAATTTTATTTAAATTGATTAATGTTTAAGGCCTTCAGCCTTAATATTTTGGGAGGTGATTTCTTGGGGAATTTCTTGGGGAATTTCTTGGGGCGATGCCCATTATCTTGGGGCGATGCCCCAAGGTTTGATCTTGCAGGCCTTCAGCCTGAATGGGAGGAAGAGCCTGAAGGGCTCAGACACCCCAACTTGAGGCATCGCCTCAAGAAAGGAGCCTGAAGGGCTCAGGCATCACAATTTGAGGCAACGCCTCAATAAAAAAGTAATATATGGGACAATCACTATCACAAATGTATATCCACCTCGTCTTTCGAACAAAATATGGGCGCCCTTATATTCTGGAAAACATTGAATCTTCTTTACATTCCTATATGGCCGGGATATTGAAGAATATGGAAAGCCCTGCACTGAAAATTAATTCTGTTCCGGATCATATACATATCCTATTTCGGCTTTCCAAGAATTATGCTCTTGCAAAAGTAGTGGAAGAAGTGAAAAAACAATCGTCAAAGTGGATGAAGGGAAAAGGGGTAGATGGCTTTACCTGGCAAATTGGATATGGAGCTTTTTCGGTAAGTAGCTATAAGGTAGATGTGGTCACAAATTATATAATCAGACAAAAAGAGCATCATAAAATTGTGACTGTAAAGGATGAACTTGAAAAATTTATGAAGGATTATAATGTTACGGAGTATGATGCCAAATATTTTTGGGACTGAACCAGGGGCGATGCCCCTGGAATTGATGTTGCAGGCCTTCAGCCTGAAGTTGTTTGGGGGATTTCCTGGGGCGTTTCTGGGACTTTCCTGGGACTTTCCTGGGATTTTCCTGGGGCGATGCCCCAAGATATGATATTGCAAGCCTTCAGCCTGAAAATTTGGGCGGAGATTAGCTGGGGCGATGCTTCAAGGTTTGATCTTGCAGGCCTTCAGCCTGAAAGGGATGGGGACATCCCAACGTGAGACATCGTTTCAAGAAAGGGCTCAAATATTACAAATAGAGGCATCGCCTCTAGCCGCCAAAAGGGCTGAAAATATATAAACAACCTCATGGATATACTTATACTGCGCTTGCTGTTTGATTTTGGTCTGGTGGTACTTATCTGGATAGTGCAATTGGTGATTTATCCCGGATTGTGTTACTACAGCGAAACAGATCTTTTAAAATGGCATAAATTATATACTTCCCGAATCGCTTATGTGAATAATAGTTGCCTTATGGATTCTTACATTTTTGATCTTCGTTCCGCTTCATAATTCGGTTATGTCCGGTAAGAACTGCGAAACTATCACAGGGAACCTGGTGAAAAGGAACTGGATACGCACTGCGCTATGGTCACTGGTGTTTTTGGTGAGCCTGTTGCAGTACTTAAGGGGCTGAAGAGCTGCAAATCTATAATTCCCAAATTTCCTGTTTTTCCGTGATACCCGGATATTGGAAATCGCGGATAAAACTGTATCTTAAATTTTGAATAATTCCTGAATTAAGTACTTTAGCACGAATTAAAATCCCCGATATTTTGGCAGCGAAGAAAACAAAAGAGACCACACCTTTAATGAAGCAGTACAATGCTATCAAGGATAAATATCCGGATGCTTTGTTGTTGTTTCGGGTGGGCGATTTTTATGAAACTTTTGGAGAGGATGCCGTAAGAACTTCAAGAATTTTAAATATTGTACTTACTAAAAGGGGAAATGGGAGCGAAGTGGAAACAGCCCTTGCCGGATTTCCGCATCATGCATTGAATACTTATTTGCCCAAACTTGTAAAGGCAGGCTTGCGGGTAGCCATTTGCGATCAGCTGGAAGATCCCAAGATGACCAAAACCATCGTGAAACGCGGTGTGACCGAATTGGTGACTCCCGGGGTTTCTATGAATGATGAGGTTTTAAACAGCACCTCCAATAACTTTTTATGCGCCATTCACTTCGGAAAGAAAAACCTTGGTGTATCCTTTCTGGATGTTTCTACCGGGGAATTTCTTACCGCCCAGGGATCTTCAGAATATATAGATAAACTTCTGCAAAATTTCAGTCCCAGCGAGG
>ERZ1284728.11-NODE-11-length-22230-cov-32.707824_pt1 | contig 22230 bp, 19 predicted proteins | sample MGYA00454601_ERZ1284728 | MGnify/ENA primary metagenome ERZ1284728 (study PRJEB36292, sample SAMEA5787382) | metagenome | biome: Arctic soil; feature: perennial spring outflow channel; material: sediment | place: Canada | collected 2017-07-08 | depth 0.05 m ...
AATATCTGCCTGTCACGCAGAGGGTCGCGAGTTCGAGTCTCGTCCAGACCGCAAATTGCAAATAAGCTCTAAGAAATTAGGGCTTTTTTTATGCCTTATAATGAAGTTGTGTTGTGTCCCAACGTGTTGGGATGTGAAAAGGCTCGACACAAAAAACAAAGAACTTTACATGATGCCATACTTGCCACGCAGATAAATAAACTATTATGACAATTTTATTGAATCAATCCCACACTACAATTGAGAATATGGCAGGGATTTTAAAAATATCCTTGTTATGTCAGATACCGTATTGGTGTATTCCTTCAGGTTTGAAATGCGCTGCCAGTCTGGATGCTGACCAAACTTTGCCCAGGACTCCTGATGCTTCTCTTTATCCTTAAAGGCCAGCATATAAGTTAACGAAGGCATTTGATCTCCGGAGATATTTTTTCCGAAGAAAACTGTACGCAGTCCTGCATCCTCAAAAATTTCAAATTCATTTTCATTGAACATTTTTAGTTTTCGGCGCAGTGCATCTTCATTATAACTTTCATAGATTCTCAATTCAAATTGATCCAAATCATCGGCCGGTTTCACGAGATTTGGAAAGCCCCAGGTGGATCTTATAAAACTACTTTCATATCTCTCAAATGGGATTTTATCGGGTGGAGTGTTTCGGTAAACTTCCGCTGCTGATTTAAATTGATCGTCATCTTCAAGACCATCGGAAACGTCCAGATATGCCTGCATGTTTTTATACGGAATTAAGAGATAGATTTTTTTTGGTAAGGCTTCCCCACTTTCTTCAAAAGCTCCCACATTCTCCAATCCCTGCCGATTCAATGCCGGGATAAGAGCGTCCTTCAAATAATCATGAAGAATGTTTGCTGAGGTGCTAAATTGCATGTCATATACCCTTAGCTCATAGACTTCAGACTGGGAATAAGAAGAGGTGAAAAAGAAAAAGCTTGCAATAACGATAAGTCGTAAGATCATAATATATCTAATTAATACGCTAAAGATAATATTTAAATCACGTTTTACCCTTCTCTTCGTCGAGGTTATAGGATGGATCCAGTAAACCCTAATTTCTGCTCTGCCCCTAAAACCCGTTAAAAATGCTTATTTTAGTATCTACTCTTGACTTGACCCAGGTATTAGTCAGTTGCAGCAAGCGGTAGTATCACCGGTGTTGGGCAAGTGGAAGCATTAAGAGATAATTGCAGTAAATGCAGTTCGCATAATACTTTTAACAATGGACAAGAGCCAATGGTATGAAGTTGTTTTTGAAAACTTCGGAAATAAATACGACCAGCAGGTTTTTACCCAGGGTACCATCGGGGAATGTGATTTTATCGAAAAGGAACTCAACCGGGACAATTCATTAAAGTTGCTGGATGTGGGATGTGGAACAGGCAGACATTCCATTGAATTAACCAAAATATTGTTTAGCTCAATATGGCATCATTTGAACCGTAATGACTTTTAATATTAGCGCCAATATTCATTCTAATTCTTCAGAAAATATCTTTAAAAGACTTGGTATTCTTGTAGAATTCAATTGTTCTAATTTTTTAATTTCACTTTTCGCAATATTAAAGGAATTCCATCTTTAGGTTTAATGGTAATATTAGGCACAATTTCAGGCTTATATCCTTTTGGAACATCAAATTCAAATCTTTTAAGCAAACGACTTACTACCACCTGCATAACAATTGTTGCAAAATTGCTTCCAATACATCGCCTTGGGCCTCCTCCAAAAGGAAGATATACAAATGTTGGTCTTTGTTGTTCAGCCTCAGCCGTGAATCGTTCCGGATTAAATATTTCAGGAGAATCCCAATATTTAGGATGGTGGTGCATACCATAAATATTGATTAAAATATGTGTTGATGCCTTGAATTTTATGCCTTTAAATACATCTTGCTTATATGGTCTACGCTGTATTGCACTTATAGATGGATAGTGCCTCATCCCTTCTTTTATAACTTTATTAGTGTAAACCAATTTAGATATGTCCTCAAATTTTAGCAATTCCTCGTTTAATATGTCTGCCACTTCTCGATTTAACTTTCTGCTAATTTCTTTATTTTTAGCAAGTTCGTAGAAAATCCAACTTAATGTTTGAGCGGTCGTATCATGACCAGCCATAAACATTGTTGTTATTTCATCCCGCAATTGCTTATCAGTCATTTCGTCATTAGAGTCCTCGTCAACATAATCCAATAGCATATCCAACAAATCGTTATGTGGTGGAAGTGTACTTTCTTTTTTATAGACCTTCCTTCTTTCAATCATTGCGTAAATTATACGATCATATTCTTCACAGTTTTTATGAAATTTGATATTTGTTGGTGTAGGCCAGCTTATCGGTATTTTGATGATGCTCCTCATCCATTTAGTGGCATAGTTGGTAAGATCCTCTAAAACTACTATCATAGACTCCATCTCCTCCTTATTCGCATTACTAAATAGAGATCTGTTTACAATTGAAACATTTAATTGTAACATTTCACGACTCATATTTAACTGACTTCCGGATGGTAATTTGTCAAGCTCTTGAATAAAAATACTTGTCTCTTCATTAATAATATTAAGAAAATGTGCTAACTTTTGTTTGTGAAAAGCAGGTTGTATAAGCCGTCTTTTCTTGATCCACAACTCTCCATTGGATGTAACCAGTCCTTCGCCAAAAAAAAGACGAAGTATTTTAGTTATACCAAATTTACTATAAGCTCTATGGTTTTCTGATAATACATGTTTTATAAATTCAGGATCCTGGAGGATAACATATTTTTTTCCAGCAATATTTATACGCACTACTGGTCCATAGTTTTTAGCCAAATCGCCTAAAAAAGCTACAGGATTATTTAATACCCGTCGTGTATTGCGAAAAAACATATTTCTTTTTAACCGTTCAATTTTAGGGTGCTTGGTATTTTCAGATGTCATTGACATGTCTTCATTTTAGAAACTATAACCTGATTATGCCCATAATCCTTTTGAATTATAAAAAGGCGCTATTTCTATTCCGTGCTTTATACTCATTGCATAGATTTCGTCAATTTTTTGAACACTTATGTTTCCTTTACCGCTTGAATAATTTTCAAATTTATTTTCAAATGCCAGGACAACAGCTTCAAGTATGCAGCCATGACCAATGTGTGGTGATGGATATCGGTAAAAGTGTTTTGTATAGTCTGGGATAAAATCATATCCATAGCCTATTTGACCCATTCCTCCATGAAATAAAGAGATGCCCTCCATCTCGTCAATTTTTAGTTCCAGGTTTTTTGGGTAACCAGCATCACAAATCATAACAGGTTTTTTATAATTTTCAATCTCTATTTCATTAGAGCTAGCAGCACTAATAATAATATCTGCCTGAGATATTAATCGATATAGATCTGTATCATATTTTACCGAATAACCTCCTTCTGAAATTTCGCATGAAAAATTTTCTAACCGTCTTTTATTTCTTGCACATAACAACAAACTTTTTACTTTCCCTTTCAAATAATTTGTACAGGCCATACCAATATCTCCCGTAGCACCAATGATTAAAACATTACTCGATTTTAATTCAATATTGAATTTCTCCGATGCTCTTTCAATTCCTTTTAAAATATAAGCAGAAGTAAGGGAATTTCCTGTTGTGATCTTTGTTTTCGAAGTATTAAATGCATTTAAATTACCTTCTAACACAATAGATGTAAAACCGCCAAGAGCTATAATTTTAGCATTAAGGTTTTGAGCTACTGTTATTGCCTCATTGACCTTTTTTATGTTGGCCCTTAAATATTGCGTCCCTAATTTATCTGGATCGATAAAAGTCTCTATATAAACACCATTTATTAAAGCACCCGTTTTTGATCGTACTTTCATTTTAAAAATACTTCTGGGAGGTATAAAACAAAAAGTGTTTTTAATTTGTTCGGGTGATAAATTACCTACATCAGCAGATCTCATCCCGTTAATAAATGCCTCTATATTTGGCCAACTATCCTGGTGGCCAATAACAGCAAAGTCTAATTGTTCCTGATTATTATTTACAAACATTAGATTATTAATTATGTATTGACATTCCCTAATAAAGCAGTACTCCCCAAAAATCGCTGACCCGGAAGGATACTGTTAACTTTGCGTACATCACTAAATGTCAAAATTCCATTCTCATCGAAAAGGAAAACCGATTCGTGTGGCAGGATACGCCCCCAGGCATATTCCATCCAGGAATCAATTTGCACCCCAAAAGTCTTAAATATATCTCCTTCAGGATCTACGCACATTGGAATGTCAATTCCATTTGAACGCCACCATTCCTGATCCTGGTACCCCGTAATTGCTAATAATTTAATACCGGCATTTTCAAACTGGTCTTTATGAGACATTAAATCTGCTAAATGTAGTCGTGAATAGGAACACCAGCTACCACGAACAAAAATTACGAGCAATGGTTTTTTTGTGTATTCATTTAGCAAATCAGTTTTCCCATTTGAAAACTTTAATTGCACAGATGGCAACCTATCTCCTTTTTTTAATTTTGGCTTGACATCTAATCGTTCAACGCTATCTGAACTCTCTGTTAAAGGCAATACAACTCTATTTATAGATGAATCTATTCGCGTTGGAAGTGAAGAGCGTAAACCTAAGACCTTGGCCACATATAGAAATGGTGAGATTATTAATTTAGGAATGATATAAAGGGCACTCATTCCTAAATATAATGGCAACTCTAAAATCTTATGTTTATAGATCATTTTAATTCTGTATTAGGCTGGTAGATTGGCGATCCACAATATAGATTTCTCCCCGGGTATCCCAATATTATCTAAGGCTTTGGCATAAAGTGCTAATGCATTGCCACGCATAGTTACAACGTCTAAACCAATGTGTTTTAATGAAAGTTTCATACAGTCACCGTTGCAGACCCCACAATGACCTCTCAAATCTGTAGTAGCGGAAAATTGGGCAAGTATCGTCATGCAGTCAAAATGAATTTTTTCAAATTTATCTATAAATTCAACCGGATTTTTTTGCAAGGCTTCACGCAATATTTCTGTGGAATGGTCCATATGTCCTTTTTCTTCATCAGCTATTGAAAGAAATAATTTACCTGCTTCATCTCCTAATGCATTTCCTACATCAGTATACATAGATACAGCAAAAGCTTCCAACATTATCTCCTGAATAATAAGACATGCAATAAAGTCATTTTTCTCTGCATAACACAAAAACACTTCACGTACGCTTCTCCAATACTCTCCATCCAAATTAATATTGACATTTAAACCCATTTTATTTGAATAAGCTAGAAATCCTTCTGCATGTTGACGTTCACTATCGGCATGCTCTACTGCTTCCATTTTTTCATGTGGATCGTCTATGGTGCCTGACAACGATGCGAAATTGGACATCCCGATAAGCTCTCCTGTGATTACTTGTGAAAAAACATCTGAAATCACGTTGAATTCCTCTATGCTTTTAAATTGGTTATTGGTTGCTTCCATAATTAGTGTTTTACAAATTTATATTGCTAAACTGCTGAATAATCCCGATATGGCACTCCTTTTTTAATTAATTCTATATGTTGTTCACTGTCTTTCATACTTACCAACACTCCTACAGATTGGAATGTAAACCTCATATACTTGGGTAATTTTTTAAGTAAAATATCATTTTCATGCGAGCTTATGGAAGCAAACGAATAAGACTTATCATAAGCGAGTTGTCTTGCAAATGAAATAAGAGCAGATATTAGGGTTTTGTCATACTCCTTTACTGCCAAATATTTAATATAGAGCATTTTTACAGGCTCACTTTCCTTCGGAAGTTTTGATAATTGAAACAATTTACAAAACACATTAATGCATTCAATAATCCCTTTTAAATGCCACGGCATTTTTAACACCACATTTTGCTTCATCTCCATAGTATCAATAATAGACATCACCGCAAGAATTTGGTTTTGTTCCTTTATTACATACAAATCTGAGTCTTTAATTTTATCATTTGTAATAACATTGGCTAATTCATATTGTGAATAATAATTGTTTAAAAATTCAATGACTTCACTGGTTCCTTTAGCTAATTCAATCTTATATTTTCTATTCGATAATTTCTTATTGGATCCTATATATTGAAATGTTATAAATGTGCCTATGTTTTGAAAATCGGTATAGTGCCCTCTATCATTAAAAAACACAAAGGGTCGTTTATTCCCTTTTGATACATTTAGAAATGCGAAATCTGCATTTTTATTTTCCAAATACTTAACAACCATATTGGTTAATTGAAGTCCAATACCAATATTTCTGTGGGTTCTCGCAACTTTAAAGTCGCTTATGTAATAAAGTGGATGTTGTTTTTTATTTATGAATACTATTTGATCTGAAACACAAATAGAGCCCACTATATTAGTATCCTCGAGGGCCACATAAACTTTAGTTTCTCCCCGCAAGATGTTTAGTTTGAAAAAATCCGGATGCCTATCTATACGTAACGCCATCTTACCAGGCATTCCTACAGAATTGGTTAATTCTAATAATTGTTGATTATCCTCAAAATTTGCAAGTCGATACCTAATCATTTGTTTACCAGATAATTATTAATGCTTATAATAAATATAGAGATAAATAAAAGATTAGTTATTGCTTTTTGTTCCAGTTTTTTGGTTTGATAAACTTTCCAGTAAAAAATTATTTGCATTTAATATTCCTAATTAGACACTTTTAAGGAAAGTTTTCGTCGCTTCGTGCAAAGAGTGATACAATCTGTTATATCAGATAGGATTTTTAAAATGTTTATTCAAATATTATTTTCGGATAAAGAATATTTAGATAGGATTGTAAGACATTATGGCCAATTTAAAAGAATATTAAAGACGAAAAGTATTTAAAAATGCCCATCCCAACGCATAATTTAAAACATTTGGGGTTCAAAGGTTTGCGATTACTTATCTTTTCAATACAAAATCAGCTCCTCTTTCGCCCTGGTGATGGCCGTATACTGATATCTTAAACTTGGCATGTAAAACTCATTGAGATACACTTTCTTCCATTCGCCTCCCTGTGCTTTATGGCAGGTAATGGAATAACCGTAGGTAGTTCTTATAGCTCCTACATATTTGTCATCCCCGGGCATCCCGGTTTTTTGATATGTTTTATTGGCTTTGAATCTTTCAGATCTCAGGCGACGTTCCTGTGCTGCTTTAAGTCCTTTAGGATGTGTGATGCATTCTAAAAGAAGATAATCATCGATTATTTCTTCCTGATCTTTTAAATTTTTGTAGCGCAATTTTATAGGTGCGAAGGTTAACCCGGAAACATATTCAGCCTTTTCAAGATCTATTTCTGAAACTATGATATGATCTCCACTATATAATTCTTTAGCACCCCTTCGCCAGGTTTGTGTTACAAGAAGTAAATCCTGAACCATAAGGAGCGGTGCATTTCTCCCAAAAAGATAAGCTCTCACCAATTCATTGAAAACTTTGTTCATCTTGTGGCTTGCGGCAATTGAAATGCTGTTTTCAAATCCGTCCTTTTTGTATTCAGCGATATAATTTAGGGCTGCAGTTCTCATAGGTTGCTTCTCTATATTTGTAAGTTCCTCGGCAGGCATATCGTTGTCTATAGATTCCCGTAAAGCCACTGCATTCTTCAATATGTAACTATCCTTTTGCTGGCGTTTCACTTCTGTGAGTTGGTATGCATTTCCTTCGAGACCATATTTCTTTATAAGATATTCTTTAGATAATGCCTTGGAAAAATATTCCTGAATGGGAGGAAGCTGATTCCTGTCCCCTAATAAGATCATTTTGTTTAGGAGATTACCGTCCTTAATGAATTTAACAAGGTCATTCAGTAATGAATTGGTGCTAACAAAAAGACTAGCTTCATCTTCTGTTACAATTGTGGAGATCATGGAAGCTTCATCCAGTATATAAATCGTACGCTCCTTTACAGGATTAGGTTTAAGTTTAAAAAAAACTTCTCCTGTATTAGGATCGGATTCTGTGTTGTAAATGAGCGAATGTATTGTAGAGCTTGTGGTTCTGGATTTTTTTCCCAAAATTCTTGCCGCTCTTCCCGTAGGCGCCGCAACTTTATAGTTTATATCTTTGGAATTGAGGAACTGAATTAAAGTTGTGGTAATGGAAGTTTTACCTGTACCGGCGGCACCACTTAAAATAAGGAAGTCCTGAAAATTGTCTTTGGAAACAAATTCTGCCATTGCAAGTAATGCTTTCTTCTGATCTGCCGTAGGGAATTTGAATTCCAGGAAATTTAAGATGGAATTATTTAGAGCCTTGCCTGTTTCAGCTTTATTATTTTCTCCTACCTTTTTTGTCATTGTAGTTATTTAATCCATCATTGATGGTTTAATTTCCCGGGGCCAACCCGAATCATTCAGGCGGGATTGCCTCGAATTTTTAAATATATTTTTCTCCCGCCTACCTCTTTAAATCGTTCGCTGCATCCCAGAATTCTTTTTCATAATCAATGTCTTCTTTTGCCATTTATAAATGAAGGTGGGTTTAGTTTTTATAAACAGGATCAAAGTAGGGGAAGATCCGAAGTGGAAAGTTAGCTATTTTTTTTAATACTGGTAAAGGTATTGAAACAATGCTTCACGGTTACTTGCTCTGTTGCAACATCGGTTTGTAATTTGCAACGGCCGCGGTTATTTTCTGCTGTTTGACGGTTAGGTTGGGCAGGGTTTTTTATAAGTGAATAACCAAAATGATCAAGTAATTTGTTTTCTTCCAGTTAGATCGACAAACCCTTCATTGTGGTCTGAAATAAAAACACCAGCATCGGTAAAATAAGTTAATATTCCGACTTGAAAATCCATCTCACTGCATTTAGAATTTGATATTTGGAGGTTTTGAGTTATTGTTTCTTAAACAAGCCGGAGATTTGATTATAATCTAAAAAGTATTGAAGTTTTAAAGAGAACACATTGTTAATAGGTTGCCTGAACAAGGTTTCGATACTTTTGGTATATGAATCCCGGGCCTCAGAATCAAAATTAAACAACTGGTTACGGTAAAGTGCAGTCACAAAACTTCCTGGTGCAAAATGCCAGGAATAGCCAAGATCGAAATTCCAGGTGGAAAAATTGATATCCGGGTTTTTAGGGATGTTCGTGGTGGTATAACCTGTTGTGCTTGTAACCCGCCCATTGTCCTTCAAACTAAACAATGGCTCATCATATCTCACAATTCCCCAGTAATTTCTAAGGCTTAGTGATAAGGAGTGATAGGGGTTAAAGTTGTAACCCGCACGTACGGTTTGCTCGATCTCTTCTCGCTGGCGGTCTCCAAAAATTACATCTTCGTCCACCTGGGTAACATAACCTCTATCTCCGGTGTAGTAATCTCTGGAGAAGAAATAAGAGATCATAAATTTATCGTTAAAGCGTATTTGAGGCCCAAGTCCGAACCAATAATTAAAGTAATCACGACCATCTTCCAGGAGCGTTTCTGCTCCTATATTGACACTTAATGCTACCTTTTTATTGTTGTTGGATTGCCACCAACCATTCAGGTTTACTCCATTTTCTGTAATAAAATAACTTCCCGCTTTTCTTGGCTCAAAATAATCGTATTGTTTCCCTGGTTTTAGATTTATGTTGAAGCCCATTTCATTCAATTTTTTGGTTGAACCATTCGTGCTTAACCCAATTCCAAGGCCTGTAAAGGTACTAGGGTTTGCCAGTCTGGTATAGTTCACATAGAAATTGGAGAAGTAACGGTTCCATTTCCCGGATGGCTCAAAAGTTCGATAATTAATGTCGATTCCAAAATCGTTATAATTGTTCCTAAACTGCAAACCAAGATCGTTAGGATCGTATTTCGTATCGGCATAACTGTGATCTACACTATATCTTAAATTTCCATGTGCCTTACGTGCAGCAACAAAACTGCTAAATCCAGTTTCCATACCAGACTCCAGGTTGACATTACTCAGTTTAAGATCACCCCGCACCTGATAGGTATTTCGCTTATTCATAATGCTGGAAGTAAGTGCGGTAACATTGGCATCTCTAAAAGAACCATCCCGGGTTACATTGGTATTGATGATCCCAACAGAGGAATTCCCGTTAAATTGCTGGTCTACCACCACGATGTTATAATTGGTAAATGGCTCTACCACCTGCTTCCTTCTGTCTCCGGTAACTGTATTTTCTATGGTAGCTTCTGCTTTTTCAGTGAATGAATTAAGGAACCCCAAACCCAGACCCTTTGCAGTTCTTCCAGAAACCTTAATAGCATTTAGCACCTTCACCGATTCCGGAAAATATACCACTTCTTCATTCTCCGAGGTCACCGGACTTTTGCTGGGTGCTCCTCCAACTCTTCGGGTAAAGAACAGGTCTCCTTTGGAAAAAAGATCCACTCCTTCAGTAAAAAATTGTCTTTGTTCAGAAAATGTTTGCTCGAAAGGCCCAAGATTTAAAGTGATATTATCGAATCCTGTTTGTGAGAAATCTGGAATTAAAGTAGCATCCAGTGTAAAGTTTTCAGTAAGACCATATTTCACATCCAGGCCTGCATTGAAGTTAGATTTGTATGCGCCATCATAATAATTTTGAACGCTAGAAACAAACGGATAAAGGGAAAGTCTTATTGGAGGATCGAGATCCTTCAAGCCTTTTAATTCCCCATGGTACAAGCCAATATTTCCTTTAGAAACATCTATAGGATTCCAGGTATATTGAGATTCATCTCTTCTAAACCTTCTATGAAACTGAATTCCCCAGGTTTCTACATCATTATTATTGAATCTAAGGCAACGGTAAGGGATCTTCATCTCCACGATCCATCCATCTTCCACGATCTCTACCGCACTGCTCCAAACGCTGTTCCATCCAAAATCCTCGCCCACACTTGGCGTAGAAATGGCATCGGCTTGGGTTCCGGAGGCAAATACAAAGAATTCGGTGTCATTTTGAGCGTCGTTATTGGGGTTTACTACAAATCCGAAGAAATCGGCACTTCCAAAATTATCCCGGCTGGAAAGCTGCTTGGCGATTTTTGTTGGATCGTCGTATAAGTATGCAGCGATGTATAAAGCGGAATTGTCATACGTAAGCTTCACCACGGTTTTGTTGTTTTCGGTCTCCTTCACGTTCATATTAGGGCGAAACTGAATAAAGTCTACCGCTTCCTGAGCATTTGCCCAAACTGCATCGTCCAGGATCCCATCTATTTTTGGGGCCTCTGCTGCTCGTTGAATATGAAGTTGTTTCTTTGTTACCTGTGCGTTAGTAGTTAAACAAAAGCACACGATGAGAAGGATTGAAAACGATAATTTCATTAAGAGTCGATTGATGTATCTAATTGATATCTAATAGACCCCTTAAAAAAGGGTTTGTTACAAAAAATGTTAAAATTTATTTGCGGTTTTGTGCAAATAAACTTTTTGGATAAAAAAATACTATGAACGCCTTTCTTTAATTATAAAGGCGATTTTCACTTTTTGCTCAATGTCCCTCCATTTAATTAATTAGGATGTTTCTTTTAATTTGCAGCTACTTTCTCTTTTGGCACAAGTTGGCGGAGTAGGGGATGTCTTTTAGATAAATTCTGTCTCCCGCTGCTTAAAGGCTCCCTTATTTCTTTGAACGCTTTCTTAAATATTCAAAATCTGTGAGATCCAGGATCATTGGAGTGATACTTGTTTTTCCTTGTTTTACTGCCCAGCGGTCTGTTCCTTCGCCTTCAGGTTCAATTGGGGTAACCGTGAACCAGTAATGTTGCCTTCCCATGGGATCTTTATTGGCCACAACTTTCCCGTCATAATGCCTCACAGATTGGGCGGTCCACGCAACTTCACCTGTAGGGAATCTTGGGAAATTGATATTTAATAATTTCCGGTCGTTTTCATGTACTACTTCTTTCAAAGCAGCCATCACAAAGGGTTCCAGGGTATCAAAATTGGTTTCTTCTTCCCCTATTGAAACGGATAGGGCGATGCCACGCACATCAAAAAGCACAGCCTGTCTTGCGGCCGACAAGGTGCCCGAATGCCAGGCAGAATTCCCCAGATTTGAACCGATATTGATTCCCGATAATACCAGGTCTATGTCCTGGAAAAGATGAGTCCCCAGCGCAACACAATCGGCAGGGGTACCACTTACCCTAAATGCCTTAATATTTTCGAAATGTATGGGAGATTTTTTATAGGTAATGGGTTTTCCTGAAGTTATCGCCTGCCCCATGGAGGATTGTTCCACATCGGGTGCCATAACTATCACTTCCCCAAAAGCGGAAGCCACCCTTGCCAGGCAGGAAAGCCCCGGACTATATATTCCATCATCATTGGTTACCAGAATTTTCATTGCTCTATTATTTTATTTGACAAAATGGTTTAAAGCTTTTAAATATGAATTTAATGAAATCCACGCTTTTAAAATTTATTCGTTTTTAAATTATTTTTAATTTATACATAATTTAATATAATGATCCCGGTTTAGAGAATAAATCATAACATATAGTTAATCCAAATTTCTCCTTGCCGGGCTATACTTATATTTGATTTAAAGCAATACAGGTACTAATGAAGAATATTTTGATCGTACATAATCCTACTGCAGGCGATGCCGAACATTCCAAACAGTACCTGGTAGATCTTTTCAAGGATACCGGAATGATAACTACTTATGTGTCCTCTGATGAGGCAGGGTGGGAGCAAAGTCTCCGCAATAAACCAGATGCCATCTATTTAGCCGGAGGGGACGGCACAGTGCATTCCCTGGCCATTGAACTTCTCAAAATAAAAAACCCGGATGAGAGGCCACCTGTTCTCTTGCAGCCTTTGGGTACCGCCAATAATATTGCCACCACCCTCTCAATTAAGGAAAAGGAAGATTTCCACCCTATAGATCCCAATGCCGAAAAAAGAAAATTCGATTGTGGTAAAGTCAGTGGGATAAAGGGAGATGAGATCTTTTTGGAAGGAGTTGGTATGGGAATATTTCCTGAATTAATTGCTGAAATGAAAAAGCAGGAGGTTAATCCTGAAGAAAAACTGGATCAAACACTGAATGTTTTGTTGAAGATCGTTAAAAAATATAAGGTGCAAAAAGCTAAGATCGAATTGGATGGATGTACTATTAAAGGTTCATTTTTAATGATTGAAGTTATGAATACACGCTATATAGGTCCTAAACTTCATCTCGCCCCGGAGGCAGATCCGGGGGATGGGTATTTAAACCTTGTGATGATCCCGGAAAATAAAAGGGAAGAATTGGAAGCGTATGTTAAATCATTAATAGAGGGTGAAAACTCTTATGATCTTAGGAAAATGGTTTTTTCTTTACGGGCTCAAAAATTAAAAATTAAATGGAAAGGATCAAAAGTGCATGTGGATGATGCCCTGGATGAGGATTATTCGGGGGAAAAAATAAAAATGAAGATCCTTCCGGGGGCATTGACCTTTTTAAAATAAAAATATAAAGGATGCAGGTTATTTGAGTTATGTTTTGCTTAAAAATTGCTCCCGTTAAACCTCTTATTTTCCTAAGGTTCAGAAATATCTGTTTTTTCCTTTTCACTATTTTCCCATTTTACAACTCCTACCATACTATCTGCGGTGCCATAGTATAAATACCATGCATCGTTAAAATACACAAGGCCTTCAATAAAAGTAGTGCCATCTACATATTGACCTGATTTTTCAAAAGGCAATTCTGGTTTAATAAATTCTTCATCGGCTCTGTCCAGTAACTTCCAGGGTTCTTCAGAATCAAATAATGCCTGGCCACCGGTGTACATGCGGTTTGCCAGATCCTGATCTCCTATATTTTGTGAATTCCCTGCATTGTAAAGCACTACAATTCCGTCTTCGGTTAAAACCGGTGGAGGTCCTGCTTCCACCAGCCAGGAATCAAAATACCCTGGGCGCGGACTTAATACCGGAGCCAGATTACCTTCATAATCTTCTACAGGCTCCCAGTTTATAAGGTCTTCGGAACTTGCCAGCCAAATATGTGGAACCCCAAAATACATCCAGTATTTTCCGTTAATTTTTGCTGCCACCAGCTTATCATCTTTTAATTGGGTTACGATGGCACCCGATTTTGTTTCAAGGTTATGATATTTTCCGTCTTTCCATTCCTCAAATATAGGCCCGTGCTTTTCCCAGTTTTCAAGATCGGTAGAAGTGGCCACAGCCAATCTTGGAATATCCCTGTTCCATTGTGTATAGGTAAGGACATAGGTGTTTTCAGTTGTTTCAACTATTCGGGGATCCTCCGTTCCTCCTGTCCATTCGTATTGTTTTTGATCGTCTTCATCCGGATAAAATACAGGTTGATTATTCTGAATATATTTTTCTCCATCTTCTGAAATTGCCAGTCCAATTCTGGAGGTGTGCCCTCCAATTTCCTTTTCGCCTAATTTTTCTTCGGCTCTATAAAAAACATGTATTTTTCCATCCTTCACGATGGCTGCCGGATTAAAAGTCGCCATGGATTCCCAATTGATGATCCTGTTTGTCATAGGATCCTTAAATTCAGTTTCGCCGTTTTTCTGTATGATTGGTTGTGCATCCTCAAATCTATCAAAAGGTCCCAACATCCATTCCTTTTCCAATTCCTGGGCATACCCAAAAACCCCTGAAACCAATGTTATAAGAAGTATCAGGTAATTTTTTTTATTGTTCCTCATAATTGTTGTTGGTTTTAAAATCCTGATTTTTTCATCTTTAAAAAGATCTGTTCTTTTCTTCTGAATATAATTTGTCCTCTTTATTGTAAAAGCAGAAGACGATCATTCATTAGGCATTTCAATGGGTTTTTTATAAACAAACCTTACTTCTCTAAATTTTTCTATGAAACCCATGCTTAAAGTGTTCTGATAAAATAGAAAACTTATCTAAATGTTTATCGGTTATTTGAAATCAAGTCTTGGTTCTTTTTTCTTGCAGTTACGCCAAAGACGGAACGATCTTGATTCTTTACCGGAAAAACCTGTTTGAATATAGTAAAGATAATAGTAAATTGATCAATTTAGAACATATTCAGGACAAGAAAATTGTTGTTTCCATTTCATATTTCTGAAGATTAGTAGTTATTTTAGCATAACACAACTTAAAATGAAAATATGAAAAAAGGATTTTTAATCGATATGGATGGTGTTATATATGGAAATGACACCTTAATACCGGGAGCCGATAAATTTATTGCCGAGCTTCAGAAGAAAAAAATACCATTTCTCTTTATGACTAATAACAGCCAGCGTACCCCATTGGATACTGTTAATAAGGTCGCAAAAATGGGAATTAAAATTAAAGAAGATAATGTATATACAAGTGCGATGGCAACTGCCTTCTTTTTATCTTTTATGAAGCCTAATGGTAGTGCCTATGTTTTGGGAGAAGGCGGATTAATAACCAGTCTGGCCCAAAATGGCTATAATCTTGTAAATCATAATCCTGATTTTGTTGTGGTGGGCGAAGGCAGAAATTTTACTTTGGAAATGGTGAATAATGCGGTGGATATGATCTTATCCGGCTCTAAATTTATCGCAACCAACCTGGATCCATCTCCCAAGAAAAAGGGATGGTCTAACCTGGGGATAAAGGCAATCGTAAAAATGATAGAGGAAGCTACCGGAAAAAAAGCTTTTTCAGTAGGAAAGCCTAGTCCGGTAATGATGCGTGCAGCCAGGAAATATCTTGGTTTGGAAGCAAGTGAAACCATTATAATAGGGGATACCATGGATACCGATATTCTTGGTGGGGTGCAATTGGGATATACAACGATTCTTACGCTCTCCGGGGTTTCTGCCAAAGAGAACCTGATTGATTATGCTTTTAAACCAGATCTCATCGTAAATTCTGTTGCCGATATTGAACTGGAAAAAGTTTTAGCCTTAAAGTAATCTGTTGTTATCGAGGTGGAAGAAGAGCGTATTTCACATTTTAGTGAAACTTCAATTTCTTTAAAATTCCTGAAGCTTTGCGTTTTTTAGGTTTTCTGTCTTCTCTGGTAGCAAGACTATAAACCATATAACCGGTTCCTGCCGCGGCAAGAAGGCCAATCCCTGCTAAGCCTATACCAAATAATATTACACGTTTTGTAAGGATTGCTTTCCCAACTTTTAGCGCTACGGCGGTTTTTAATGCTTTTCCTCCTGTATGTATTATATTGCCAATGATTATCTGATTTGATTTAAAATTATACTCATTTAATTTAAGAGGAATTTCGTAGGATCTACGTTAATAAATTTTGAAATAACACAGTTTTAACAAAGAGGTGAAACAAGTTTAGGAATTCATCTTTGTTCAATATGTATAGTGTGATTTTTTCGGAAGAATAACTATTTATTTTGGTTCTGTTTTAGTGAATTTTAGAAAGGTACTATCTTTAACCACAAGGCCACAAAGGACGCAAAGACTTGCTATTCCCTTCAACTGTACAGTCGGTAATCCCCTTCCAATTTCCAACTCAATAAAAATCCATGGTTCTTTTTCAATTTTTTTTCTTTGAGTCCTCTGCCTGCCCGTAACGGTCAGGCGGGTATAGAATCATTAAAGTGTTCTGAGAAAAAATAATTGTTTAAATAAATGTTTATCAGTTAATTAAAATCAAGTCTTTTTTCTTGGTTCCTGCAGTTGCGCCGAAAGCGGAACGATCTTGATTCTTTACCGGACATTGCTGATATATTTTTAAGCTACTTCTTTTTCTATCGCCAGAAAGTGGGTGAGGCTCGAGCTTCTATTTAATAATGGAATAATTGTGATCTCGCATATATATTCCTCCTTATTCTTTCTGTAATTCACAACAGTTTCAGAAAAAACATCACACTGGCTAAGTTTCTCCCGAATGTTTTTCCTGGTTTCGGTTTTGGTGCCTGCTCCCTGTAGAAATTTGGGTTGTTTTCCCAAAGCATAATTGGCCGGATATCCGGTCATTTTTGAAAAGCCTTTATTAACCCATTTTATGGTTTGGTTAGCATCTGTAAGCACAAGCGCATCATAATCTTTATTCAAAATCAAATCGTGGTCAAATTGCCATTCCTTGGCGGTGTCGTAAATAAGAAGACTGGCAAGATCCATTCTTTTACGTCCTTTTTCAAGAGACTGGAAGTGACTGCTGGAGAAAATATCCATGCTTAGCAGTGGACTTACCTGCTCAATAGGATGAATTTTATGTTTTAAAGTGCTATACTCTTCGTTGCTTAGCGTGCTTAGATAAAGATCAAGACAAGCCATATTACTTAAATTATCTTTGAATTTGCTCATAATTGGATTATTTATAGTTGGTTATTGCTCCTTAATTTTTGAAACCTACCTCGGTATTTTAATTCTTTATAATGAAAAAATAAGGGGAAAATTTCTATGGAATTTTGCAAATTTATTAGCTGCAAATGGTAAATATAGAAGCTTGTTTTTATCTTTTTTAAATTTTAATAGGTTTTATGATTTGTTTGAGGAGATGGATTTATCTAATTAGAAAAGTTGGAACAATTTAAAATAGGGTTTAATTCCGAGGCCAAAATTGAAGCCGATATTATCCTTTGCAAATAAAATTCGAACAAAAAAATTAAAATTTTTGTATCTTTTTGGGTCTTAATTAGTCTTCTTGTTGAACTTTAAACTATAGCTATGAATAATTGTAAATGCACTAATTGTGAATGCACAAAATGTAATTGTGTGAATTGCCTTGAGAATAATTGCAGCTGTGCTGCATGTGAATGCGGTAAATGTGGTTGCTGTTAACTAAAAAAGGTTGGTTGTAAGACCAACCTTTTAATAATTGTAGTGTATGAAAATAGAAACCATCACGATATGGACCGCTTTTAACAGTGAAATATATTTTTTCATTCTGAAAAAAGTGAAAAATAAAGATGCTGCTAATGAAATTTTTCAAAATTCATTTTTAAAGATCCACCAAAATATCAATCAATTAAAAGATTCAAATAAAGTAAAGGCCTGGTCTTTTCAAATTGTTAGAAATGAAATCGCGAATTATTTTAATAATCAGTCCAGGACCTTTCACAATATGAATTTCGACACATTAAAAAACACTGAAAATTTCAGGGAATTTTGCTGTTTCGACCGGTTTATATCCAATTTGCCGAAGGATTATAAGGAAGTCATAGAACTTGTGTACCTTAAAGGAAAGAAACAAGTTGAAGTAGCCGAATTGATAGGGATAAGTTTGGCAAATGTGAAAGCCAGAATCAGGCGCGCAAAAGCAATCCTGAAAATTAACTTTAGTAAGTGCTGCAAGTTCGAATTGAATGAAGAAGGTAAGCTTATAGGAGAACCTAATTGTGCATTCTGTGATTAAGACCGAATAAAAAGTGATTAAATACTGAAAGAGCTATTAATTTTCACTTACCTTTCTATTCCAAATTTTTAATCATAGTAGCATCTTTATGAAATGAGCATAACGGAAATTCGATGCAAACACCGATGAAGCTATACGAATTACATTTGACCTCTAAAAAAATAAATAAACAGATGAAACATCAATGAGAATAAAATTTCTCACACAGGGAAATGTTTATATGGATGTTACATATGACTTCTAAAACAAAATAATAACAGATGATAAAAATATTCTCCCTTATTTGCCTGTGCCTCCTAACCAATCTGGCATTCGCACAGCAATTTGACTTAAAATATCATCATACCGCGCTTTTGGTAAGTGACCTGGATAAAAGCGCCGATTTTTATGGAAATATTCTTCAGCTCAAAGAAATTGAGGTGCCTTATTCCAATCCTGTTCTGCGCTGGTTTTCACTTGGGGAAGACTTGCAGCTTCATCTTGTAAAGGATAATAATAACGGCGTTAAACTTCATAAAGCTATTCATATAGCATTAAACGTTTCAAATTTTGATGCCTTCGTGGACTATCTTGAAGAAAATAAAATTCCGTATTCAGATTGGCTCGGGGAAGCTGGAAAAGTTGCCATTCGGGGAGACGGTGTGAAGCAGGTGTATATTCAGGATCCGGATGGCCACTGGATTGAAATAAACGATGCGGAGTAAAATCGGGATTTAGATCCAATAAATTTTTTGATTATTCCTTCGGTTTTTTCTCTCCCGTTTTTTTTACAAAATAATTTATGATGGAAGGTGCCGTTAGTCCATGAACCACGATGGAAATCAGGATTACATAAGCTGTGATGGCATATAATTCATTTTTTTGTTCAAATCCGCTAAACTGAGTAAAAGCCCAGGCCAGGTAAAAAACCGATCCAATCCCTCTAATACCAAGAAAACTTATTGCCAGTTTTGTTCTGATTCCATCTTTAATGCCACTTAAACCTATCAACCCTGCCAGTGGCCGGATAATTAAAACAAAGCTTAGGGCAAAGGCAATTCCCCGCCAATCTGTAAGGGTTAAGATGCCATTCAAGAGGGAACCTCCAAATAAAATAATCCAGACAACCAGCAACAAGCGCTCAATCTCGTGAATGAAATCGTGCATTTTCTTTAGATAATCGCCGCTTATCTTTTCATAATACCTCAGGCTTATTCCTACAAAAAAAACAGCAAGAAAACCATACCCATGCAATAATTCTGTAAGGCCGTACGCCATAATGGTTAGTGAAAGGGAGACGAAGCCATCAAAGGTTTTTATACCGGTCATTACATGCAAACGGTCCATTAAATAACCGATGAAGCGACCTATAAGTATCCCTAATACTATCCCTATAAATATTTTCAACAGCAATTTATCCCAGAACCATTCGCTAAAATTGAATGCGACCCACCCCCCCGCTTGTCCAACCATTACGGCCAGGTAGGTAAAAGGATAGGCCATCCCATCATTTAGTCCGGCTTCTGTAGTAAGGGTAAACTTTCTTTTATCTTCGGGTTCCTCTTCCCGGGTGGGTTCATCTAATTGTACTTCGGCCGCAAGGACGGGATCTGTAGGCGCCAGTATGGCAGCCAGTAAAAGGGCAGAGGGAATGCTTAGGGCCAGGAAGTAAACCCCAATAAAATACGCGGAGAGCATACTGAGTGGCATGGTGATAAATAAAAGCAATAAAGGCCTTTTCCAGGCTGACCAGGAAAAAACCTTTCCTATTTTTAAGCCGGCCCCCATCAGTGAAATTATCACAATCATTTCTGAAAAATACATCAAATATAAATCGTTCCAGAGAGGATCAGGCCATTGAAGCGGGATATCCACCCGAAAAAGCACAAACCCAATAAGAAGTAATATGATGGGAAAACTAATTTTAATTTTCTTTGAAACTGAAGGAAGCCAAGCCATTATAAGCGTTGCAAATCCAAGTGCGGCCAGAATCAAATAATGTTCTTTCATCTGTAGATATTTATTATTTCGACTTAGCTCAATACAAGTGTTTTTTATCGGTCTCCCGATAGCGGGAGCAATTCATATATCCCTGCCCGATGGCTGGTGGATTCATTGGTGTTTGAATCGGGTTTCCGTTATGCTCATTTCAGAAGAGAAAATTACTCATATTTTAGGAAATTTAGAGAGTTATTTCCAAAAGGTTTAACATTTGGATTGCTGGTAATACTACATGAAACCTCGTGAAATCAATATGTTAGCTAGGGATAATATAGATGGAATATTAAATAATAAATATGGTGTTTGTTCTTATTTCCAATACCTTTGCCGTGATTTATAATTATTAATGTTATCCATAATTCCCCAAATTATGAACCCTACTGAAGCAGTGAATACAACTGAATATAATCGCGTAAAGAGTTTATTGGATTTAGACCTTGACTATGAAAATCTACAGGATGAATTCCAAAATTTAAACCGCCTAGCCGCCAGTATCGCCGGTACAGATATCTCCCTGGTGAATTTAATCGATAGTTATACCCAATGGACCGTTTCACATTTTGGACTGGACGTTCTACAAATGCCCCGGGAAGAATCCGTTTGCAATTATACCATAAAGGAGGAGAATTCTTTTGAAATCCCCAGGCTGGATAAGGATGTTCGTTTTAAGGATAAGTTTTTTGTTGCCGGAAACAGTAGCGATTTCGATTTGAAATATTATTACGGGATTCCATTAACGATGGGGTCTGGTGAAAATATAGGTGCTTTATGTGTGATGGATAAGGATGAAAAAGAAATGACTCCTGAAAAAATCCAACAACTTAAATACATCGCAGCCGAAATTGTAGAGCATTTAGAATTAAAAAGGCAGTTAAAAACCCAACGGCAGGAGGTCCTTGAGGGTTTAAAAATAAAAAACAAGCTCGCGCACGATGTTCGCGGGCCATTGGCCGGAATCCAGGGACTTTCAGAACTCGCTTTAAGTGATGACCTTTCAAAAATAGAATTGATTTCTTATTTCAAAATGATAGAAAAAAGCAGTGTCCAATTGCTGGATCTTACAGAAGATATTTTGAAAGCCAGGACTTCCAAAAAATTCCCTGTTGCCGGGAAAATAAGTATTAAAGATCTTGGCGATAAAATCATCCATCTTTACCAGCCGCAGGCAATTCTTAAAAATATTGTTATTGAAGTGGACATTGCGACTGAAGACGGGGAAAAGTCGGTTTATCTTGACAGCCTGTTGCAAATTATTGGGAATCTTGTCTCCAATGCTATTAAATTCACCCCTTCCGGTGGAAAGGTGATTTTAGGTTTATCCAAGGCAATTTCTGATGAAACCGAAAATCTTGAGATCCGGGTGGAAGATTCGGGAAGTGGTTTTTCTGCTGAAAAAATAAAAAATATCCTGGATGGAAAAGGGATCTCTTCTAAGGGAACTTCCGGAGAAATAGGGTTTGGACTTGGATTAAAACTGGTAAAAAATATGGTGGAAGAAATGGGGGGTGATTTCAATATTTCTTCTTTAGAAAACTCAGGTGGAAGATTGAAAATGACCGTTCCGCAGTATTAATAAATTTTCAAATCTAAAAGTTAAAGAACCCTGATTCATATCATACTATTTTTTGAGCTGGTTGGCTAACTTTATGCTTCCAATTCTAAAATTGTGCTATGAAAATCCTTGTGCCTACTGATTTTTCTAAAAAAGCCTATAGCGCCTTACATTATTCCTTAAAACTTTTTAAGGGAAAAAGTTGTGTTTTTTATTTGATGAGTATTCGGGAAATATCAGATTATATAAGCGATGACCTTTTACAGTCGGATGCAAATGAATCCTTATATGATTCCCTTATTCTTAAAAACAGGAAAAAACTTGGTGAACTTGTAAAAGATCTGGAAAACCAGTATTCCGGAGAAGATTACACCTTTAAAACCATTGCCGATTACAATGGATTTACAGAT
>ERZ1284728.12-NODE-12-length-21768-cov-37.225165_pt1 | contig 21768 bp, 19 predicted proteins | sample MGYA00454601_ERZ1284728 | MGnify/ENA primary metagenome ERZ1284728 (study PRJEB36292, sample SAMEA5787382) | metagenome | biome: Arctic soil; feature: perennial spring outflow channel; material: sediment | place: Canada | collected 2017-07-08 | depth 0.05 m ...
CGTCCATAGCCCAGAGATAACCTTCCCTAAATCCAAAAATATACATCACTACCGCGAGACCCTGGGCGAGATAGAGTGGAATACCTATAGATCCACCAGCTTCCAGCCCTAGAGACTGTGAGATCATGGAAAAGGCGCCACCCTTTCCAATACGGATATTGGTAACGAAGGTAGACATGGAAAGGCCTGTGGCTCCCGTAATTGCGAAGGAAATCAGGATGATAAGGATTGCACCGCCCAAACCGGCATTTCCTACCACCCAGCCCTGGCGAAGAAACATGATCACCCCAAGAATAGTAAGCAGGGTGGGAGTGAAAACCCCGGCAAATGTTCCGAATTTTTTGGATTTGCGCTTTTCATGTTCCTCGGTCTGTTCCTGAATACTCTGAATTTTTTCCTCACCTGTTTCTCCGGGGACTTCATAAGATTCCACGAGGTTATCATCTGGTTCTGCGATCTTATTGGGCTGTGGTCCGGGTCGGTTTTCTTTGTTCTTGGACATAGATCTGAAAGATTAAGACCTGAGGAGATTTTTGAATTCGAAACCCAGGTACATCTGAAATTACGAAAAAAAACATTTCAACTAAAAAAAATTTTGAATTCTGTTAATCCGAAAAGTTCTTTTTCAGATCATTAACAGGACGGATAAAACAAAAGCAATCGCCATAGTTGAAAGCGAAAAAACCGCTTTAATAGCCTCTATTGCATTTCCTGAATTTATATGGCAACCGGAGTTCTGGAAACTATTACTTCTGACAATTTCTATTTTATCATTGATAGCATTGATATAATTAATGATAGCATACAGGCAGTAGAAGTAAACTATTCCTTTTCAATGTAATGCATACACTTACTTTTATGTTGAATTTGATAAAATCAAAATCAAGAATGGAAAAGGAAGAGCAACATTTGAATACAATAAATAAACAGTTGCCAACATCTATTAAGCGCAAATAGTGGATGTTTTGGTGAAAAGTCCTATTTTAGATATCGTTTAAAAACCAACAAAGCCCACAAATCTGAACCCTTACTCCACAGGAACTTGTCCTTAACCGTTGGCTTTGTAGGCATCTAACTGTACCAATTGAAAAGAAGTGGGTCTCTTAAATAGCCGTTAACTATGAAAAATATTCTAATTCTACTCTCGTTAATCGGAATTTTATCATCGTGTTCAAATGATGATGCGGAGGTATTTATCCAGGAATTTGTTCCTGAAGAAGTATCTGTTGGGATTAAAAGTGGAGCAAATATTAATGAAATATTCAACTTTATTAATCAATTTGACCTGAACGTTGATAATATCAATTCGCTAACTTTCAAATCAGACTTGCCATCAGACAGTTTACAGCATGTTTTGGACCGTCTTAATGAAAAATCTTATACAAACGATGGAATAAATTGGTTTGTTACAGGTTACCTGCATCACCAAACTAATCAAATAACAATATTCCCAAGGCTTTTTGGAATGGATAACGTAGAATATCAAAATGACTGGCTTATTTCTATGGAAGAAATGGAATTAAGTGAGAAACATACTATTGAATTAAATAGCGGAATTATACGTTTCTATGTTCCAAAAGGCAAAGAGATGGAATGGAAAAATAGATTTGAAAATTATAGTATAGTTGATTGGGCTGAACTGAACTATATAGCGGACATTCAACATAATACTGATTAAAAACTGATTTTTATAAAATTATATACAAACAAAGCTAAAACCAACCTCAAGTATTAACTCCGGGTTTGACCGCAACTTTTGAAAATTAAAACCTCTAATAAAAAAGTGGAATATGAAAAAATTCATCACTCTAATACTAATCGGAATCTTAATATCTAGTTGTTCGACTGAGGATGACAACCATAGTCCAATAGTTGGAAATTGGAAACTGATGGAAGCAAAATTTTACGGACTTGAAGGCGGTACTTCTTCAGAAGACTCAATTGACTATTCCAATGAAAATATTATTTACAATTTTCAAACGAATGAAATCCTACTAGTATCCGGCGGGGGAAATGCGGGATATCCTCCCGGAGAATATGAATACTCCTTTGGAAATGACAATTTAGGAGGAGGTAATGACCCACAAATTCTCTTAGTGAAAATAAATAACTCAAAATGGACTTATGATTTTACCGAGGGAAAAATGATATTAGGAAAGTCATATGTTGATGGACCTGATTTAATATTTGAAAGAAAATAATAGACGACACCTCTACAATTGCTTGCCGGGACGTTGTGCTTAAAGCAAAATGAATTTAAATTGCAAATTATGAAAAGTTCAGAATCTTTTTCTTTATTATTTTTAATATTTTTTTTAAACAGCTGCAGTCAAGATGATTTAGCCTATGATAATTTAAAAACATTTGACATAGGTGAATATCAATTGCAAGCTCCCAAGAATTTTAATTTAATAGAACAACAAGGTTATGATTCAATGGTTGGAATAATAGAAGGATCAGGAATAACTATGTCCTATGATTACGGGATGTATACTTCTCCAGAACAGAATGTTTCGGAAGAAAATTATGATATCATCAACGATAATAATGATGGCACAATAAGGCAGTTATTGATTCCAAAAAATCCAGAAAGGGACCATACTTCAATCCATATTTCTTTCACGGAAAATCCTGAATCAAATAATCCACCGGCTTTAAAAATTTGGAGTTCAAATCTAACAGAAAAACAGCAAGAATTGGTTATTAAAATTTTCAATTCAATAACTGTTGCAAGGTAGCTGTACAAATTAACCGTCGCGGTTGCAACGGCTATTACCCTTTTTGGGTTATATTTTACATAAAAAACAGGTTTCATACAGTGGCAACCGATTTCAACTGCAAATTAACCGTGGCCATTTGAAACCGTTGCAACGGTTATTATAAATTAATAATGTGAACACAATACCAGAATAAAGCGCATTAAATAATGCCTTCTTGTAATACAAAGCTTTACAAACCATTCTGGAATTCTAGCATAAAAGGCAAATGAGATGTATTTAAAAAAAATGGCTATTTCCATATTTTTGATGGCATTCTGGACAGGGTGTACTAAAGAGGATCTTGGTAATCCAATTGCGTATGAAGTGATTTTAGAAAATCATTTAAGCTACGCAGAAGTAGAAATAATTCCACAACAATATTTAGTTTTTAAGCATGAATCTGACTGGAATAATTTCATACCGGAAATTGAGCGGGTTAATCCTTACCAGGCTGAACATTTAAAAAGTTTAAATTTTGATTTTTACGAAGATGATCTGATCATAATAATTGGAAAATACTACAATTACTGCTGTAGTAAAATTAGTGTAAATGGAGTGTATAAAGAAAATGAAATTGTTGTGGTAAAATACAATGAAAGCAGACCTGGAATGGCAACTGCGGTAAGTCAGGCATTGACCCTATTAAAAATTTCAAAGGATCAAGCTGTTTATTTACAAGGCCTGTAAGAAATGATTTAAATGCCTGGTTTTAGATACACTATTCTGAAATTATAGTAATGGCGTTCACATTATGGTTTTATCCCTAAAATTTCTAATTAAAACCTTGACATTAGATAGTGTATAACGAGTTGTGTGCAATAAAAACAGATCAAAATGGGCAAAACATTATTGACTTTAAGTTTATTATTTATCCTAAAAATAGGATATAGTCAAAATTCAAACTATCACAAAAATGAAATATCAGTTGGAGTAATCAATCTAATTGAGTCACCAAAAAACCAGAAAGCCTTATTTGAAAATTCATATTATTTTGTTCCTTTCAGTAATTTGACTTATAAAAGATTCTTGAGTGAAAAAAAAGCTATAAGATTTTCATACAGTAGACCAATTGACAAATCTTTTGATAGATCAGGTGGCGATTTGATTGATAAGGATAAATATAAAGAACAAGTTTTGAAAATCGGTTATGAGTATATTTTTAATCACAAAAGATTGGCTCCTTATATTGCAATTGACTTAACCTATTTGAAATCTTCTTCATTAAGAGAATGGGGTGGAGGATTTTCTGGAAGTTATAATGGGTTTGAAACAGAGATAGAAAGTTTGGGTTTATCACCTGTAATTGGAATAAATTACAAGATTTACAAGAACATTTTACTAGGTTTAGAAAGTAACTTAAGTATTATGAATTTTAATGAAAAGCAAGTGCTATCAACTTATCAAATATCCACTGAACCTAACGAAATACGAATAACAGCAAAAGATAACTATTTAGAATATATATTTAATCCGATAGCTTTTTTAGTAAAAATTAAATTTTAGGCTAAATTTAAAGCACATAACAATGGTAACCGATGCACAAGCCCCTAATTCTCCTCTTTGAATTAGACTTTCCAGTGCACACAAGGCTTTTTAAACAATTCCGGTTTGAGGAAATGTAAGTTTTGTTTACGAACGAAAGGAAACACCTATTTTTACTGATCCACAACACCAAAGACACAGAAAATTTGACTTGTGGACTAAAAAATATCAAGTAGCACGAAAAGAAAAACGCAACCCCTTTTATTTCAGGCGGTTGCGTTGTTTCAATATTCAAACTAAGTGACCCCGGAGGGATTCAAACCCCCAACCCTCAGAGCCGAAATCTGATGCGCTATTCAGTTGCGCCACGGGGCCAGTTTAAAAAAATTCAAGATTCAAGATTCAAGACTCTTTTCTCTATAATCTCTTCTCTATATTCTATATTCTTAAATCTAACTCAACTTCTTCTTTACTATCATCGAAATCGTCTTCCCATCTGCCTTACCTGTAAGTTCTGTAGAAGCGATCCCCATTACTTTACCCATATCCTTCATCCCCTCTGCACCAATTCTCGCAATAATCTCTTCAACTTTCGCTTCAACTTCAGCTTCACTAAGTTGTTCCGGAAGGAACAAACTTATTACAGCGGCCTGGTCAATTTCCGGTTGAGCAAGATCTTCTCTTCCTTGTTCCTTATAAATAACCGCGCTGTCTCTTCGCTGTTTTACCAGTTTTTGCAGCAATTTTAATTCTTCCTCCTCTGTTAATCCTTCCTTGGAAGCACTTTTTGTTTGTGCCAGTAAAAGCTCGCTTTTAATAGCACGTAATGCCTCCAGCTTTAGGGAATCTTTAGCCCGCATAGCAGATTTCATCTCGGTCATTACTCGCTCCTGTAAACTCATAGGTCTTCTATTAATAAGGACTGCGAAGATAAAAATAAAACCCGAAATCCTTCAAAGAATTTCAGGTTTTATACCAAAAGGGAACCAGGGGGTAGAAATTAAATTTAATCTACATTATCGTGAAGAAATGAGTTGTTGCTTCTAAATTTTAATTCATCATTATCTCCATTGCCCAAAGTAGTTCTGGACAGTTTTTCGTCTCCATGCCTGGAATTTTCCAATTCTATTCCGGCTCGTTTATAGGCTGGTTGTTTTTCAATTTCATCCAGTTGCGCGGCATTGCTTCTAAATTTATAATTGAAATCTTTCATTTTCTTCCTTCTTTCTGCTGCTCTTTCTATTAAGCTTTCAGAAATTGGGTTGTCAAACGGGTCTCCACGCCGCTCTTTTGAGGGATTCTCTTGAGTTTCCGGTGAGATGGTTTTCTTTTCAAAAACAATTTCCTCTTCTTTTTCTTCTGTTTTCTTCGGGGCAGGCTTGGATTTTTTAAGCATTTGCTCCACTTCCATATAATCGTCTAAACTGTATCGCTTGATGCCTGTAGAAGAATTTTCGGTAACAGGAATAATTTCAATGGGCTCATTGACTTCCATCTCCTTTGCAGTATCATTTAAATCATGAACCACTTTGTTACTCTGTGGCTGCTGAACTTTCTGAACCGGTTTCTGATTTTTCTGCTGCTCCTGTGACGGGGTTTTTACCTCATCCTTTTTACCTATCGGAAAATCAAAAGTGAACATAAACTGATCTTCGCTTTCTTCGGAATTTTCTTCAGAAGTCGAAGCTTCCTTATCCTGTACTCCTTCCGAAGTATCTGTAATTAGAAAATCATCTTCTGCTCCGTATTTCACATCCTCGTAGACCACGTCCATATTGCGGGCGCTGGGAGGAGTGCTTAAATCCTCTTTTACAGCCTGGACCTCATTTTCATCCGCTTCCTCCAGCGAATGGACTATTTTAGCTTTTGGAGCCGGTTTCTTTTTTTCTTCCGAAGAACCTGCATTGGGATTATATTTCTGACCAAAATTATGCTCTGCCCGTTGCTCATCTTCCAGGGTATGGATGATTTTTTTGGTTTCGGTATTTACGATCTCATTCTGTGTCTCCACATTAAATCCCGTAGCGATAATTGTTACCGCGATAGAATCTTCCAGACTTTCGTCTTCTCCAACCCCCATAATGATGTTTGCACTATGACCGGCTTCCTGCTGAATATGATCGTTAATTTCACCTATTTCATCTATTGTGATCTCTTCTCCTCCTGAAACGATTAGCAGTAATACATTCTTGGCGCCTTGGATTTTATTATCGTTCAATAAAGGGGAATCCAGTGCTTTGGAAATAGCATCGCTGGCACGGCTGGCCCCCGAAGCGGTTGCAGATCCCATTATGGCGGTTCCGCTGTTGCTCAATACGGTTTTAGCATCCCGTAAATCGATGTTTTGGGTGTAGTGATGTGTAATAACCTCTGCAATTCCGCGTGAGGCGGTTGCCAAAACCTCATCGGCCTTGGAAAAACCTGCCTTAAAACCGAGGTTTCCATAGACTTCTCTAAGTTTATTGTTGTTGATGACAATAAGGGAATCCACCTGCGCCCGAAGTTTCTCAACACCGATTTGCGCCTGCTCATTCCTCATTTTACCTTCAAACTGAAAAGGAATGGTAACAATCCCTACAGTGAGAATATCCATTTCCCTTGCCTGTTTGGCAATGATTGGTGCAGCTCCAGTTCCAGTACCACCTCCCATTCCGGCCGTGATAAAGACCATCTTGGTATTGGTATCCAACATTCGTTTGATCTCTTCAAAACTTTCAATTGCTGCCTGCTCCCCAACATCGGGGTTGGCTCCTGCTCCTAATCCTTCGGTAAGGCTTACACCCAACTGAATTTTGTTAGGAACCATACTGTTGTCCAAGGCCTGGGCATCGGTGTTGCAAATAACGAAATCTACCCCTTTAATTCCTTGCTGGAACATGTGGTTAATTGCGTTGCTTCCACCACCGCCTACACCAATGACCTTAATTACGTTCGATTGGTTTTTCGGTAAATCGAATGCGATGTTTTCGAATTCTGTACTGCTCATAAATCCTGATTTACTGGTTCGATATTTCTTGCTCTTTTATTCTGCATTGTCTAAAAAATCTTTAAACTTCTCTGCCCATTTATCAAAAATGCTTTTTCTAAAGGGTTTCTGTTTTTTCTCGTCACTATTTTGATCACCTTCCTCCATCTCCTCCAATTGAGGATCAATTTCCGATGATTTGTCAGGCTCTTTAAATTTCACCTGTTCCTGAAACTGGGACTTTTTGTGTTCCAGGCTGTTCAATACCAAACCTACAGCCGTGGCATACAAAGGGCTCGTGGTTTCTGTATCACTGTTCCCGGCCAAATGCTCGTTTGGATATCCTATCCTGGTATCCATTCCCGTAATATATTCTGCCAGTTGCTTTAAATGCTTCAGCTGGGCACCACCACCGGTGATCACCATACCGGCTATCAACTTTTTCTTTTGCTCTTCGTGACCGTAATTCTTGATCTCGAGAAAAACCTGCTCTATGATCTCCACCACACGTGCATGAATGACCTTTGAAAGGTTTTTAAGGGTGATCTCCTTAGGCTCTCTTCCTCTTAATCCCGGAATAGAAACGATCTCATTCTCCTTATTTTCTCCCGGCCAGGCCGATCCGAATTTTATTTTCAGCAATTCTGCCTGCTTTTCAATGATGGAACATCCTTCCTTGATATCCTCTGTGATCACATTTCCTCCAAAGGGAATTACCGCTGTATGGCGTATGATCCCATCTTTAAAAATGGCAAGATCTGTAGTTCCACCTCCTATATCGATCAAAGCAACACCGGCTTCCTTTTCTTCCTGACTTAATACCGCATTTGCTGATGCCAATGGCTCCAGGGTTACTGCAGAAAGTTCCAGGCCTGCACTTTTTACACAACGCCCAATATTCCTTATGGACGAAACCTGGCCAACCACTACGTGAAAATTGGCTTCCAGTCTGCCCCCATACATTCCTATGGGTTCCTTTATTTCTGCCTGTCCATCCACTTTAAATTCCTGTGGCAACACGTGTATAATTTCCTCTCCCGGAAGCATAACCAGTTTATGAACCTGGTTACAAAGGGTGTGAATATCATCTGCATCTATCACTTCATCCGGATTTGGCCTGGTGATATAATCACTGTGTTGTAAACTCCGAATATGCTGTCCCGCAATCCCAACTACAACATCTTTTATTTTTAAACCAGAATCAGATTCTGCTTCCTGTATTGCGAGTTGAATGGATTGTATGGTTTGCGTAATGTTGTTCACCACACCGCGGTGCACTCCCATACTCTTGGATTTTCCAATCCCAATGATCTCTACTTTCCCGTATTCGTTCTTACGACCAATCATGGCCACTATCTTAGTGGTTCCTATATCCAGCCCTACTGCAATGTCGTTCTCTTCCATACCTTATTTTTTAGTGCAAACAACCTGATTTCCAAATTGCAAATCCACCATTTTGTAAGTACTTAATATATCGTCTTTATGCGCTTTTTTATAAAAAGCTTTAAAATTGTTGAATTTATTTTCTATCCGTTCTATTTTTCCAAAAAAGAGGTCAAAATCCATTTTTCTAACCTCCAATTGATAAACTCCGCCGGTCAGTTTGGTTATACCGGTGACATTTTCCGTCAAAAACTCATCGGAACTTATATATTTTATCAATGGATACACCTCATTAAAATCGCTTTCAGAAACGCCCTTTAATACGGGAACCCTTGCTGAATAGTTCGGTGAAAGTGGCATTTTCTCACCAAGCCTGTCTATGTAAAAGGCTGGCTTCCCGAGAACTCTGCCAATTGGTCGCCGCTGACTGATCCTTGTTTTTAAAGTCCCATTCAGGGTTAAATACACCTCGGCATTTTCAATCATCGCGTGATTATTCAATATGGCTTCTACTCTATTCAAATCTAAAGTTTCTTTACCTACATTTTCAACTGCTAATTCATTTTGTATTAACAATTTATTAACCGCTTCCTCAGTAAGATACAGGTTCCCGGTTTGGGTAAATTGAACCTCCAAATGGGACAATTCCCTAACTTCATTTCGCTTTTCGGCAAAGCCAAATAAGAACACAACAAGCCCTGCAACAATTATTGCCTTTATGTAGTTATAATTAATTTTCATCCTTCAGCATTTTTTCCACTTCTATCACCATTTCCCCTATATCCCCGGCGCCCATCATCACAACGATCTCGCAACCTGCATTTTTTATTTCTTCGGAAAGCTGATCCCTGAAAACCAGTTTCTTGTCTTGATTTTTTATTTTACCCAATAACCATTCTGAAGTGATTCCTTCAACAGGAATTTCCCTTGCAGGATAGATGTCCAGCAACCTTATTTTATTGAATTTACTGAGACTTTCAGCAAAATCATCGGCAAAATCCCGTGTACGGCTAAACAGATGTGGCTGAAAAATTGCCAAAACTTTTTTCTCCGGATGCATTTCCCTAACGGCCTGATGTATTGCAGAAATCTCGGTGGGATGGTGCGCATAATCATCTATTAAAACCAACCTATCTGTTTTAATCCGGTAGGAAAACCGGCGTTTCACCCCTTTGAAACTATATAAAGCCCCAGCGAGTTCACCGGTTGGGGAACCATAGTGAATAGCCATCGCAAGGGCTGTTATAGCATTCTGCAAATTATGTTTGCCGGGTAGATTGCATTTTAAATCTCTTAGTATAATAGTTGGAGTTTTTAAATCGAAATGATAAGCTCCGTCTTTTATTTTTATATTCATAGCGGTATAATCTGAATGATCATTTATACCAAGCGTAGTTCCCGGAAGTTCCAGTTCACTTTGCACGAATAACGTCCCGTTTTCCTGAACCAATGCAGCAAAAGCCTTAAAGGATTTGGTCAATTCTTCTGCAGTGCCGTATATATCCAAATGATCTGCATCCATCGATGTTATCGCGGCTATATTTGGCGATAAATGTAAAAAAGAGCGGTCAAATTCATCAGCCTCAACCACCATTACCTCATTACCTTTCAGGATGAGATTGCTTTGAATATCTTCACTAATGCCTCCCAAAAAGGCCGTTACCTTAGCACCTGTTTCTTTCAGCAAATGGCCTAAAATAGCAGTAGTAGTGGTCTTCCCGTGGGTTCCGGCCACTGCAAGAGTAAAAATCCCTTTGGTAATCATTCCAAGAACAACTGATCGTTTTTGAATCTCAAAGCTCTGTTCCAGAAAATAATAATGCTGTTTGTGATCTTTGGGAATGGCCGGAGTATACACTATTAGCGTGTTTTCCTTTGCCTTAAATCCCTTCGGAATCTCTTTTACTTCATCCACATAATTCACCTGGATCCCTTCTGCCTCCAGACTTCTGGTAAGGGCAGACGGAGCTTTATCGTATCCGGCCACATTCTTGCCGTTGGCATTGAAATATCGCGCCAGGGCACTCATTCCTATTCCGCCGATGCCGATAAAATAAAGGTTTTGTATGTGATTTAAATCTTGCAATTATTAATTTTTATTAAACCTAACAGGTTTTAAAAACCTGTTAGGTTTGTATTTACTAATTTTTCAACTTCATCTACAATCGCTGAGGTTGCATTTGGCAAAGCCAGTTTTTTTATGTTTTCTGACAGCTCCTGCTGCAGGTTTTCCGATTCCAGCAAGGAAAGGATGGTGTCTTTAAATTTTTCAACAAGTTCCTCTTCCTTTAAAACCACCGCGGCTTTTGTATGAGCAACGGCCATCGCATTTTTTGTTTGATGATCTTCAGCAACATTGGGCGATGGAATAAAAAGCACAGGTTTCCCAACTATGCAAAGTTCTGAAACACTGCCGGCCCCGGCTCTGGAAATGATAACATCTGCCGCGGCATAGGCCAAATCCATTCTGTTTAAAAAAGCATGAGTTTGAACCAGATCCTTGTCAAATTTTTTATATTCCTCATAATAAAGGGAACCGGTTTGCCATATTAGCTGCACTTCCTTCTCTTTAAATAAAGGCTGAAAAGCCTCTATTAATTGGTTCACCCTTCTTGCTCCAAGACTTCCGCCTAATACCAGTATTGTTTTCTTAGTTGACTTCAACTTAAAAAAGCTTTGTGCCTTATTCCTTTTTTCAGAAATTCCAAGAATATCCTGTCTTACCGGATTTCCAGTTTTTTTGATCTTTCCGGCTGGAAAAAACCGCTCCAAATTGTCGTACGCAGTGCAAATAACAGTTGCGTGTTTTCCCAACAACCTGTTTGTGATGCCCGGAAGGGAATTTTGCTCCTGAATAAGTGTAGGAATATGTTTGGAATTTGCAACTTTCAGTAAAGGTCCACTTGCAAATCCACCTGTTCCTATCACAACATCGGGATTGAAATTCTTAATTATTTCATTGGATTTCCAAAGACTGCTTGCCAGCTTTAACGGAAAACTCAGGTTTTTCATGCTTAACTTCCGTTCAATTCCTGTGATCCATAATCCTTCAATTCTATAACCCGCCTGTGGAACTTTTTCCATTTCCATTCGGCCTTTTGCTCCCACAAAGAGAATTTCTGCACGTGGAAACCTACGCATAATCTCATCGGCAATAGCGATGGCAGGATAGATATGACCTCCTGTTCCGCCTCCTGAAATTATTATTTTCAAATGCCCCTTCATATCGCTTCACTTAAAATATCCAGTGGATTTTCCTCTTCTTTTTCTTTTTCTTCTGAAAGTTTTTGCTCTTCTCTTTTTGAGCTTACACTCAGCACAATCCCCAGGGCAAGACAGGTCATCCAAATAGAAGTTCCCCCGCTGCTTACCATTGGCAAGGTTTGTCCTGTCACCGGAAATAATTCGACAGCCACTGCCATGTTGACCATCGCCTGAAAAACAATGGGTAAACCTACCCCCATCACCAGCAATTTTCCGAAGACACTATTGGCCTTTGTAGCCACAATCACAATTCTGAATAACAACAATAAATATGCAGACATCACTCCAAACCCGCCTATTAATCCCATTTCTTCTACGATAATGGCGAAAATAAAATCTGAAGACGACTGTGGCAGGAAGTTGCGCTGAATGCTTTTACCAATTCCCGCTCCGGCGATACCTCCGCGCGCAATTGCGATCTTGGCTTTCTCTATTTGATAATCGGCTTCTGTGTCTTCATCATTGGAGAAATTTTCGATTCTGCTGGTCCAGGTATCTACCCTGTTTGGCAGCAATCCCGGGAATGCTTTAGCTGTCAATACAAAAATACTGAGCAGCAATAACCCGGCTCCCACTATAATCCCAATATATTTCAAGGGATATCCTCCTAAAAACACCAAAACGATCACCATTGTAAAGATGATGGCAGTTGTGGAAAAATTTGCCGGTAATATCAAGGCCAGTACCACAAAAACCGGCATCCACAAAGGCAGCAGGGTTTCGGTGAAAGTGACGGTTTTATCTTTTATCCTTGTTAAATACCTTGCCACATAGGTCATTAGCACTACCGATGCCAGAGTTGACGACTGAAAGGTGACACCCACCACAGGAATCTGAATCCAGCGGCTGGCATTGGAGCCTTCTATAGTGGTTCCCTGAGCAATGGTATAAATAAGCAAAACAACTACTACCGGAAGCAGCAAAATAGACAAGCCCTTAAAATAATGATACGGGATTTTATGTACGGCGAATAACAGGCAGAACCCGAGCAATAAATGGAAAAAATGAACTACCAGATAATTGAAGGTGCTTCCATCTCCATATAAATAGGCGATATTACTACTTGAACTATACACCGGCAGAAATGAAAATATTGCCAACAATGCAGTGGTAGCCCAAATAACTTTATCTCCTTTAATATTTGCAAAGATGTTGTTCATTCGTATCCTTTAATCTGTTTTTATAAAAATTGACTATAAATTTCTAACCGCATCTTTAAACTGACGGCCGCGGTCCTCGTAATTCTCAAAAAGATCGAAACTCGCACAGGCCGGGGATAACAAAACCACATTTCCCTTTTCGCCTAATTTGTAGGCTATTTTAATCGCTTCGTCCATGGACTGCGTTTCTACCATAATATCAACACAATTTCCAAAGGCTTCAAAGATCCTGGAATTATCTACTCCAAGACAAATAATCGCTTTCACCTTTTCATTTACAAGTGGCAACAATTCAGCATAATTATTTCCTTTGTCTACACCGCCCACGATCCAAATAGTTTCAGATTCCATGCTCTCCAGCGCGTAATAGGTTGCATTGATATTGGTTGCCTTAGAATCATTTATATAAAGTACATTATTGATTTTAAGAACTTTCTCCAGCCTGTGTTCCACAGCCTGAAAACCCTCCATGCTGGCACGGATAGTTTCTTTACGGATTCTTAATAAATTTGCTACTGTAGAAGCAGCCATCGCATTCTTGGTGTTGTGTTTCCCTTCAAGTGCTATTGATGATGTTGGCATAATAAATTGGGTGTTTAGGGTATTTATTTTAATATTATTATCTTCTAAATAAGCGCCTTTTTCCATTTTCTTCTGAAGTGAAAAAGGCAGTTTTTGAGCTCTTACTGAATGGGTCTTCATCCATTCTGAAATTATTGTATCGTCCGCATCGTATATAAAAAAATCCTCTTCAGTCTGATTTTTTGTTATTCTGAATTTCGATGCTACATATTCATCAAGGTTGTAATTATACCGGTCCAGATGATCTGGTGTAATATTGGTTAAAACAGCGATATGGGGCTTAAAATCCACGATCCCGTCCAGCTGAAAACTGCTTAATTCCAGTACATACCAGTCGAAGTTTTCTTCGGCTACCTGTTTGGCAAAACTATCTCCTACATTTCCGGCGATTCCCGCAGAGATCCCTGCATTTTTCAGGATATGGTGTATCCATTTAGTGGTGGTGGTTTTCCCGTTGCTTCCTGTAATGGCAATGATCTTTGCATCGGTATATTTTGAGGCAAATTCAATTTCTGAAACCACCGGAATACCTTTAGAAACCAGTTTTTTTACGATGGGCGCAGAATCTGGAATTCCGGGGCTTTTCATAACGATATCCGTATCCAGAAGTCTAGACTCCGTATGTCCCCCTTCTTCCCACTCCACTTTTAACTCATCAAGGACAGCTTTGTATTTTTCTTTTATTTTTCCAAAATCCGACACAAACACCTCAAAACCTTGTTTTGAAGCCAAAATAGCCGTTCCTGCCCCGCTTTCGCCGGCTCCAAGAATTGCTATTTTTTGCTTTGTATTCATTTCAGTTTTATGTTTTGATATTCGTATTATTTTTTAGCTACGAATGCACGAATATTTTTTTGTCTTTTTTTCCTGGCTCTTGGCTCTTGATTCCAATCTCAATTTTCACCAAAAAAAAGTCTATTCTCTATTCTCTTTACTCTATTTTCTATTTTCTCAAATCTCAAATCTCAAATCTCAAATCTAACATCTCAAATCTATTAGCTACCTCAACTTCAAAGTCACTACCGTCACAATTGCCAGGAAAATTCCAACAATCCAGAATCTAACTACGATCTTGCTTTCATGATATCCCTGCTTTTGATAATGATGATGAACCGGAGCCATAAGAAAGATGCGTCTTCCTTCCCCGTATTTTCGTTTTGTGATTTTAAACCACATTACCTGCAGTACCACAGAAAGGTTTTCTACCAGAAAAATTCCGCAGAGAATTGGGATAAGCAATTCCTTTCTGGTAGCAATAGCCAATACAGCGATAATTCCACCAATTGTCAAACTACCGGTATCCCCCATAAAAACCTGGGCCGGATAGGTGTTATACCAAAGAAAACCTACCAGGGAACCTGCAAAAGCGGTTATAAAAATTGTCATTTCCCCGGAACGCGGGATATACATGATATTGAGATAATCTGAAAATATGATGTTACCCGAAACCCAGGCAAAAATTCCCAGGGTGAGCGCAATAATGGCAGAAGAACCGGCGGCCAGTCCATCGATTCCATCGGTAAGGTTTGCACCGTTGGAAACGGCAGTCACAATAAAGATCACAATAGGAATAAAAATTAGCCAGGCATAATTTTTAAGAGCAGGATCTATCCAGGTAATCAGGCTGGCATAATCAAACTCGTTATTTTTTACAAACGGAATGGTAGTGGCTGTACTCTTTTGCTCTTTTCCTGTTGAAACAGCTTCATCCTCTATAACCATTTGATTTGTGAAAGCAGGAATATTGGTTTCCTCTTTTACTGTAATACCCGGATGAAAATACATAGTACCTCCCACAATAAGCCCTAACCCAATTTGACCTATCACCTTAAATACCCCTTTAAGTCCCTCTTTATCTTTTTTAAATGTTTTAATGTAATCGTCAATAAACCCTATAGTTCCCATCCAAAGCGTGGTAATTATAAGAAGGATCACATAAATATTTTCCAGTTTTGCAAAAAGTAATACAGGTATAAGGGTTGAAATAATTATAATAATTCCACCCATCGTTGGCGTTCCGGCTTTTTCACTTTGCCCCTTCAATCCAAGATCCCGAACGCTTTCCCCAACCTGTTTCTTCAACAGATAATTAATGATCTTTTTTCCAAAAATAGTAGATATTGCCAGGGACAAAATAATTGCCATGGCAGATCTGAATGAAATAAATTCAAACAAACCGGCCCCGGGGAGGTTATAATTCTTATCTAAAAAATCAAATAAATAGTATAACATATCTTCTATCAATAATCCATTTACAGGATCTTATTTATTTTTCAAGCTGGCTTAAAAAGCCGGTTACTATTTTTAAATCGTCAAAATCGCTTCGTACTCCGTGAATCTCCTGGTAGGTTTCATGACCCTTGCCTGCGATGAGAATAATATCATTAGGCTTTGCCAGTTGACAGGCTGTTTTAATGGCCTGCTTTCTATTAACAACAGTCATTGTCTTTTTGAAGTTCTGAGGTTCAACCCCTGCTTCTACTTCTTCCAGGATCTTCTCAGGATCTTCTGTACGCGGATTGTCACTGGTGAAAATTACCCGGGTGCTCAACTCTGAAGCGATATGTCCCATAATGGGCCTTTTTGTCTTATCCCGGTCTCCGCCGCAACCTACAACCGTTATCAATTCCTCGTTTTTTGTCCGGATGGAATTTATTGTTTCCAATACATTTTTAAGAGCATCGGGGGTATGAGCATAATCTACAATTGCAGTTATCTTTTGTTTGGATATCACATATTGAAACCTTCCGCTCACCGAATTTAATTCACTTATAAGACGGAGATTCTCCTGTGTTTCCAAACCTAAAAGTTCCCCGGCGGCATAAATGGCTAGAATGTTATAAGCATTAAAATTTCCTATAAGTTTGGACCATAGATCGTGTCCGTTTACTTTCAGCAATAAGCCACTAAATTGATTTTCCAGGATCTGCGCATTATAATCGGCATAGGATTTCAGGGCGTAGGTATATTTCTTAGCTATTGAATTCTGAAGCATTACCTCCCCGTTCTTATCATCTGCATTAACCAGTGCAAAAGCAGTGGCCGGAAGCTGATCAAAAAAGGATTTTTTCACATCCCGGTATTCCGCGAAAGTTTTATGATAGTCTAAATGATCATGGGAAAGATTGGTAAAAATCCCGCCTGCAAACTGCAATCCGGTAGTTCTTTCCTGAGCGATTCCATGAGAACTAACTTCCATAAAACAGTATTCAACGCCCTCGTCATTCATTTTCTTTAAATAAGAATTTATGCTAAGGGAATCGGGGGTGGTATGCGTTGCAGGGTAGGTGGTTTCCCCTATTTTAATATCAACGGTGGAAAGCAATCCTACTTTATAGCCTGCTTTGGTAAATAAATGATATAATAAAGTAGCGATGGTGGTTTTTCCATTGGTACCGGTTATGCCTACAAGTTTTAAATTTTCGGAAGGGTTGTCATAATAATTGGCAGCCATAAAAGCCAATGCATTCTGGGAGTTTTCAACCTGAACATAGGTGATGCCATTCACAATATCTTTTGGCAACACTTCACAAATAATAGCTAAAGCTCCCTGATTAACCGCCTGGGAAATGTATTTATGCCCATCTGAAAGAGTTCCTTTCACGGCCACAAAAACATCGTTAAATTCCACTTTTCGGGAATCAAACTGGATCGCGTTTATGTGAACTGAAGTCTGTCCAACAACAGCTTCCATTGAAACCTTATACAATATGTCTTTTAGTACTTTCAAATTAAACTAAGTGCTACTTTTTGATTATTCCTGATTTTTTCTCCCGGAGGAACCGACTGGTTTTTCACATTTCCGTCCCCTTTTATTTCCACCTGTAAGCCAAGATTTTCCAACAGGGAAATTGCATCCATAACCGGCATCCCCACAACATTTGGCATCAATTGCTTTTCTTCTCGTGACGCTGCAAAATATTTCTCAAAATCTTCAGAAATATCGGCATGATTTACTTCAAGGGATTCCAGTTCATCCTCTACCGGAGTATCTGTATAAATTTTTTGAGCGATTCTTTTAAAAACAGGTCCGCTAACATCGGCGCCATAATACCCAATACTATTCTTGGGCTTATGGATAATCACGATACTGGTATACTTCGGATTTTCAGCGGGAAAATATCCCACAAAAGAAGATATATAGCGTCTGTTCGAAGCCCAGTCATCCATCCAGTATTCGGTTTGTGCCGTTCCGGTTTTACCTGCCATTGAAAAATTAGGGGAATACAAACTTTTTGCGGTACCGCGTTCTACTACATGTTTAAGCATTGCCTGCACCTTACCGATGGTTTCCTTTGAGCAAATTGCAGGATTGATAATTTCCAGGTCATTCCGAACAATGGTTTTATCCCATTCCTTGATCTCCTTGATAAATCTGGGTTTTACCATTACGCCGTCATTTGCTACGGCATTGTAAAATGTGAGGGTTTGCAATGGAGTGATTTGTATACTTCCATATCCGTAAGCCATCCAGGGCAGGGAAATCGCCGACCAGGTTTTATCTCCCGGACTTGGTATATACGGAGTTCCTTCTCCTTTTATAGAAATACCAAGTTTTTGGTTAAGGTTCATCCTGATAAGACCATCTATAAATTTTTGGGGATTTTCCTTATAATTTTCATAGATAAGCTTTACGATCCCAACATTTGAAGAAACTTCAAAAGCCTTTGCAGCGGTAATCTTTCCATAACCACCGTGTTTTGAATCCCTAACTTTTTGTCTTCTTATTGTCAGGATACCATTTTCGGTATCTACCACAGTACTGGTATCTATCACTTTATCTTCCAGGGCAACAACCAAAGCCATCAATTTAAATGTTGAACCCGGCTCGTGAGTTTCACCTACTGCGTAATTGAGCTTTTCAAAATAAGTACCCTTAGAAGTTCTTCCCAAATTTGAAATAGCCTTGATCTCTCCGGTTTTGGTTTCCATAACCACCACAGTTCCGTGATCTGCCTCATATTTTTCCAACTGTGCCAGCAAGGCGTGATGTGCTATATCCTGAATATTAACGTCTATAGTCGAAATAACATCATAGCCATCTTTAGGCTCAACTTCATTATTATCACTAATAGGTTTCCACTGGCCTTTAGCTATTTTTTGCTTTAGCCGGTGCCCGTCTGTGCCCTGTAAAAAAGGACTGAAAGCCCCTTCAAGTCCTACCCGGGTGGAATATCCCTGTTCATCTTTCCTGTCGTAACCAACAGTTCTGGCAGCCATTCCTCCAAGAGGGTGCTCCCTAACTGTTCGTTGCTCTGTAATCATTCCTCCTTTATATGTCCCCAAATTGAACATTGGAAAACTCTTCACCTTCAAATATTCTGAATAGCCCAAACCTTTTGCAATAAACAGGTAGCGGTGTTTATTAACCCTTGCAGTGCGGAGAGTTTGCGACCAATGGGACGGAGTTTTACCCAACATGGCGGCCAGACTTTTTGAAAGTGCACCTATATTTTCTTCAAAATTTTTATCGGAAACTGTAACCGCATCAAAGCGGATATCATACTTTGGAATAGAGGTCGCCATAAGATTCCCGTTAACATCGTATAAATTCCCCCTGTTGGCAGGAATGGTGAAATTCCTGAAGGCTCGTTCTTCTGCCAGCTGATTGTATTTATCGCCTTCCACAAACTGAATATTGAGCAACTGAATGCCTATAGCAACTGCAAACACGAACAGGATACCTGCCACAAAATACAAACGGTTTAATATGTGCTTTTCAGTTGTTGCCACTGCTAATCTTCGGTTATTTTAATTTTTATCTTGTATGGAGGTGTTTCTGAAGGCTTCACCCCCCTGTTCGCCATTTTAGCGGTAAGGGTGGATTCCATCTTAAGCTTCATCAGTTCCGATCTTTTTTCTACAAACTCACTTCGCAACTCCCGCACTTCATTATTTAATTTGGCAATAGAATGTACTTTACGTTCTGCACTATGGGAAAAGGCAATCATCACGATGGCCAAAAAGGTGCAAAAAACTATAAACCGCCAGTTCTTAAAAGCATCATTGCTTATAAGAAAATTCGCTTTTAATATCCCGTAGATCCCCTTTTTCATTTCCCTTTTATTTTTTATTCAGAAAAAAATCCCATCGACCATTTAAGCTTACAGTTTTTTAGCAATTCGAAGTTTAGCACTTCGTGCCCTGTTATTTCGGTATATTTCTTCAGCTGTGGGAATTATAAGTCCGCCCACTTTTTTAAATGGAACCGATATATTTCCGAAGAAATCCTTTTCCGGTTCGCCTTCAAAAAGACCACTTCTTATATATCTTTTCACCAGCCTGTCTTCCAAAGAATGGTAGGAAATAAGACTTAACCTTCCACCCTTTTTTATAAGCTCCTCCGTTTGCAGTAAAAACTCTTTTAAAGCTTCAATTTCCTGATTAACCTCAATCCTGATGGCCTGATATATTTGAGCCAGTATTTTATGTTCCTTCTCCTTAAATAATAAAGGCCGAAGGATTTCATTTAATCGTTCACTGCTTTCTATAGGAGCTTCTGTTCTTGCTTTTACGATTTCCGCGGCTAACCTCGGAGCGTTCCGCAAATCGGCATACTCATAAAACAACCTTTTTAAATGTTCCTCGTCGTATTCATTGATCACCTCATAGGCGCTCAGACTGCTTTTTTGATTCATCCTCATATCCAGCTTAGCTTCAAAACGGGTAGAAAAACCGCGTTCTGCAACGTTGAACTGATGCGAAGAAACCCCGAAATCTCCTAAAATCCCATCGACTTCCTTCACTCCGTAAAATCTCAAAAAGCGTTTTATGAATCTGAAATTTTCATTTATAAGCGTAAACCTGGGATCATCAATTTTATTTTCCAGCGCATCAAGATCCTGATCGAAGGCGTAGAGCTTCCCCTTTTCTCCCAATTTGCTAAGGATCAACTTAGAATGACCACCGCCACCAAAAGTGACATCTACATAAACACCATCCGGTTTTATGTTTAGCCCATCTACAGACTCTTCAAGCAATACGGGGTTATGATATTCCATTTGATTCATCATTTCCCATGACGTCTTCGGCCAGATCGGCAAAATCATCGGCCGCAGCGTCAATGGCATTTTCATATTTATCTTTATCCCAAATCTCTATAATGTTGATTGCTGAAGACAGAACGATCTCCTTATCAATTGCAGCAAAACCCACAAGGTCTTTTGGGATCAATAATCTTCCGTTGGCATCAACTTCCACGGTTTTTACACCTGCAGTAAACCTCCGGATAAAATCATTATTTTTCTTTTTGAAACGGTTCAAACCATTCACCTTTTGCATTAGCTTATTCCACTCCTCCATTGGATAGAGTTCCAGACACGGCTGAAAAACAGAGCGTTTCAACACAAAACCATCCTGCAAAAGTGGGGACAATTGCTTTTTTAATGCTGAAGGAACCATCAACCGGCCCTTAGCATCAACTTTGCATTCGTATGTTCCTATCAGGTTTACCACTTGATTTCTTTAAGTATCAAATATATTGAAATTATTACCACTTTCTACCACTTTCTACCACTTTGTTGATAAGTTTCTCCACCTACTTGACTGAAACACTACCAAATAGCGCTAGTTCATTAGATTTCAGCACCTTGGTTTCTCCGGAAGAAAATTTGACCTTTTTTCAATAATATATCGTGTTTTGAGTATAAAAGCTTTGGCTGCAAGAAGAATGGATTATGTAAAAAATGATTATACTTGTGCTTAAATCGCTATATTTGCGATTGCAAACCCCAAAGGGCATAAATGGAAAATAATTTACAAAAAGAAGGAAAGTTCACATACCTTGAAAAGGGGGAAGGACCTCCAATAGTTATCTTACATGGACTTATGGGCGGATTGAGTAATTTTGACGGAGTGGTAGATTACTTTCCAAAAAAAGGATATAAAGTCATCATCCCTGAATTACCGTTATACAGCATGACGCTCCTGCAAACAAGTGTTCAAACATTTGCAAAATATCTTAAAGATTTTTTAAAATTTAAAGGATATAAGGATGTGATTTTGCTTGGAAATTCCCTTGGCGGACACATCGCGTTGCTTGGAACCAAAATGTACCCGGAACTCATAAAAGGATTGGTTATTACCGGAAGCTCAGGTTTATATGAAAATGCGATGGGCGAAAGTTATCCTCGTCGCGGAGACTACGAATTTATCAAGAAAAAAGCTCAGAATG